>Ga0063231_10000135_pt1 | contig 18282 bp, 12 predicted proteins | sample LauGreSu1BDMLBSD_2_FD_56231 | JGI IMG/M metagenome (GOLD analysis project Ga0063231, IMG submission 56231) | Freshwater lake microbial communities from Lake Michigan, USA - Su13.BD.MLB.SD v2 (version 2) | ecosystem: Environmental > Aquatic > Freshwater > Lake | place: Lake Michigan, USA...
AAAAGCTCTCCAAAGCCCCAGTCGATGCCGCCCTCGCGGCTCATTTCGTGGCGCTTCTGCAATAGCTGTGCAAGCTTGGGGTGAACGCTGAAGCCTTCCGGCTGGTTGGCGTGAGCATTACCGATGGCCTCAACCATTTCCTTGGCGATGGCAGTTGGGCGGACCAGTTCCTGCTTCTCGCTCGCGGTGGTTCCGATGCCCACTGGGCGCTCGCGCAGCTCAACCGGCTGGCTCATCGCTTCGTGAACATCGATGAAGGCCTGCTCCAGGCTCTGCTGGAAGGCAAGGTTTGCGGCCTCAAACTCTTCCTGAGTGATGTCGCCTCGTCCGATTAGGTTCTCCATGTAGAGGGTTCGAACGCTGCGCTTGTGCTCAATCAGGTTGTACATCAGCGGCTGAGTCATCGAAGGGTCGTCACCTTCGTTGTGACCGCGGCGACGGTAGCAAACGATGTCGATTACGACGTCTTTCTTGAATTCCTGGCGGTATTCGAATGCCAATTTCGATACTCGAACCACTGCCTCTGGGTCATCGCCGTTGACGTGGAAGATAGGAGCCTGAATCGCCTTTGCAACATCGGTTGAGTAAACCGAGGTTCTGGAGTCCTTAGGCAAGGTGGTGAATCCAACCTGGTTGTTCACCACGATGTGGATGGTGCCACCGACCTTGTAGCCCTCAAGCTGACTCATCTGCATGGTCTCTGGAACTACTCCCTGACCAATAAATGCGGCATCACCGTGGATTAGCACCGGTAGCACTGGGAAGTTCTCTGGGTTTCCTAGGGCATCCTGCTTGGCGCGAACGATTCCCTCGAGAACGGGGTTTACCGCCTCAAGGTGGGAAGGGTTAGCGGCAAGAGAAACCTTGACCGAAGTTCCGTCGCTGAAAGATGCAACGCCCTCGGTGCCCATGTGGTACTTCACATCACCGGAACCCTGAACACTCTTGGTGTCGGTAGAGCCTTCGAACTCGCGGAATACCTGACCGTAGGTCTTGCCCGCGATGTTGGTGAGAACGTTTAGGCGACCTCGGTGTGCCATACCAATGGCAACCTCACTCATGCCGGCGTGAGCTGCCTGCTGCAGGATCTCGTCCAGTGACGGAATTAGTGACTCTCCACCCTCGAGCGAGAAGCGCTTCTGGCCAACGAACTTGGTCTGCAGGAAGGTCTCGAAAGCCTCAGCCTCGTTTAGCTTGTTCAGAACCCTGAACTGCTCTTCCTTGGTTGGCTTCTGGTATGGACGCTCNAGCTTCTCCTGGAACCAGCTGCGCTCGGTTGGGTCCTGGATGTGCATGTACTCCACNCCNANNGTGCGGCAGTAGCTGTCTCGCAGGATTCCAAGCATGTTGCGGAACTTGGCCTTGGTGCGACCACCAAAACCACCNGTCTTGAAGGTGCGATCCAAATCCCAAAGGCTTAGNCCGTAGGAGCGAATGTCCAAATCTGGGTGCCAGCGCTGCTGGTACTCAAGCGGGTCGATATCTGCAATCAGGTGACCGCGAACGCGGAAAGCGTTGATGTACTCCTGAATGCGAGTGTTCTTGCCATTCTCATCGGCAAGNTCCCAGTGGAAGTCNCTCGCCCACACCACCGGGGTGTAAGGAACTCGCAGGTCAGCAAAAATTTGGTCGTAGAAACCACGCTCGCCCAAAAGCATCTCGTTGATGATCTTGAGGAACTCGCCGCTACCGGCACCCTGGATTACCCGGTGGTCGTAGGTCGAGGTGAGGGTCAAGATCTTGCCAATACCCTGCTCTGCAAGCATCTCTTCGGCCATGCCCTGGAACTGGGCTGGGTAGTCCAACGCGCCAACGCCAACGATGCAGCCCTGGCCGCGGGTTAGGCGAGGCACTGAGTGCACGGTGCCGATACCGCCCGGGTTGGTGAGCGAAATGGTAGTTCCGGCAAAGTCCTCTGCGGTGAGCTTGTTGTCGCGAGCCTTCTTGACTAGTTCTTCGTAGGCAACCAAGAACTCAGCAAAGTTCAAGCGCTGAGCGCGCTTGATATTTGGCACCAATAGCGCGCGGGTGCCATCGGGCTTTGGGATATCAATTGCTAGACCAAAGTTGATATTCGCCGGCGTAATAGCTGCAGGCTTTCCCTCAACCTCGTCGTAGAAGACGTTCTGACTTGGGAACTCCTTGAGCGCCTGCACCACCGCATAACCAATTAGGTGGGTGAAGGAGACCTTGCCACCTCTGGTGCGCTTTAGGTGTGAGTTGATGACAATGCGGTTGTCGATCAAAAGCTTTGCGGCAACCTGGCGAACGCTGGTTGCGGTTGGGATCGATAGCGATGCGTCCATGTTGGTCGCCAAAGTCTTCGCCATACCGCGAAGCACATTTACCTCAGGCTGTTCATCGTCCTCGCCTTCAACCAGTGAGATAGCTCCGGTGGCGGCTGGCAGGTTTGCTGGCACTGGTGCATTAATTGCACCGGTCTGGCTGGCCTTGGCGATTGGAACGGTGATTGCCTCGGTGGCTGGAGTGGCGCTGTCGTAGCTTGCCACCGGGGCGGAGTCTGGAATCGCAGCGACTGGTGCTGCAGGTGCTGCTGGAGCACTGCCTGGCTGCTGAGTGAGCTGGTAGCGCTCGAGGATTGGCCACCAAGACCGGTCAACTGAGTCCGGGTTCTGGAGCCACTGACCGTACATTTCTGCAACTAGCCATTCATTTGCGCCAAAATCTGCGTCTGATGAGTGATTGTCGNTTGACGACAAGGGTGCCCCTTTGAACGAATCCTTTAAAACCGCTCCCTAGTCTACCCGTGANGCAAGCTATAGTGTTTTATGAATATGGAGCCCAGTAAACGTAGCCCCAAGCAGGATCGGTAGATGTCCGATTACCTGTTACTCGCCATTGGCGTATTGCTGACTATCGGCACCGGATTGTTTGTAGCGAGCGAATTTTCCCTAATAAACGTTGAGCGCATCGAGCTTGAAGCGCTGCGTGACTCAGGCAAAAAAGGCCTCGACCTGCCAATCAAGGCGGTAATCAAGACCTCAACTCACCTCTCTGCCGCCCAGCTTGGCATTACCTTGACCACTTTGCTCACGGGATATGTCGCAGAACCCGCGCTGACCAGACTGCTCGGACCTGGACTACTCGATATCGGAGTCTCAGAAAACCTGCTGCAGCCGGTTGGCATAGCAATCGCGATGGTTATTGCGACGGTATTTAGCTTCCTAATCGGTGAGCTGGTTCCGAAGAACATGGCATTGAGCGAACCGGTCAAAATCCTCAAGCTGGTGGTTGGATTCCAAGTGGCCTTCACCTGGGTGTTTGGCCCACTGATTCACTTTTTGAACTCCAACGGAAACTGGTTGGTGCGTCGCTTTGGCATTGAACCCAAGGAAGAGCTCTCGTCTGCTAGAAGCCCAGAGGAGCTGTCTTCACTGGTGAGAAGAAGTGCCCACCTCGGGTCTCTTGAGCAAGACACCGCGCAGCTTTTGGAAAAGACAATTTCGCTGTCATCGCTAAACGCCAACGACGTAATGACGCCTAGACCAAAGATGTATTCACTCTCGCGAGACGAAAGTGCGGCTGACCTGATTGAGCTTGCTCGCTCCACTGGTCACTCGCGTTTCCCGGTATCGGGTGAAGATGAGGACGACATCGTTGGTGTTGTTCACCTCAAGCGTGCCATCACCATCCCGCTTGATCGCAGAGCACAGGTTCCTGTCAGCGCTTTGATGGTTGAACCTCTCAGGGTTCCTGAAACCATGCCGCTGGATGCCCTGATTCTGCAGCTGCGCGGCAAGGGGCTGCAGTTTGGCGTTGTGATCGATGAGTACGGCGGCACCGCCGGCATTGTGACCCTTGAAGATGCGATCGAGGAGCTGGTTGGTGACCTAGACGACGAGCACGATAAAGCTCGCAGTTCGGTAACCAAGTTCTCGAATGGCTCACTGGCGTTCTCGGGACTGCTAAGGCCTGCCGAACTCAGGGAGTACGGACTCGCGATTGCCGAAGACGAGGATTACGACACGGTTTCTGGATTCATCATGAGCGAGCTGGAGAAGATTCCAGAGGCGGGTGACCAGGTAAAGATTCCTGCCGGTTTCCTAACCGTGACCCGCATGGATGGCAGACGTGTGGACCGCGTGAGATTTGAGCCAATCGAGGTGGAAGATGAATAACGATCTTCTGGGCCTAGTTTGGCTGGTTGTGCTTTTAGCCTCAAACGCCTTCTTTGTTGGAAGCGAGTTTGCGGTTATTTCTGCACGTCGAGCCCAAATCGAACCAAAGGCTGACGCGGGCAACGCTGCCGCGAAGATCACATTGCGTGCGATGGAGAAGGTTTCCCTCATGCTCGCCACCGCGCAGCTGGGAATTACCGTTTCCTCGCTACTGATTCTGTTGATCGCTGAGCCGTCGATCCACCACCTTCTTGAGATTCCGCTGAAGGCAATGGGTGTTCCATACGAACTGACCTACATCATCTCCTTCACGATCGCACTTCTGTTGGTCACATACCTCCACGTCGTGCTGGGAGAAATGCTTCCGAAGAACATTGCGATTGCCATTCCTGATCGTGCTGCTTTGGTTCTTGCGCCGATGCTCTACTTCGTGGCAAAGCTGGTTAGCCCGATCGTTGTGAGCATGAACGCTGTTTCTAATGTAATTCTTAGAATCTTCCGATTCACTCCGAGGAATGAGGCGGACAATGCCTACACCCTCGAAGAGGTTGAAAACATTGTCAACGAGTCTGCTCGCCATGGAACTTTGGAAGATGATTCCGGCACCATCCTGAAGGCATTTGAGTTCACCGAAAAGAAGGTTCACGATGTTGCAGTTCCGGTTGACCAACTAATTTCACTCAGAACCGATTCAACCGCCAGGGACCTGCAGCTTGCGGTCGGAGAACACGGATTCTCGAGATACCCGGTACTTGGTAGCTCCGGCGACATCGTGGGCTACTGGCACATCAAGGATGCCCTGGCTGCCAACGAAGAGGACATGGTTCAAAAGTTGCCTGCGAAGCGCTTGCGTCCAATGATTTCGGTTCCGCAGACTGCGGAACTTGAGGATGCATTGGCTCAGATGCGACGCTCCGGCGCACACATCGCACGTAGCTTCTCGGCCGATGGAACTATCGTGGGCTGTTTGTTCCTAGAGGACATCATCGAGGAACTCGTTGGTGAAATTGAGGACGCTACTAGGCGGTAGGCCACTTACCGCGTTCGTACTGAACCGGCCAGGTAATCTCTTCACCAAGCTCATGAGCTGCTCTTAGTCCCATAAACGGATCTCTTAGAAACTCGCGACCCACCATAATTACATCGACATCGCCGCGCTGCAGGATTTCCTCGGCTTGCGCTGCATTTGTAATCTGACCAACGGCGGCCACGTTGCTGGAAGTTGCGGCATGTACCGACTCGGCAAGGTTTACCTGGTAGCCCGGGCCGATTGGGATCTTCACGCCAGCGACGATGCCGCCGGAGGAGATATCAAACAGGTCAGCTCCGAGCTCGCTTGCCCAACGAGCAACCTGGTTGGTCTGCTGCTGATCCCAGCCACCCTCCACATAGTCGGTCGCGCTAAAGCGAACCATTAGGGGAATGCCCTCGCCGATCGCTGAGCGAATCTGCTCGACGATCTCTAGTAAAAAGCGACCGCGATTTTCTAAGCTGCCGCCGTATTGATCTTGGCGCTGGTTACTTAGCGGGCTGAGGAATTGATGCAGCAGGTAGCCGTGAGCCGCGTGGATTTCGAGAGCATCAAAACCGGCATCAACTGCCTTCTTGGCTGACAAAACAAAGTCTTGAACCAGACCCGGAATCTCGTTTGTCTCCAGCATCCTTGGGGCGGCGTAGCCGGTGAAGGCCTCATTGGTTGCCGAGTATGTTTGCCAACCACCTTGATCGAGCGGTATCGAACCTGAGCCAGACTGCATGCGATAGGTGCTGGCTTTTCTGCCGGCGTGAGCCAGCTGGATTGCCGTTGCAGCACCTTGCTCGTGAATAAAGTCATTGACCCTTAGCCACGCTTTGGCCTGCTCATCTGACCAAATTCCCGTGCACCAAGGTGTTATGCGACCCTCGGCATTTACCCCGGAAGCCTCTGCCATAACCAGCCCAGCTCCACCGAGCGCTCGAGCACCTAGGTGAACCAGGTGAAAATCACCAACCACGCCATCTTGGTTCTCGCAGGAGTACATGCACATTGGAGAAACCCACAACCGGTTCTTTACGGTCAGGTCGCGGATTTGTATGGGGGTAAAAAGTTTGCTCATTTAGGTAGTTTCTGAAGTTGTGAGTAGCTGAGAACAATAAAAATACCCAGCACGCTGCCCCAACCGATTGCGACATCTAGCGGAAGCGAGTGAGTTAGTAGACCGATGACTGATGGACCAGCCAGTCCACCGATGTACGCGATGCCGACGACCTTCGCCATGTTTCTTCCGGAGTGGGTCGCCTCACCAATTTCACCGGCTTCGGCAATTAGCTGCGGCACAACGCCTGAGATTCCCAATCCGAGTAGGAGCCAGAAGAACAGCGAAACCTCAAAGTTAGGAGCAATCGCCTGCAGCCCAATAGCAATCGCGCTAAACAGCGATCCCCAGCGAATCACAAAGCCGCGACCGCGAACTTCGACAATGCGGTCGATAAAGATTCGGCCGATGATCATTCCGATGTTGAACGCTGCCAAGCCCCAGGCCGCCAAGGCAACCGATACACCCTGGATGTCCTTTAGATAAAGTGCCGACCAGTCTTGAGCAACACCCTCAATGATTGCAGCGGATGCGGCCATCAATCCAGCCAGAATCACAAAACCAAGCATCCTGCGGTTCGACTTGCTGGCGGCCTTGTTGGCAACCTTGTCATCGGTGGTGGCAACCGGTTCATCAGGTAGTAGCCAGCTTGCGATAAAGAAACCAATCACAGACAAAAGTGCACCGTAAACCGGGAGGGTCTGGGATTGATCGAATCCTGCGGCGATAGTTGCAAAACCAACACCAGCGCCGAGCAATCCACCGGCCGACCAGAAAAGGTGGAAGAAGGTAAAGATGGCTTTCTTGTTTGCTTTTTCAACCTGAAGCGCAGCTGCGTTCATTGGAACGTCTATGCCCGCGAGACCAAAACCGATTCCCATGATCGATAGCCCCAGCATCCAAGGTTCGGTTGAAAATGCCGGACCTAAGAGCGAAAGCCCGACAACAACGCCACCGATGCGGGTTGAAGTCTTGGCTCCAACGTGGTCAATCATCCAGCCGAAGAATTGCATAGCCCCATAGCCGCCAATGCCCGAGAGCATCAATAGCAAGCCGAGAGTGGTGTAGCTGATTCCGACAGTCTCTTGAATCAGCGGGATGTGCACGGCCCAGAGCGCAAGCGCTGAGCCACCGGATAGGAAGAAGAAGCAAACGGCAATTTTTGAGCGCAGTAGATTCACGTTAATAGCCTAGAGGGCTAAGAGACCAGCAAGCCTTTGGCCGACTTCCTCGATTTCGATCAGGAAGCCATCGTGACCAAATTCACTCTGAATCACCTGTAGCTCGCCACCGTAAAGTTCGCCGGAGATGTGCTTAGCGATCAGTTCCTGGCCGGCAATTGGGAATAGGCGATCGGAATCGATTCCCAAAACTAGAGTCGGACAGTTGATTCGGCCCAGAGCCGCCTCAACCGATTCGCGTCCGCGGCCGATGTCGTGCGAGTTCATGGCTGACACCAGGGTGATATAGCTGTTGGCATCGAAGCGACGAACGAACTTATTGCCGTGGAAATCCAGGTAGCTCTCAACCGCATACTTGCCGTTCTCAGTCAGCGGGCTGACCTTGGATTGCCAGTTGCGACCAAAACGCTCGTTTAGTTCCTCGGGGGAGCGATAGTTCAAAAGTGCCATGCGTCGAGCAAGCGCGAGACCCTTGTGCGGCCCAAAGCCTGGCTTTGCACCGTAGTAGTTACCCTCTGCAAAGTTGTGGTCTGAGCGAATCGCTTCCAACTGCACGGTATTCAATGCGATCTGGTCCGCAGTTGAATATGGCGGTGCAGCAAGTATTGCTAGACGCTGAGTCACCTCAGGGTTGTCGATCACCATCTCAAGAGCGTGCATTCCAGCCATCGAACCGCCAACAATGGCAAACCACTTTTCGATTTCCAGCTGGCTAGCGAGTTCGACAAATGCCTTTGCCTGATCGCGAATTGTTAGCTGCGGAAAGTTTGAACCGTATTCATTGCCGCGACTATTCAGCGAAGAAGGTCCGGTGGAACCTTGGCAACCTCCCAATACATTGGGGGTGATTACAAAGAACTTGTCGGTGTCAAGCGGAAGTCCCGGACCGATGATGCCATTCCACCAGCCGGCGGTTGGATGAGCTTTAGAGGAGTTGCCCACGGTGTGGCTGTCGCCGGTTAGGGCGTGGAGAACCAGGATGGCATTCGAGCGGTCTTCATTTAGCTCACCCCAGCTCTCATAAGCCAAGCGAGCCTTGGAAAGCACAGTTCCGGATTCTAGGGTCACGTCAAATACCTCGGTGAACTTTCGATCACCGAGCGCATCTCCTGCCAACCACGCCCCGGTTGCCGGTGGTCTTCCGACCAGCTGACGACGCTGCTCCTCGGAGATGAATTCCGAGGGAGCAGAGTCTTCAGAGATCTGGAAGTCCATTATTTTGCCGCGGCAAATCCCTTCTGAAGNTCAGCAACTAGATCCTCATAGGTCTCAAGTCCAATCGACAGGCGAACCAATCCAGGNGTCACACCGGTGGTGGCTAGGTCCTTNTCGCTCAGCTGAGAGTGAGTGGTCGAAGCTGGGTGGATTACCAAGGAGCGAACATCTCCGATGTTTGCAACATGGCTAAACAGTTCCAGCGCATCCACGAACTTGATGCCAGCCTCGACGCCTCCGACGATCTCGAAGGAGACGATTGCACCGGCACCCTTAGGGGCGTAAGTCTGCTGCGCCTTGTTGTATGGCGAAGAGGCTAGACCCGCGTAGTTCACGCTGGATACCTGCGGGTGCTGCTCGAGCCACTGAGCCACCTTGCCGGCGTTCGCGACGTGGCGCTCCATGCGCAGGCTTAGGGTTTCGATGCCCTGAATCAACGAGAACGCGGTGTCTGGGGAGACTGCTGCACCAATGTCGCGAAGTAGCTGCACGCGAGCCTTGATGATGTAGGCAATGCCATCGCCAAGCGCTTGGGTGTAGACGACACCGTGGTAGCTAGGGTCTGGCTCGGTGAGGCCTGGGAACTTGTCTGACANCGACCATTCGAACTTGCCGCCGTCAACAATTGCACCGGCGACCACGGTGCCGTGACCGCCTAGGAACTTGGTTGCTGAGTGAACCACGATGTCTGCACCGTGCTCAAAAGGCTTGATCAAAAATGGTGTTGCAACGGTGTTGTCCACGATCAGTGGAACGCCGTTGGCGTGAGCAACATCTGCCACCTTGCGAATATCCAGAATTGAAACCTTCGGGTTTCCAATGGTCTCCGCAAAGAACAACTTGGTGTTTGGGCGAACTGCTGCCTGCCATTCGGCGGCGTCGTCCTGGTCTTCAACGAAGGTGACCTCGATGCCAAGCTTGGCAAGGGTGTACTTGAAAAGGTTGTAGGTGCCGCCATACAGGGTGGAGGAAGAGACGATGTGGTCTCCGGCCTGTGCGATGTTCAAGATCGCGATGGTCTCGGCTGCCTGACCAGAGGAAAGTAGCAGTGCAGCGGTGCCGCCCTCGAGGGCAGCAATGCGCTTCTCGGCAACATCCTGGGTTGGGTTCATGATGCGGGTGTAGATGTTTCCAAACTCTGCCAGCCCGAATAGCTTGCGAGCGTGNTCGGCTGAGTTGAAGGTGTANGCGGTGGTCTTGTAGATCGGAACCGCGCGAGCGTTGGTGGCTGGATCCGGGGTNGCACCGGCGTGGATTTGAATGGTCTCAAATCCCCAGGAAGCTGCATCTGACATCGTGTAATCCTTAGAAGTTTTGGTTGGTAATCAAACTATGGACGATTGCACGACGCTGGGCAACTAGGGGCGTAACTAGAAGTAACTTTACCCGAGGTGATCAAAGGCCAATCCAGCCAAAATGCTGGCGCAAAGTGGCAAGACCGAATCGTCAAACATCGCCTTCGCGCTGTGGTTGGTAGGTGCGGTATCGAAGTTGATTTCCGGCGGACATGCACCAACAAAGACAAATGCGCCCGGCACCTCATGCACGATGGAGGCAAAGTCTTCGCCACCGGCCATCGGCACCTCGAGTGGGATGTAGCCCTGTTCGCCAACCAGTGCCTTCGAAACTTTCTCGACACGAGATACCGCAGCCGAGTCGTTCATAAGCACCTTGGTGGCCCGACCAAATTCCACGGTGGCGGTGAGGCCAAAGCCTTCGGCGATTGAGTGAATCAACTTCGGAGCTAGTTCGTGAAGCCGTGCGGTGTTCTCCGCGGAGAAGGTTCTCACCGTGGCACCAAAGCTTGCGGTGTCGGCAATCACATTGGTGGTGGCATCGTCTCCGGCACGAATCCAACCGACATTTAGGATCACCGGGTCAAACTGGTCAAAGCGTTTGTTCAGCATGCTCTGCAGTGCTGAGATAGCCTCGATCATTGGGGTTACCGGATCCTTGGATAGCCATGGCATCGAGCCGTGACCGCCGGATCCATGGAAGGTTACGTGCAAATCGCCGGCGCTCGCCATCAGTGGGCCGGCCTTGCAGGCAATCGCACCAAGTGGCATTGCGGTGAAAACGTGCAGTCCATATGCCGCAATTGGTCTATCTCCGGTGAGCTCCAAGAAGCCTTCTTCGATCATGACATCGGCGCCGTGGTGGCCCTCTTCACCGGGCTGGAACCAAATCACTACATTGCCGGAAAGCTCTGCCTTGTGAGTAGCCAAAAGGTGAGCTGCTCCAATGGCAGCCGCCATGTGCAGGTCGTGACCACAGGCATGCATAAAGCCGTTGGTGGATGCGTAATCCAAACCGGTCTCTTCTTTGACCGACAGCGCATCCATATCTGCGCGCAACAGGACGGTTGGACCTGGCTTGCCGCCACGAATCACCAAGCCAATGGAGTTGAGGTCTTTACCGAGGTGGATCTCACCGAGCCCGTGAATTGACTGCAGGATACGTTCCTGGGTCTTTGGCAACCTGAGGGCAAACTCTGGAATCTGATGCAGATCGCGTCGAATCTCGGTAAGGGTGTCTTTGTACTTACTGGCTTCTTGCAGCAGCTCAACGGGACTTGGCATCATTGCTCCTTTTTGTATCCGTTACCATCTTTGCACTTTTACTATGGAGGAATGTTCGCAAAGCAACTTCATCCAATCTGGCGAGAACTTCTCGCGGATCAACTTGAATTGCTGGCACAAATCGAACAGCGAGTCTTAGCCGACCCAAGCTCTATCCCCAGCACCGAGAACATCCTGCGGGCATTTCGACTTCCTCCCACCGACTACCGAGTACTGATCGTTGGTCAAGACCCATACCCAAATCCTGAACATGCCGTTGGGCTCAGCTTTGCGGTTCCCGAGGGCACCAAACCGCTGCCGCCAACCCTGAGCAATATCTTCAAGGAACTGCGCAGTGATCTTGGCGAGCAGCAGGTGAAGACCGGAGATATTGCCCCCTGGTCGAAGCGCGGTGTGATGCTTCTAAATCGTCACCTCACCACGCAGGCAAATAACTCAGCCGGGCACCTAGATCTAGGATGGGCCGAGTTCACCACCGCTGCCGTCAAGAGTTTGCAAGAGGTTCTGGGCTCAAAGCTGGTTGCAATCTTGTGGGGGCAGCGAGCGATGGAGCTGGCTGCGGTTTTGTCCCAGGCCACCATCATCTCCTCACCGCACCCCTCACCACTTTCGAGTTACCGAGGCTTTTTTGGTTCGCGCCCGTTTTCTCGCTGTAACAATGCGCTCGTAGAGTTGGGGCTTAGTCCGATCGATTGGAGCGCTTAGGTGGTGGATTCCGAAACCCGCTGGCGGATGGTCCGCAAGCTAAAGCAGCGCGGTGCGGAACCCGAGCGTCCGGTTAGCATTCGAGACGCCAAATTCGAAGACCTGCCGGCAATCAAGGACCTCTACAACTACTTCATTCGCAACACCGTTGTGACCTTCGATGACAAGCCACTTGATCTGGCTCACTGGCAGGAAAAACTTACGATGTTGGCCAAGTTTGAACTGCCCTTTCTGGTTTTGGTTCGAGGCGATATTGAGGTCATTGGCTTTGCCTATGTCGCCCCTTGGCGGCAGCGCAGTGGTTACCTAAAGATTGTCGAAAACTCGATTTACCTATCAGCACCGGCCACCGGAAAGCGATTAGGAACGCTGCTGCTCACTGAATTGATTGCCCGCTGCAAAGCGCAGGGCGTCAAAGAGGTGATTGCGGTGATCGCTGATCGCGGTGCAGATGCATCGATCAGGCTCCACACCAAGCTTGGTTTTCTGGAGCAGGGGCACCTGGCAAAGGTTGGCACTCGATTTGGAAAACCAATCGGTAGCTATCTGCTCTCGCTGAATCTCAATCGCTAGCGAATCTGAGCTACTCGAACGTCCTTAACCTGCTCGTTTAGCTGAGTAAGAGCTACCTTCGGCAACTTGGAATCGGTAATCACAATGTCAGCCTGCTCGAAACTCGCGAATGAGGAGAAGCCACGCACACCCCACTTGGTGTGGTCGGCAAGCACCACGCACTTTTGACTGCGACGCAATACCTCACGATTGGTTTCAGATTCAACAAGGTTTGGAGATGAGAATCCGAATTCGCTATCCATGCCTCGGGTGCCCATGAAAACCAAATCTAGGTTGAAGCGAGAGAAGACCTCAGCGGTGATGTTTCCAACCAGGGAGTCGGTCGGGGTTCTCACTCCACCGGTCAGAACCACGGTCTGGTCCGCTCTCGGGTTCTGAGCAAAAAGGTCGGAAACTGGAACCGAGTTGGTCACAATGGTGATGCTCGGGGAATCCTTCAACAATTTCGCTAGCGCGTAGACGCTGCTGCCGCCCATTAGAGCAATTGCCATGCCGGGGCGAACCAACTCGAAAGCCAATCTCGCAATACCGTCTTTGGCCGATTGCTCTTTTTGGCTGGTGGAGTCAAAGGTTGGCTCCAGGGTTGAGCTCAGTGAGTTAGAGGTCACGCCACCGTGAACCTTGTCCACCATGCCCGAGGCGGCCAACGCCTCGACGTCGCGGCGAATGGTCACCTCAGAAACCTTTAGCTTTTCAGCTAGATCGCCGATGCGAATAGCACCAGCGAGCGCAACCTCTTCGAGGATGCGGGCTTTGCGCTGGGCAGCTAACATGGCGAGCCTTTCTTGATAGCCATAAAGATTACTGAAGCAATTGCGATTTTGAACGATTTTTTACTAACGCTCTGATTACTTTTGTCGTTTTCGCTTCGAATTAGTTCGAATCGCTAATAGGCTTGACCTAAATCAAGCAGCGGATACCTCAGGATTGTTCTTGAGAAACCATTCGATCTAGGGATGCAGCATTGGACAAACCGGATTTCGTTCACCTCACCCAAGCGGGTGTGTCGCTGTTGATTGACCTCTCCCAAGACACCGCAGAAATTGTGCACTGGGGGAGCGCTCTCGGAGAGATAAAAGACATCGCAAGCTACTCAAAGGCTGCGATGGAGCCGGTGGCTCACGCCGAACTTGACGATCCGATGTATCAGTCGATTTGGCGAGAAAACTCCCGCGGCAACATCGGTCACCCAGCCCTGCTCGGTCACGCAGCCGGCAAAGGCTTTTCACAAAAGTTTGAGATTGTTTGGGTTGAGCAAACCGCAACCGAAGCAACCATCACCGGGCGGGATGATCACGCCGGTCTCGAGATCACCAATCGCTATCGCTTCTTGGGTTCTGGAGTTCTTGGCATTACCCAAAGCATTCTGAACCTGGGCACTGCACCATTTACCCTCAACGAGCTGAACGTCTTTATGCCACTTCCAGATCAGGTGGCCGAGTCGATGGACTTCACCGGTCGCTGGGTAAACGAACGCCAACTTCAGCGCAGGGAGATTCAACCTGGTCTATTTGTTCGTGAGGAGCGCGAGGGTAGAAGCTCGCACGATTACACGATCATGCAGTACGCCATGACCTCCGGTGCCGGGTATCAAACCGGTGAGGTTTGGGGCTTGGGAATCATGTTCTCCGGCAACTCCAAGCACATCATTGAGCGCCAGCAATCGGGCAGGACCTTTATCGCAGCCGGCGAGCTGCTACTGCCAGGCGAGGTCATTCTTCAGCCTCGCGAAGAGTTCGAATCTCCAGAGGTTGCGGCGGTCTATTCCGCTGCCGGCATCGACGGCACTACAAACCGGATTTACTCATGGCTACGAGCCAGACCAAATCACCCAACGAATATTCGCCCAAGGCCACTCACTTTGAATGTTTGGGAAGCGGTCTACTTCGATCACAACCTAGAAAAGCTTTCTCAGCTCGCAGAGGTTGCCCAGCGCATCGGTGTTGAGCGTTTTGTGCTGGACGATGGCTGGTTTGGATCTCGCAGAAACGACCTTAGGGGCCTTGGTGACTGGGTGGTTTCCCCGGCTGTTTGGCCAAATGGCCTAGGCCCGCTGATCGAAAAGGTTCATGCCTGCGGCATGGAGTTTGGTCTTTGGTTTGAGGGCGAGATGCTCAATGCCGATTCCGATGTTTACCGAGCACACCCGGACTGGATTCTCAAAGTCGGTGATCGCGTCCCACCGGAGGGCCGTCACCAGCACGTCTTGGATATCACTAACCCAGCTGCCTATCAGCACCTGATGGCTCAGGTCGACAAGGTGCTCTCAGAGAATGAGATTGCCTACATTAAGTGGGATCACAATAAGTTCATCTTGGAGCCCGCCAGTGGTGATGTTCCAGCGGTGCACAAGCAGACCGAGGCTATCTACCGCTTCTTCGATGAGCTAAAGATGCGTCACCCGGGACTTGAGATTGAGTCCTGTGCCTCCGGCGGTGGCCGCATCGATCTTGGCATGGCTTTGCACGCAGATCGATTCTGGACCTCGGACTGCAACGATGCGGCTGATCGCCAGCGGATCCAGCGCTACACCCAGTTTGCAATTCCACCGGAGCTACTCGGCTCTCACATTGGCCCAACTAAGTCGCACACCACCTTGCGAGTCCACGAGCTGTCATTCCGTGCGGTAACAGCAATGTTCGGTCACGCCGGCCTGGAGTGGGACATCACGCAGTGCAGCGAAGAAGAACTTACTCACCTAAAGAACTGGGCGACCTACTACAAGCAAAATCGCAACCTTCTGCACTCTGGCAACATGGTCAGAGTTGACCGAGTCGATGACACCAGCTTTGTTCACGGAGTTGTGTCTCAAGATCAGCGCAACGCGATCTTCGCCTATGTGACCCTGGGCACACAGGGTGGTTCAAGACCTGCCGGTATTCGCTTTGCGGGATTGAATGAGCATTCTCAGTACCGAGTCCGTGCTGCCTTCCCAGCGGGCGAGCCAAAGTTCCAGCAGCGCGCAAATGTGCAGTGGCTTGATGGCGTTGAGCTTTCCGGCAGTGCCCTGATGCACATGGGTCTAAGAGCCCCAATTTTGTTCCCCGACAATGCGTTCCTAATCGAGATAGAGGCAATCTAAATGCTGAACCTACAAAAGCTCCACTTCGGCGGCGACTACAACCCAGAGCAATGGGACAAGTCGGTCTGGAAGCAGGACATTGAACTGATGCAGAAGGCTGGAGTGAACCTGGTCTCCCTCGGCATCTTCTCCTGGGCAAAGCTTGAACCAAGCGAGGGTAAGTATGACTTTGGCTGGCTTGACGAGGCAGTGGAGCTATTGCACCAGGGCGGCATCAGCATCGATATGGCCACCGCCACCGCATCTCCACCGGCATGGATGACCCTGGCATATCCAGAGGTGCTGCCTGTGAACTTTGATGGCGTTCGACTCTCTCACGGTGGTCGCCAGCAGTACTGCGCAGCCAGCCCGGTTTATCGCAAGAAGGCAGCCGCACTGGTTGAGAAGATTGCCAAGAGATATGCCAAGCACCCGGCGGTGGTGATGTGGCACGTGAACAACGAGTACGGTTGCCACGCTCCCTACTGCTACTGCGAAAACTCCCGTTCGGCATTTGTGGACTGGCTAAAGAATAAGTACGACAGCATCGAGGACCTAAACCACGCCTGGGGCACCGACTTCTGGTCGCAGCGCTACTACAAGTGGAAGGAAATCGTGGTGCCAAAGCGCACCCCGGATGGTACCCACCCAAACCCAGGTCAGCAGCTTGACTTTAAGCGCTTCTCCTCGGATGTCACTCTTGAGCTTTACAAGATGGAACGCGACATCATCAGGAAGTACGACAAGGTGAATCCAATCACCACCAACTTCATGTCGATGAAGTTCACCTACGCGATGGATTACTTTGCTTGGTCCAAGGAGGTCGACTTTGTTTCAACCGACCACTACCTAGCTCAGCACGATCCGCTAAATCACATCGACCTTGCTCAGCAGGCCGATCTGACTCGTGCCTTTGCCAATGGCAAGCAGTGGCTCTTGATGGAGCACAGCTCCTCTGCCGTGAACTGGCAGCCTCGCAACTACGCCAAGACCCCTGGTCAAGAAAAGCGCAACTCCTTGAGTTTTGTGGCGCGTGGCTCACAGGGCGTTATGTACTTCCAGTGGCGTCAAAGTCAAGCCGGTTCTGAGCGCTTCCACTCCGCAATGGTTCCTCACGCAGGCGAAGACACTCGCGTCTTCCGCGAGATCAGTGAGCTTGGAGCAATGCTCAAGGCGCACCCTGGAATCTCGGCCCACGAGACCAACCGCGCCAAGGTCGCCATGGTCTACGACTATGAGCAGTTCTGGGTAATGATGCAGGCGAACATGCCAACCGAGGATATGAGCTACCCAGACACGGTTGCCAAGTGGTACCGCGCGATGTGGGAGCTTGGCATTCAGGTTGATTTCGTTCCTGCTTACGCAGATCTTGCGACCCTGAAGCAATACGACATGGTGCTGATGCCAATGGTTCACATGCTTACCGATAAAGAAGAGAAGACCTTCACCGAGTACGCCACCTCTGGCGGCAACCTGGTGGTTGGTTACTACTCCAACATCTCTAACCGCACTGGTCGCGTGAAGCTCGGCGGCTACGGCGGCAACCTGGTTAAAAACGTCATCGGTGTTTATGTCGAGGAGTTCTACCCACTTCGCCCCGAGACCTCGCTGCAGCTTTCAAATGGCCTAAGCGCAACCCTCTGGTCAGAGCTATCGAGNCTAAACGGTGCAGAAATGGTTGCTTCGTTCCAGGGCAGTGATGTCGATGGATCGGTGGCTATCGCCAAGCGCAACCTTGGTTCATCCACCGCCTGGTATCAGGGCACCGAGCTGACCCTTGAGTCACAGAAGAGCTTCTTCGCAGAGATTGCTTCGGAGCTTGGCATCNAGGCCGAGGGCGGTAACGGAGTCGAGGTGCTACACCGCGGCCCATACCGNTTCCAGATTGATCACAACACCAATTCGGTTGAGGTCTCAAAGAGCTAAGACAAAAAAGAAAACCCCTGAGAGAAATCTCAGGGGTTTTTCTTGTGCGGGTGAAGGGACTTGAACCCCCACGCCTCTCGGCGCCAGAACCTAAATCTGGTGCGTCTGCCAATTTCGCCACACCCGCATGGAACTGAGATAGCTTAGCGGATTTTTCGCGCTGTGGAAAACCCCAAGCAGGAAAATCTAAGGGTTGAAAAACTTCCTGCATGTCGACCCTAAATCACTTGGTAAAGCGAGCCAGAGAGCTCGTTGTTACTCAAGATGCCGGCGTCGAGTCAGCGATTACGCAAGCGGTAGACGAGTTAGCCGAGAGCGCACCAGGGCCGATCGAAGAGACTGAACTTCAAGTTTTAGCAAGGCGAGAACTAACTGGATTTGGAGCACTCCAGCCATATCTCGATGATCCAAGCATCGAGGAAATCTGGATCAATCGGCCCGGCCAGATTCACTACTTTTCAGATCAGCACCACACCGTCGAGCTTGAGTTGACGGCAAACCAGATAAGAAACATCACCCTGCGAATGCTGGCCTATTCCGGCAGGAGAGTTGATCGACTCACTCCCTATGTCGATGCCAATCTGCCTGATGGCTCAAGACTGCACGTGGTTATCCCGGAGCTCACCAAAGAGAACTGGGCGCTGAATATTCGTAAATTTCGCTCCGGTCGAATCACGCTGAGTGAACTTGAGAGGCTGGGGACCCTGAAACCCGCCCAGCGCGCAAGGCTCGAAAGCGCCATGGCTTCGCAGCAGAGCATCTTGATTGCCGGAGCAACTCAAGCTGGCAAAACCACCTTGCTCACGGCACTGCTTGCCGAATTAGAAC
>Ga0063231_10000136_pt1 | contig 18274 bp, 15 predicted proteins | sample LauGreSu1BDMLBSD_2_FD_56231 | JGI IMG/M metagenome (GOLD analysis project Ga0063231, IMG submission 56231) | Freshwater lake microbial communities from Lake Michigan, USA - Su13.BD.MLB.SD v2 (version 2) | ecosystem: Environmental > Aquatic > Freshwater > Lake | place: Lake Michigan, USA...
GTACAGGGTGAGCATCATTCGCTTGCGGCCAAAGCGGTCAATGTAGGTGGCAGCCAAAAGACCTGACAAGCCCGCCGAAAAGGTGTAGGCCGACACCAAGAACCCAAACTCACTCGCAGAAATGCCAAAGAGCTCTGTCAATTGAGGCCCCAAAGGCATCATGATCATGAAGTCAAGGACGCTGGTGAATTGGATGCTGGCGAGTGTCAGTAAAAGCCAGCGTTCGCGCTTTGGCGTCAAATGTGAAGTCATGGGTGGTTTTCCTGAAGCTCTGACTCTATCATTCGCACATGCACCTTGATGATCTCACTCAAACTGACACCCTCGGTGGCCGCTTGGGCCCGCCGCCACAGAGCGTCACGCGTGGTTTGGTGCTGATGGGGGGTGGCGCCAGAACGGCCTACCAAGCCGGTGTTTTGCAGGCCTTGGCTGCACTCATCAAGTCGCCGGCTGGCAAGGCCGACGCCTTTCCCTTCCAAGTCTTGGTGGGGACTTCTGCAGGCGCTCTCAATGCGACCTATTTGGCCAGCCGGGCCATTGACGGCCTAGCGGCATTGAGCGGGCTTGGCGCGTTTTGGCATGGCCTGCATTCTCATTTGGTCTACCACCTGCCCGATACACCCATGGCTCAGTTCAGCCGCTGGGCAACGGCATTGGGCGTCACCTTGTCGGCCCGCAAACAAGGCGCCGCGCTTGACAGCATGCCACTGGTCGATACCTTACACCGACGCATTTCACTGGATAACATCGATCTGGCATTGACACGGGGAGACTTGAAAGCCTTGGCCGTCACGGCATCAAGTTACACCACAGGCGTGCACTGGACTTTTTGCCAAACTCACCAACTGCAAAGCGCCACGGCATGGAACAGGCCCGGGCGCCGCGCCGAATTGCAAGACATCACCATAGAGCATCTGATGGCCTCGAGTGCCATTCCTTTTTTATTTCCAGCCACACCGCTTTGGGTCGACGGCAACATGGAATACTTTGGCGATGGCTCAATGCGGCAAAGCTCACCGCTATCGCCTGCCGTGCACTTGGGTGCCAACAAAATTTTGGCCATTGGCGTTGGGCAACCCCAACGAAGCGCCATGGAACTATCGGGTTCAAGCTTGCAGGCCAGCGCAGCCAGCAAACACAGGCCCAGTCTTGGCAATATTGCAGGACATGCGATGGCCAGTGTGTTCAACGACACCCTCATGGCCGATGTTGAACAAGTCCAACGCGTGAATCAAAGCATTCAACAATTAAAAAATCACCTTTCTGAGCACCACGGTCTGGCCGTGGCTCAGTCCTTGCCATTTCGAGAAGTAGAAGTTTTGGCCATGCAGCCCAGTGAGTCACTTGACGCCTTGGCCCAAGCGCATGTCCATGAACTGCCGCGGCCAGTGCGCCGTGTTTTAGAGGGGCTCGGTGCATTAAAGGGATCGGGCGCCGGGCTTGCGAGTTATCTTTTATTCGAGCCCGGATTTTTACGCGCGCTCATGGCTTTGGGCGCTCAAGACGTGGCCATGCGCAAAGAACAGCTCTTGGATTTTTTCAGCGATTAAGTGCCATAATCCAACCCATCTTAATTTTTGGAGTTTGCTCCGTGGAAAGCCACCCTAGTTGGTAGCTTTCGAATGAGATGGTTCCTGTGCTACACACTTTGACGTAGCTTGGCCAGTCGTTCGAAAGCTGCATGACCCTCATTGCCGCCTTATCGAACACTTGGCCTCCCCGTTTTTGGGGGCTGAAGGAGATCTGCCATGCTCAACATTTTTACACTGGCCAACGGCCGCCTCGTCCAGGAAGAGATTGAATCTCTGGAAGAGCTCTCCAAGTTCCAACCTATTTGGGTGGACCTTGAGTCACCCACCGTGGAAGAAAAGCGCTGGATCAAACAGTACTATGGCCTGTCCATTCCTGAAGATGCGATGGACGAGGACATTGAAGAATCTGCGCGCTTCTACGAAGAGGACAACGGCGAATTGCACATTCGCTCTGACTTTTTAATTGCCGACGAAGACGAGCCCCGTACAGTTCGTTGCGCCTTTATTTTGAATCTGCAAAACGCTGATCTGCGCAGCATGGGCGTTCTGTTTTCCATCCACGACGAAGACGTGCCTGTGTTTCGCTTGCTGCGTTTGCGTGCGCGCCGCGCACCTGGCTTGTTGGAGGACGCCAAAGAAGTTTTGCTGAAGTTGTTTGATGCCGATGCCGAGTACTCTGCCGACACGCTGGAAAACATTTACGACAAGCTAGAAATTGCCGGCAAGCTGGTACTGTCTGGCGACGTGACCGATGCCATGGCCGGTGAGGTGCTGGGCGCCATTGCTCGCCAAGAAGATTTGAACGGCCGCATTCGCCGCAATGTCATGGACACACGCCGCGCGGTGAGTTTCATGATGCGAAGCAAAATGTTGAACGCAGAGCAGTTTGAAGAAGCACGTCAAATTTTGCGCGACATTGATTCACTCGATTCGCACACTGAGTTTTTGTTTGAAAAGATCAACTTCTTGATGGACGCCACAGTGGGTTTCATCAACATCAATCAGAACAAGATCATCAAAATCTTTTCAGTGGCCAGTGTGGCCTTGCTGCCGCCTACGCTCATTGCCAGTTTGTACGGCATGAACTTTCAGTACATGCCCGAGCTGTCGCAAACTTGGGGCTACCCGTATGCGCTGTGCCTCATGGTGGCCAGTGCCGTGGTGCCCATGTGGTACTTCCGCAGACGCGGCTGGCTTAAGTAGGGAATCGCTTTAAAAACTCCGACACAATGGCAGCGCTGTAATGACTGGCCACGTCTTTCACAAATTGAGAAAAATCAGTGTGCGCAGCATCGTCTGCGCGGTCTGACAAGGTGCGAACCACCGCAAGTGGAACGTCATAGGCATGGCACACCTGCGCCAGCGCAGCGCCCTCCATTTCCACAGCCAACGCATCCGATATTTGAGTTTGCAATCTTTGGCTTTCAGATGCACTTGAGACAAATTGATCGCCACTGATGATCAAGCCTACATGCACTGTGGCTTGCGGCAAAGCCTGACGAGCACTTTCTATCAGGCACTGAGTCATGCTTTCGTCTGATGGGAAGCGAGAGAGATTTAGCAAGGGCACTTCATATTGGGGAAACAAAGGCGAGGCGTCGATGTCATGCTGAAGCAGCTCTGCGCCTACCACTACGTCACCCACCTTCACATGAGACGCTAAGCCTCCCGCAACACCCGTGAACAGAATTCTTTGGACTTGGTATTTTTCGATGAGAACGGTAGCCGTGATGGCCGCAGCCACTTTGCCAATGCCTGACAACACAGCCACTACCCTATGACCCTGAAGATGGCCCACCCAAAATTCTCGGCCGGCAACATGGTGGCAGCTTGCGTCCTGCATAAGGGCCAACACGGCCGACAACTCTTCATGCATCGCGCCAACGAGTGCGATGCGCGGCACAAACTCACTTCGGCGCATCACGCAACTCTCGCCGCAATATTTTGCCCACTGCGGTTTTGGGAAGTTCGACTTTGAACTCAATGATCTTAGGCTGCTTATAACCCGTCATGTTGGCTTTGCAATATTCTCGCACCGTCATCTCAGTGAGGGATGGGTCTTTTTTAACGATCACCAACTTAACAGCTTCACCTGTTTTTTCATCGGGCACACCTACCGCGGCACACTCTAAAACACCTGGGCACAAAGACAGTGTTTCTTCGATGTCGTTAGGGTAGACATTGAAGCCGCTGACCAAGATCATGTCTTTCTTGCGATCGATGATTTTGAAAAAACCATGTACATCTCGAATGCCAATGTCTCCCGATTTGAAATAACCGTCAGCGGTCATGCTGCGCGCAGTTTCGTCGGGACGCTGCCAATAACCCGCCATCACTTGGGGGCCTTTAATGGCTATTTCACCAGCTTGGCCTAGCTCGGTCACTTCATGGCCTTCATCGTCCAAAAGTTTCATGAACGTGCTTGGCAAGGGAACACCAATGTTGCCCGTGAAGTTTGTGCTGGTGGTGGGGTTGCAGCTGGCAGACGGACTGGTTTCAGACAAGCCATAGCCCTCGCAAATGGGGCAACCGGTTTTTTGCAACCACAAGGCCGCCACTGCGCTTGTGACTGCCATGCCGCCGCCAACGGACACCTTGAGGTTTTTCCAATTGACGGTGTCAAAGTCAGGGTGATTGGCCAAGCCATTGAATAAGGTATTGACCGCAGGGAAACTGTGAAATGTTTGTGTCGACAAGGCTTTCAACACCGCGGGTAAATCGCGTGGGTTGGGGATCAAAATATTTTTGCCGCCCGTGCGCAAGCCCAACATCATGTTGACCGTAAAAGCAAAGATGTGATACAGCGGCAAAGCACACACCGAAGTGGGTTGCTCGTTGTCTGGCACCAGCTTCATGACGGGCTGGTTCCAAGCTTCTGATTGCAACAAGTTGGCAATGACGTTGCGGTGCAAGAGCATGGCACCTTTGGACACACCGGTGGTGCCACCGGTGTATTGAAGGACGGCAATGTCATCGCTGTGAATCACCGGCTTGACAAATGTGGCACGCTCTCCGCGGTTCAATGCTTGATTGAATTTGACGGCACCAGGCAAGTCAAAGTCTGGCACCAAGTTCTTCACATTGCGAACCACAAAGTTCACCAAAGTCCCTTTGGGCATGCTGAGCATGTCGCCCATGGCACACAGCACCACGTGCTTGATTTGAGTTTCTGCGAGGCACTTTTGTAGCGTGACTGCAAAGTTTTCAATGATCACGATGGCCTTGGCACCAGAGTCCTTGAGTTGGTACTCAAGTTCGCGCGGGGTGTACAAGGGGTTCACATTGACCACCACCAAGCCCGCACGCAAAATGGCCGCTACCGCTACAGGATACTGCGGCACGTTGGGCATCATGATGGCAACGCGGTCGCCTTTTTCTAAGCCCAAGGATTGGAAATAGGCGGCCAGCGCTTGGCTTTTAACATCAGTCTGCGCGTAGCTGATGTCTTGCCCCATGAAACTGTAAGCAGTTCGGTTGGCGTATTTGGCAAAGCTGTCTGCCATCAAGCCAAGCAAAGACTCATACTGAGAAGCGTCTATGTCAGTCGGGACACCCTCAGGGTAACTGTCCAACCAAACGCGTTCTTCAATCATGACTCGTATCCTTAAAAATGAGGGCGCCAACTTGCGGTTCAGGTTTCAGGGCTGTGTGCTGACTTTTTCGCCCGCAGCAACTTGGTCCAAGCGAGCCTCCTCTGCAAGAACTTTGGCCACATAGCCCGTGTCACTTTGCAGGGCGTCGCCCCCTAAGTAGAAAAGCAGGCCATCCTCTACCACCCCGCCCTTCATGCGAATGTATTCTTGAAGTACCTGGGTGCCAACACGCATATTGGTGAGCGGGTCAAATGCAGCCAATTTGCCACCATATTTGTCATATTTTTTGATATGAATCTCTGTCATGACCTGCATCAAACCCTGCGCCCCCGCTTGGCTTTGAATGTAAGGATGAAAGCTCGATTCGATGGCCATCACGGCCAAAAGCATATGCGGCTTGATCTTGGTGGACTCCGAAAGCACATAAGCCTCAGCCACGAGGGCCGCAATGGGCTCTGGCGCAACTCGGTACTTGCTGGCCAGCCAAGCCGCAACAGCCGCTTGCTTGCGCGGAATGTCTTTCAAGTCGGTGGCGGTAGCCCGTTCAGCGGTGTTTTGCGGTTCCCACCACAAACTAAATTGGCGCGAGCGAAGCAGTTCATAAACCGTCGACTCTGTTTGCGCCAAGATATCTGGCCGAAACAGGGCAACGCTGATGCCCATCACGACCACCAGCCCCAGCATCGCCAAGCCGCTGTGCGTCAGTGTGAGCACGCCTTTGCCAACATCTTGCAAGAAGATGCTGACGGCCGCTCTCGTTTTGGCTAAGTTGGAAAGGTTTGAATTGACTGGCATGTGGTGCAAGTATAGGTATTTAGATCAGGGGATAATTGGCGCCATGAAGCATCACCGAATTGTTGTGGGTTTGTCTGGCGGCGTCGACTCCGCAGTCACCGCTCACTTATTGAAAAAGCAAGGCCATGAGGTGGTCGGTATTTTCATGAAGAATTGGGAAGACGATGACGACAGCGAGTTTTGTTCTTCCAACATTGACTTTGTCGATGCGGCCGCCGTGGCCGATGTCGTGGGCATTGAGATTGAGCACGTCAACTTTGCAGCCGATTACAAAGACCGCGTGTTTGCAGAGTTTCTGCGTGAGTACCAAGCAGGGCGCACGCCCAATCCCGACATTCTGTGCAACGCCGAAATCAAGTTCAAATCTTTTTTAGACCATGCGCTGCACGTGGGTGCCGAAAAAATTGCCACCGGCCATTACGCGCGCGTTCGTTTGAATGAAACAACGGGTCTGCACGAGTTGCTAAAAGGTTTGGACAACAGCAAAGACCAAAGTTATTTTTTGCACCGCTTGAACCAAGCGCAACTGTCGAAAACTTTGTTTCCAGTCGGTGAGTTGCTCAAAACGCAGGTCCGCCAAATTGCAGAAGAAATCGGATTGCCCAATGCCAAGAAAAAAGACTCTACGGGTATTTGCTTTATTGGNGAGCGGCCTTTCAGAGATTTTTTGAACCGTTACATTTCCAAAGAACCTGGTCCCATCAAAGACCCAACAGGCCGAACCATTGGCAAGCATGTGGGCTTGAGCTTTTACACCTTGGGCCAACGCCAAGGCCTGGGTATTGGCGGCATCAAAGCCAAAGGTGCGCAACGTGGTGGTGGTGAACACACGCCTTGGTTTGTGGCCCGCAAGGACATGGCTCAAAACATTTTGTGGGTGGTGCAAGGCCATGATCACCCTTGGTTGTTGTCACCTCAACTTGAGGCTGCCGATGCCAGTTGGTGTTCGGGCAGCGAACCTGCGGCCGGTCTGTACGCTGCCAAAACACGTTATCGACAAGCTGATTCCCAATGCACATTGACATCGCCCAATGCGGCTGAATTTGCTTTGTCGTTTGACGAAAGCCAATGGGCTGTCACGCCGGGTCAAAGTGCCGTTTTGTATGACGGCGAAGTGTGTTTAGGCGGTGGCGTGATCAACTCGGCNGTCACTTTGACTTGATCTTAGTCAGAGCCCAAAGTCAACTTGCTGGGCTGTCTCTTTTCGACGGCAAATCTAAGCAAGGCTGCAGTTCTGAAAATACCGTGTGCAAATTTGCCATAGGGCAAAGTTAAGAACAAGGCCATCACCATGCCCAAATGCACGGCCAACAACACGGGCATGGCTGCGGTGTTTTTGGACAGCATCAAGGCCAGGCCCGTCACACTGATAAAGAACAACAAGGCAATGAACCCTCGGTCCATCGGTCTTTGTTGAGCATCGCCATGCTGAGGGTCACGCGCCAAATTCAAGCGCCACAAACCCAAGGTACCCACCGTCAATGCAATACCACCCACGGTGCCCAATATTTTGGGCAAGCTGAAGAAGTCATAGGGCGCAGGCCAATCAAAAGCATAGTGATACACCGTGGCAACGCTGGTGGCTGCAAAGCACAACATAAAACCATAGAACGTGAGGTGGTGCATGCGTTTGCGCGCCAGCGTGAATGCGTCGTCTTCGTTGTTGCAACCATCGCCATGGCCACCGCCCAAGTATTTCAAACGCAAGGCATCGTGCGCAGCTTCAGCCGCTGCGGGAGAGCTCAAAGGCGCACCGCTGGTGGCCGGCGTCACTTCGCGCCAAAACTTCGTCACACCCAAAGCCAGCGCCAGAACAGACCACAAGAAAATGGGTGCAAACATGCTCACCATGAGGTTGTGAGGGAAGATGGCATAAAAACCATTTTCAACAGGGCCACCCCACAGCGTGCCATTGCTTTGAATGGCCAAGATCAAAAACAAACTCAAGCTGAAAGCCAAGGCCATTGACACGGTCAGGCCATTGCTTTTGTAGAGCCCACCCAAAGCTTTGGGCCATGCGTAATCTGCGTAAGTTTGTCCACGTACCGTGGCCATCGACTTAGGCACATTGATGGCAAATTCGTGCGGGGGCGCATACTGGCATGCATGCAAACACGCACCGCAGTTGTGGCACAAGTTGGCCAAGTAATGAATGTCTGCTTTGCCAAATTCCAAACGGCGTGTCATGGCGGGAAACACCGCGCAGAAGCCTTCGCAGTAACGGCAGCCGTTGCAAATTTGAAGTTGGCGGGCCACTTCTTTTTCAGCGCTGGTTAAAAGTATTTCACCGCGCGCCAATGCCTGCGCTTCTTGAGTCAATTGTTGGAGTGTTTGCATGGTGTTTGATTCAAGCGACTGCGCGCGTGTCTTGGTCGGCTGTGCCCTGCATCACCTGTGTTGCCAAACGNGGTACCGATTCAGGAATACCCAAAGCAGCTCNTGCTGCTTGCTGGCCGGAGATGCGGCCAAAAGCCGTGCCGATGGTCATGCCAACACCTGCGGTGTAGCCTTTGCCCAAAACATTGCCCGCCATCATCTCGCCAGCCACAAACAAGTTGGGACTTGGCTGATGGTTGAAACGGACCGCCGTGGTGTCATCGGTTTTCAAACCGAGGTAAGTGAAGGTGATGCCGGGCTTCACGGGATAAGCATAGAAAGGGGCTGTATCAAGCGGCAGCGCCCAATGGGTTTTGGCTGGCGTCACGCCCTCGGTATGGCAATCGTCCAAGACGGTGTGATCGAAATTTCCTGGAACGCAAGCTTGGTTGTAAGCGTTCAGGGTGGCCATGAAGGTGTCTGCATTCAAGCCAAGTTTCTGCGCCAACTCTGGCAGCGTTTGAGCGACGGTACCTTCAAATACGGGCGGCATAAAACGACCCACCGCTTTGGCATCGGTAATGGAATAGCCAATTTGACCAGGCTGCTGAGCCACCAAGCGACCCCAAATGGCGTAGCGCTTGGGCCAGAAATCTTCGCCTTCGTCGTAAAAACGCTCAGCGTTTTTGTTCACCACCACGCCCAAAGACACACAGTCGATGCGGGTGCAAATGCCGCCGTCGTACAAAGGCGCGCGTGCATCGATGGCCACCATGTGGGCTTGTGTGGGGTCGCCAATTTGATCGGCGCCCAAGTCCAGCAAGTGCTTAAGCAAGGTGCCTTGATTGAATTTGGTGCCGCGAATTAAAAAGTTGTCAGCCGGAAATTCTCCGAGCGCATTTTGGCCCCAAGCCTCACGCAACCAAGCCAAGTTGGATTCAAAACCGCCGGCAGCCATCACGCACGTTTTGGCGGTCACGCGCTCTGTTCGGAGCAACTCGCCTGTGGGGGTTTTGTGATTCACGATGGCCGCTTTGAAAACGCCATTTTCAATGTCGAGTTCATTCACTTCTGCGTTGTAGTGAATTTGAATGCCCAGCTTTTCTGCACTCCGGTAATAAGCATTGATCAANGCTTTGCCGCCGCCCATGAAGAACGCATTGGTTCGNGCGGTNTGCAATGCNCCTGACAANGAAGGCTGNAAGCGCACNCCNTGCTTGACCATCCAAGGCCNGCANTGGTGNGAGTGCCGAATGGCCAAACGCGCCATGTGCTCATCGGTCAGGCCGCCTGTGACTTTCAACAAATCTTGCCAAAACTCTTCTTCGGAGTAAGCCTCGATCAACACATCTTGCGGTGCATCGTGCATGCAGCGCAAGTTGCGGGTGTGCATGGAATTACCACCACGCCATTCACGGGGTGCTGACTCAAGCACCATGACACTGGCACCTGCTTCGCGGGCCATGAGTGCCGCACTCAAGGCCGCGTTGCCGCCACCAATGATCAATACATCCAAACTCATTCAAGGCACCCCAAAATTAGAACTGATAGCGACGCAAACCNCCGTCNACCGGAATCACAGCGCCNGTGATGTAACTGGCCAAAGGAGACGACAAGAACGTCACCAAATTGGCCATGTCTTCTGGCTCGCCATACCGGCCCATGGGGATTTCGTTTTCGCACTGCCACTGACGGTATTCAGGGGTGTAGTTGCGAAAAATTTGTTCAGAGTGAATGCGGCCAGGCGGAATACAGTTCACGGTAATGCCGTGAGGGCCCACCATGCGTGACAAGCCTTTGGCCCAACTGTGAATACCAGCCTTGGCGCAGAAGGCGCCATTCACNTGATCGGGCTCGCTCTTGCCGGTGATGTTGATGATGCGNCCCCACTTGCGCGCAATCATTTGATCCACCAAAGCATCGGCCACCTGACGTGGACGGTGAAAGTTCAAAGTGATGGCCTCTTGCCAAGCTTCTTCACTCACATGCAAATCTTTGAAGCTGCGAGAGCCACCTGCGTTGTTGACCAAGATGTCAACATGGCCCAAGCCTTGGATGGCGGCGGCCGTGAGTTTGGCGGCGGCGTCTTCTGGGTACAGGTCTGATTCGATGATGACAGGGCGATGCCCGCCTGCCGCAACAATTTCATCGGCCACTTCTTGCAACTTGTCGGCGCGGCGCGCAGAGATGGCCAGTTTGACGCCCTCAGCAGCCAATGCCTTGGCAATGCCGCGNCCAATGCCNACGCTTGCGCCNGTCACCAAGGCAGTTCTGTCTTTGAGTTGCAAGTCCATGTTGTTTATTGTCCGTTGAGCCTTGTTGAGAGGTGCATGACTTTAAGTTCTATATAGGACATGCTGTCAGCACTTTATGAGCAGCGAGGAGCGGCTTAAAACGGAATGTCGTCGTCCATGTCGTCGAAACCACTGGCAGGCTTGGCGGCAGGTTTGCTAGCTGGCGCGCTAGCGGCGGCTGGGCGGGCTGCTGCTGGTCGGCGCGCAGGTGCACCCCCCTCTTCATCGCCACCGCTGGGAGCGCCCATACCTTCACGTGCGCCAAGCAATTGCATTTCAGTGGCAATGATGTCGACCGTGTTTTTCTCTACACCCGCTTGGTCGGTGTACTTGCCGTATTTCAGGCGCCCTTCAATGTAAATGGGGCGGCCTTTTTTGACATATTCACCGGCAATTTCAGCCAATCGGTCATAGAAGGTGACGCGGTGCCACTGAGTATCCTCAACGGTTTCGCCAGACGTGCGGTCTTTGCGACGGCTGGTGGTGGCAATGCTGATGTTGGCCACGGCTTGGCCCGAAGGCAGGTAGCGAATTTCGGGGTCACGGCCGCAGTTGCCGATGAGAATGACTTTGTTGACGGATGCCATGTTTGTTTCCTTGAAATCTCTTGCGATGAACAGGTGCAATTATGCTTGTTAGCGGGCCGGTGCCTCAATGGGTTCCATGAACCATGCAACCAAAAGCCAGACCAGCGTGGCCAAGCCACAAACCGCAAATAAAACCTGCGCGCCCCCTGATTTCATGAGGGCGCCGCCTGCTGCACCCCCCACAAAAAAGCCCAGCGACTGCAAGGTATTGTAAAAACCCATGGCCATGCCGCGGGCATGCGGCGGGGCACCGCGCGAGGCAATGCTNGGCTGACAGGCTTCCAAAATGTTGGAAGCAGAAAAGAAGACGCACAAAATGCCAGCAATACACCATAGATTGGGCGTACCGCCAGCTACCAAGCCCAAGCTGAACATGACCAGCGCAATGACCAAAGCCGACGTCAAGAACACCGCCCGCAGATAACCTTTTCGCTCAAGCGGGAAAAGCGTTTTGCCCATGACCATAAAGCCAAACAGCACGGCGGGCAGATAAATCCACCAATGATGCTCCTTGGGCAAACCTGCATCCACCATCATTTGCGGCACGGCCACCCACATGGCCAAAAGCACGCCATGCAACACAAAAACCCCCAAGTTATTGCGCAAAGAGGGGATGTGCGTCAGTACTTCCTTCAAGCTGCCTTTGGGCACGACTGTCCTAATGGCAGGCTCGGGAGGCACACCCCAAATGACCACAGCCACACCGCCAAAAGCCAACAGGCCTGTTAGAANGAACAAGCCCGTCAAACCCGCGATGGTATTGAGCGCAGGCGCCAAAACCAAGGAAAGAGCGAACATCAGGCCAATGCTGGCCCCAATCAAGGCCATGGCCTTGGTTCTGACAATGTCGCGCGTTTGATCGGCTAACAATGCCGTGACCACCGCCGAGACAGCACCCGCCCCTTGCAAAGCTCGGCCCATGAGCAAGCCAAACAAGCTGTCAGCGGCCGCAGCCCAAAAACTGCCCGCNGCNAGGATNAACAAGCCAAACACAATGACTTTTTTGCGGCCAAGTTTGTCTGAAGCCGCCCCAAACGCTAACTGCAGAGCCCCTTGTGTCAGGCCGTAAATGCCCATGGCCAGTCCCACGAGGGCTGGATCGTCACCCCCCGGGTAATGCGCTGCCTCAATGGCAAATACAGGCAACACCAAAAACAAGCCCAACATGCGCAAGCCATAAATGGCCGCCAGAGAAATGCTGGAGCGCTTCTCCAACGAAGTCATGAGCGAAGCATTCAAAGCCATTGCGGGCTCGGATGGCGAAATTGGGGCGGGGGTGGGCGATGGATTCATAAAGATTAGCGTGGATTGTCCCTTATTCAGGAGGGGTTGAGCAGACAGCTTAAGGCGGCTTCCTCATACTGGCGTACCAGAAATCGTTCAGCCGCCTTAAGCTGTCTGCTCAACTTCGCAATTTGAAAACCCTTCCCGAAGAAATCTATTCCCGTTGGGCTTCACCGTTCAGACAAAGTTTCATTTTTAACGTTAATATTCGTCGTCCAGATTTTTAGCAACCTCATTGGAAATTTTATGAAACAAACCAATCGTCGCGTATTCATGATGCAAGTAGCTTTAGGTGGCACTGCATTGGCAGCTCAGCAAGCCATGGCCCAAGCCATGGTCAACGAAAAAGACCCTCAGGCTGCTGCTTTGGGTTATGCCGCTGACACCACCAAAGTTGACGCGAAGAAATTCCCTAAGCACGCTGCTGCGCAAAAATGCAACAACTGCGCTTTGTACCAAGGCAAGGCCACTGACCCTGCTGGCGGTTGCCCCTTGTTTGCGGGCAAACAAGTTCACGGCAATGGCTGGTGCTCTGCCTACGCCAAGAAGGGCTAATGCTCTATCAGCTTGAGCATTCTCAATGCTCAAGCTGAATTTCTCCAAGCGCCCCTTCAAGGCCTCAAAAACATTTGTTTGACAGCCTCGCGGGCCTTGACTCTGAGCGGCTCTTCTGTGTGATTNAACTCACGCAGGGGGCCGTTCAACATTTTCTTCATCATGCCCACCGAAAGCGACTCTAGAACGCTTTCAATGCTCTGGCCTTTGTCGAGCAACTTGCGCGCGCGCAGCACTTCGGCCTGCCGCCAAGCATCAGCTTGGTAATTCAATTCTTGAATCAAGGGCACGTCTCTGCGCTGAGACAGCCAAGTCATGAATTTTTCCACGCCTTCGTCGATGATCACCTCTGCATCGACCACGGCAGCTTGTCTGTGGACTTGGCCGCTGTTGATCACTTCGGTCAGATCGTCCACGGTGTACAGGTACACATCGCGAAGGTCTTTGACCTCGGGCTCGATGTCACGCGGCACCGCCAAATCAACCATGAAGATGGGTTTGTTTTTTCTGGTGCGCAAAGCACTTTTAACGGCGCCAAGTCCAATCAATGGCAAGGTGCTGGCAGTGCAACTGATCACAATGTCAAACTCGTGCAAGCGCTTGGGCAGATCTGCCAAGGAGATGCTTCTACCACCGTGAACTTGCGCCAGCAGGTCGGCTCTTTCAGCCGATCGGTTGGCAATCGTGATTGATTTCGGCGACTTGGCTGCAAAGTGCGCCACGCACAACTCAATCATTTCACCNGCGCCCACAAACAAAACATTGGTTTCTTTGATGTTTTCAAAAATACGGCCAGCCAAACGCACCGCGGCCGCGGCCATGCTGATGGAGTGCGCACCAATTTCCGTGGTGCTTCTGACTTCCTTGGCCACTGCAAAGGAGCGCTGAAACAGTTGGTTGAGCGTGGTGCCCAAGGCACCAGAGTCGCTGGCCGTGCGCACGGCTTCTTTGAGTTGTCCCAAAATTTGCGACTCGCCCAAGACCATCGAGTCGAGGCCGCTGGCAACTCGAAACGCATGCCGCGCAGATGCATCGCCTTCAAATCGGTAGGTGTGCCTCGCCAATACATCGACTTGTGTTTTGCCGGTATCTGCCAACCAACTCAGTGTTTGGGGTATTTGAACCTCATCACCTGCACAGTAAATTTCTGTTCGATTGCAAGTGGACAAAATCGCCACTTCTTTGTGTGTTGTAAAACTTTGGCGCAAACCTTTCAACGACTGATCCAAGCGCTCAGAGGCAAACGCAAAACGCTCGCGCAAATCAATCGGCGCAGTTTTGTGGTTCAGCCCTAAGGTCCAAACAGCCATCAGCCCACCACCCTCAAGAAAGGTGCGGCCTTCACATCGGGCCAGCAGTCTTCAATGCGTTTTTGAATGCCGGGCGCAGTCAGGCCATAGTGNTGCATCAGTTTTTGCGGGTCGCCATGCTCGGTGAATTCGTCTTCAAAGCCCACCACCAACACTGGCATTGCAATGCCCATGTCTTGCAAAGCTTCCAGCACAGCCGCGCCTGCACCGCCTTTGCGAGTTGCATCTTCAAGCGTGACCAGGCGATCGTGTGACAACGCAATTTGTTTCAAGGTTTCAACATCCAAGGGTTTGGCCCAACGCATGTTGACCACCGTGGCATTCATGCCTTCAGCCACTTTGAGAGCTTCGTACAAAAGAGGGCCAAATGCGAGCAGCGCAACGCCTTGGCCTTGGCGCCTAATTTCGGCTTTTCCAAATGGCAAGGTCTGTAAGTCAGTTGCCGCTTTGGCACCCACACCGGCACCCCTTGGGTAACGAACTGTGACCGCATGATCTTGCGCATAAGCCGTGCTGAGCAACTGCCGACACTCTGCCTCGTCGGCAGGGCATGCAACACTCATGTTGGGAATGCAACGAGTGAACGCAATGTCGTACATGCCTGCGTGTGTAGGGCCATCAGCGCCCACCAAACCGGCACGATCGAGTGCAAATACCACGGGCAAATTTTGCAAGGCCACATCGTGAATCAGCTGGTCGTAGGCTCGTTGCAAGAAAGTGGAATAGATGGCCACCACGGGCTTCAAGCCCTCGCAGGCCATGCCGGCGGCAAAGGTCACTGCATGTTGTTCTGCAATGCCCACATCGTGATAGCGATGCGGGTACTGTTGGCTGAAGTTCACCATGCCCGAACCTTCGCGCATGGCGGGTGTGATGCCCACCAAGCGCTCGTCAACCGCTGCCATGTCGCAAAGCCATTGGCCAAAAATTTGGGTGAACGTTGTTTTTGGAGGCACAGATGGAGCAGCACTCACAATGCCCACAGCGGGATCAAATTTACTGGGGCCGTGATAATTCACAGGATCGGCTTCAGCTCTTGCATAGCCCTTGCCTTTGCGGGTGACAACGTGCAAAAACTGCGGGCCAGGTTTGTTGTACAAACCTCTCAACGTATCCACCATCTCTTCCACATTGTGTCCATCCACAGGACCCGTGTACTCAAAACCCAAATTTTCAAACATGGTTTGAGGTTGGATAAAGCTCTGTGTTTGCTGCTCAATTATTTGCGCTAAGGCATACAAAGGCGGCGCGTTTTTCAAAACTTCCTTGCCAATTTTTTTGGCATCGGCATAAAAGCGGCCACTCATCAATTCGTGCAAATAATGGTTCAAGGCACCAACCGGCGGGCTGATGGACATGTCGTTGTCGTTCAAGATGACCAGCAAGTTGCAATCGCTCGCGCCAGCATTGTTCAAGGCCTCGTAGGCCATGCCTGCTGTCAGTGCGCCATCGCCAATGATCGCAACTGCTTTGCGGCGGCTGCCCATTTGTTTGGCCGCCATGGCCATGCCCAATGCGGCCGAGATGCTGGTGGACGAGTGGGCCGTGCCAAAGGCGTCGTAAATACTTTCTTCACGGCGCGGAAAGCCACTCAAACCGCCCATTTGGCGCATGCTGCCCATCTGTTCGTTGCGGCCCGTCAGCATTTTGTGGGGGTAAGTTTGATGACCCACATCCCATACCAAGCGGTCTTCAGGGGTGTTGAAAACGTAGTGCAGCGCCACTGTCAGCTCGACCGTTCCCAAATTGGAGCTGAAATGCCCGCCCGTTTGCGAGACCGACTGAATCAAACGCTCCCGCAACTCTGCGGCCAGAGGGGCCAAGTTGTCTCGGGACAGTTTTCTAAGCTGCGATGGGGACTTAATCCAATCAAGCAGGGCACTCATCATTTGCCTCAATATCTGTTCAATGAAGCCATAATTTAACTGGATTTGACAAAACGTCAAGTTAAATTGACACTTTGTATAATTTTTCAAGTTGACACTTTGTCATCCGGCCCGTTTTAACCTGGACTTTGAATCTGATGTCTTGACCTTTCCCTTCTCTGCCATTGTTGGCCAAGACGACATGAAAATGGCCATCATGCTGACGGCCATCGACCCCAGCATCGGGGGCGTTTTGGTGTTTGGTGATCGCGGCACTGGCAAATCAACAGCCGTCAGGGCATTGGCTGCACTTTTGCCCAAAATGCGCGCTGTGGTGGGTTGCCCCTATGGTTGCGACCCTGAAAACGCCAAGTGCCCAGACTGCTTGGCGAAGGCGGCAGCGGGCAGCAAAGCGGGCGCCGCCACAAAAACCAGCCATTTGGTCTCGGTGCCGGTGGTTGACTTGCCCCTCGGTGCCACTGAAGACCGAGTGGTCGGCGCTTTGGATCTTGAGCGGGCCCTTTCACAAGGCGTGAAAGCCTTTGAGCCAGGACTGTTGGCGCGCGCCAACAGGGGTTACTTGTACATCGATGAGGTCAACTTGCTGGAAGACCATTTGGTCGACCTGCTGATTGATGTGGCCGCCTCAGGCGAAAACGTGGTGGAACGAGAAGGCCTGAGCGTGAGGCACCCAGCGCGCTTCGTTCTCATTGGCAGCGGCAATCCGGAGGAAGGCGAATTGAGGCCGCAGTTGTTGGACCGCTTTGGCTTGTCCGTGGAAGTGAAAACACCAGACACATTGGCACAGCGCGTGGAAGTGGTGAAACGCCGAGACGCCTTCGAGCAAGGGCCACAGGCCTTTACAGACGCATGGAAAAAAGAAGACGACCGCGTTAGGCGCGGCATTGTGGCAGCCCGCAAACGTTTGTCAGACGTGGCCATTCCCGATCAAGCCCGCGAATTTGCCGCCCAACTCTGCATGAGCTTAGGCACCGATGGCTTGCGCGGCGATCTGACACTGGTTCGCGCGGCGCGGGCCGAGGCTGCATTGCAAGGCGCTTCCAAAGTTGAACAAAAGCACCTGATTCGGGTGGCGCCCTCTGCGCTTCGTCATCGGCTTCGCCGCAACCCCCTTGATGATTCAGGCTCTTCGACGCGCGTCGAAAGAGCACTGGCAGAGCTCACGGCACCCAAGCCCTAACCCAACAACACCTAAGCGAACAGGCCCTCCCCTCCTATGCAAGGCGACGCCGCAACCATCGCTGCACTTTTTGCAGTCGACCCAGTGGGTCTGGGCGGTGTGGCCCTTCGATCTCCTGCCTGCGACAACCGAGACCAGTGGCTGGCGCTTTTAAAAAGTCTCTTGCCATCACAAACTCCCCTGCGGCGCGTGCCCCTGAACATCAATGACACGGCTTTGTTGGGCGGACTTGACTTGGGCGCTACCTTGCAAGCAGGCAAGCCCATCGCCCTCAAAGGCTTGCTGTCACAAGCCGATGGCGGCGTGTTGGTATTGGCCATGGCCGAGCGCATGAGCTTGTCTTCAGCGGCTCGCTTTGGCAGCGTGCTTGACACCGGCATGGTGGCTTTGCAGCGGGATGGTTTAGACACATCGGCCAAGGCCAGCTTAGGCTTGGTGGCCCTTGATGAAGGCGCCAGCGACGACGAGCAAATGCCAGCCGGCTTGGCGGATCGACTGGCCTTTCGCTTGCTGATGGACACGCAAGACGAGGACGAAGAAGGACCCGAATGGACAGCTCAAGAAGTGCTGAATGCACGCGAGCGTTTGTCACAAGTGACCATAGACGACGAAGCGGTGCAAGCCCTGTGTGCCGCTGCATTGGCGCTGGGTATAGATTCTCTGAGAGCCAGTGTGTTTGCAGTGCGCGTGGCGCGGGCCGCTGCTGCATTAGCTGGCAGCAACACCGTCGAAGAAGAACACACCGGCGTCGCTGCCCGATTGGTGCTTGCACCACGCGCAACACGTCTGCCGCCAGCAGCACCACCAGAAAATGAGGCGCAAGACACGCCTGCAGAAACTCAAGAGCCCCCAGAGCCGCCGCCCGAGCCACCTTCTGAGCCTGAGACCCCAGATGCTCAGAACAAGGACGAATCCAAAGCAGATGACGATCAAGAAGAAGAC
>Ga0063231_10000137_pt1 | contig 18240 bp, 13 predicted proteins | sample LauGreSu1BDMLBSD_2_FD_56231 | JGI IMG/M metagenome (GOLD analysis project Ga0063231, IMG submission 56231) | Freshwater lake microbial communities from Lake Michigan, USA - Su13.BD.MLB.SD v2 (version 2) | ecosystem: Environmental > Aquatic > Freshwater > Lake | place: Lake Michigan, USA...
AAATTGAATAAATTGTTATCATTTAAATCATCATATATTTTGCAAAAAACCCCTGCAATGAATGTTAAAAATGATAATTTTAATATTTCAACATTCATTTGATATTTATTTCTTTTTCTTTTTATTTTTGTTTTCATTATTTAACGTATTTTTACAAATGTTTCAATATGGTTATGCTTTTTTCATTTTTCCTTGCGCCTTCGTGCCAGATTTTGCTGGTGTAACTGTAAGTGTTGCTACTTCTCTCCCACGTTTCTCTTCTTGTTTCACGTATTCGGCGCGCAGCTCCGCCAAGTCGGCCAGCCACAGCTGCTCAATGCTGGTGCCTTGCAGCGTGGCATGGCATAACTCCTTCTGCCCCTTCTCTTTCAGCAGCTTCTGCACGTTCTCCTCGCTCACGCTGTCCATGGGGAGCTTCAACAAGTACTTGTACTGCTCGTCGCCTTCCATGGTGTCGTACCCCTTGGACTGCAGCATGGCCGTCAGCTCATCCCCGCGCTTTCTCCGCAGGTCAATGCTGCCGTCCAGCAGTTCCTGAATGTAGCGCGCCTTGTTGCTGAGAACAAGGAGTTCCGCCGCCATGGTCGCCAGCTGGTGCGTCTTGCGCTTCTTATACAAGGAGAGGCGCGTCGCGTAATAATCCCGCACAATGTCGCGCACGTTGCCGTACTTCTTCAGCTGGTCCTGGCTGTCAAACAGGTGCATGTTGCTCGTGGATTCCGTCGTGTACAGCTTCAGCAGTTTTTCAACCGCGTTACCGTGATCCACGACTGCCGTGAGTGCTCCAAAGTCAGCCGTGGCCGGAAACGTGATCGTGAAATCCACCACCGTGTCCGTGCTCATGTCCACGTAGTCCTTGATTGCGCCGGACTCAATCAGCGCCTCCAGGTGCTTCTTGAAATCCTCCGTCCAATAACCAACCGGGAGTTCCGTGACGCGCACCTGCTTCTTCGCGGCATCCACGGCGTGCAGCCCTTTGACCAGGAACTTTCCACCAGACCCAGACCCAGATCCGGAAGTAAGCGCAGTGATGGTGCCTTTGAACCCGCGGTAATACGGCTCAATTGGGCCCCACTCTGCCTCCGGCTTTTGCAGCAGCATGTTTCCGATGTGGTCAATAATTTGCAGCGGATTGTGGCACATGATGTCCGTGCTGAACCCCGTGCCGATGCCTTTCGTGCCGTTCACCAGCACCATGGGCACGATCGGCGCGTAAAACGTGGGCTCCACCAGCTGGCCGTCGTCGTCCAGATACTCCAAGACGGCGTCGTCCTCCGCGCGGTAAATGAGGCGCGTGATTGGGTTCAGCTGCGTGAAGATGTACCTTTCACTAGCAGCGTCTCGGCCTCCTCCTTGAATGCGCGTCCCAAATTGACCATTGGGCTCAAACAAGTTGATGTTGTTGCTGCCGACGAAGTTCTGCGCCATGCCGATAATGGCCCCGTTCAGACTCGCCTCGCCGTGGTGGTACCCCGAGTGCTCCGACACGTAGCCGCTGAATTGCGCCACCTTGATTTCCGTCTTGAGTCCGCCCTTCTTGAACGCCGCGAACAGGATTTTGCGCAGCGAGATTTTCAGGCCGTCCATGCCGTTTGCAATGGAGCGCTGGTTGTCGTAGATGGAGAAGTGCTTCATCTCGCGCGTCATGAAGTCCTCGTACGTCACGTGCTTGTGGCTGGTGTCCAGATGATCCGCGCGATTGTACGTGGACAACCACTGCTTGCGGTCGTCGGCGCGCTTCTTGTTGAACACGAGGTCAATCGCGTCGTCGCTCGGCTCGCCCGTATACGCGAAATCCACGATCTTCTTGTGCTCAAAGTACTCGCGGAATTCGCGCCCCGTGCTGGTGCCCAGACCCTTGTAGTACTTGATGTTCCAGGTGCTGACGTCCACTGCTGCAGCAGTCGCTCCGCTTACACCGCCGCTTGCAGTCGCTCCACTTTTCCACGCTTCAAACTCGCCCTCGTTGTAAAACACGCGCTCCTGTGCGCCCTTGCGCGCCTTCAGAATCGGCGTGTTCATGAACCCGATGAAACCCGGGATGTGCGTCAGGGACGGCCACTCGCTCTGAAACAGGTTGATGCCGAGCCCCTTGATGTGCGACCCGTCCAAATCCTGGTCCGTCATGAACAGCACCTTGCCGTATCGCAGCCGCTTGGCCACGTCTTCCGCCGTGTATTTGCGCCCGTTCTCCAGTCCCAGGATGCGCTTGATTTCCGCGATTTCCGTGTTTTCTGCAATGCGCTTGACCGCCTCGCCGCGCACGTTCATGAACTTGCCCTTCACCGGATACACGCCGATCGTGTTGCGGTCCTCCTTGCTCAGGCCGGATACAATGCCCGCCTTGGCTGAATCTCCCTCGCAAAAGATGATGGTGCACTGCGCCGACTTCTCCGTCCCCGCGAAATTGGCGTCAATCAGTTTCGGGATGCCGCGAATGGTGCGCGTCTTTACGCCGTCCGTCTTCTTCGCCGCCTTCGCCTCTTTCACTTCCGTCAGGGCGCAGGCCGCGTCCATCACGCCCATCTTCGCCACCTTTTCCACGAACTCGTCGCTCACGACGCAGGCCGACCCGAAATTCGCGCTCGTCGTTGTGAGCTCGTCCTTCGTCTGGCTGGAAAACGCCGGGTTCTCAATGTCGCAGCGCAGAAACAACATGAGCTGCTCCTTGATGGTCGCCGGCTTCACGTCCACCTTCTTCTTGGTCTTGATAAACGCCGCCAGCTTGCGCAAGAGCTGGCCCATGACGTATTCCACGTGCTTGCCGCCCTTGGACGTGCAAATGCCGTTCACAAATGACACGTGCGCGAACTCGTCGGTGGGTGTCAAGCACACGGCGTACTCCCATCGTTCGCTGGCAGTCTCAAACACGCACTTGCCCTCGGGGCGATCGTAGAGGCAGATGTACTGCTTGAAATCTTTCACGGGCACGACGGCGCCGTTGTACTTCACGCGAATGCTGCGGTCCGTCACAGCGGCAATGTCGCACACGCGTTTTTTAAATAACGCAATCATGTCCGGCGTCAGCCCGGCAATGCCGAAGCGCGCATAATCGGGGCGGAACGAGATGCGCGTGTACGGTTTTTTGCCGCCAGTGGTGATTTTTGGCGCGCAAATCTCGGTCAAATTGTTCTTGAACTCCTGGGTATACTTGAGTCCGCGCACGTGGTCCACGGTTTCCACGGAGCCCCACGTGGACCACACGAGCACGAGCTTGAACCCGAACCCGTTCTTCCCGCCGACGATTTTCTCCTTCTTGTCTTCCGCATAGTTCGTGGAAGTGCGCAAGTGCCCGAAAATCATCTCGGGGATCCACATCTTGTGCTCGGGGTGCTGCGCAATGTCAATACCGTTGCCGTCATTCGTCATGGTAATTGTGCCGGTGGCGGCATCCACCTCCACTTCAATGGACGTGACGGGAAGCGCGTTGGGCTTGCCGTCCTTGATTGCCTGCGCCTGGCGAATCACGTGATCGCGCATGTTCACCAGACCCTCGTCCACCAACTTGTAGAGCGCCGGGATGTGCGTGAAGGTCGCCAGGCCGATGTTTGTCGCCCCGCCTTCACCTTCACCTTGTGTCATCGTCGTGTATTCGGTGCACTCCGTGAGTTGAATGGAGCCGATGTAGGTGTCGGGCTTCTTGAGAATGTGTTCCAAATCCGTCATTTTCTGATACTTGGTTGCTAAAGATGCTTCGGTTGAGGCCATTGTTTTAATGCAATGAAATAAAGGGATACATGACATCCATTTATTCGCTTTAAGTAAATTCAATTTTTTATTTATTTCCATGGACAAATGATCGCCCTATACGAGGATCACTTTGACCTGAGTCATGTCTAAATGCTGATTTGTCTTTGGAACGCGTTTTTCCAGCAAGAATATTTTCAAACTGTTTCTTTTTTATCTTATCAATAGCACTCTGTGTTGGGGGTTTTGATATTTTTTGTGGAGTAGCCTCAGCTGCCTTAGCTGCAATCGCTTTTACTCTTTCAAAAATGGCTGCAAGATCATCATGAGTAGCAGGAGGAGGAGGAGCAGCAGAAGCGGCAGCAGCACTATGCTTTCCGCCTCCTCTGCGAGTGCGATTTGCGCGACGGTGTCGGCGACGGTGATGTGTTTTGGCCATGATTATATAGTAACACAATAAAAAAATTATTTTTGATGCCTTATTTTGCGAGACTTATATTTTATTTTTCGGGTTCCGCCTTTGGCATGATGCAATGATCGTCTTGTCATTCGATTTTGCATTAGTCTTAGCCTGTCCATAATTTCATCCCGCAATTGGGAAATGAAGGCATGAAGTAACCGACGAGTCCGTGCACGTGCAGACCGACACCTCAATGATCTAAGTTGCCTAGAATATGTGATATTGGTTTCACCGCGGGCAATGTCAACACGTCGGCGCGTTTGCAAAATTTCATTCAGCCGTCGAAGCCTTCGTTGCAACGCTGATTCATTGTCGGGCACAGGGGACAAAATCAACTGAAGTAAACGACGCAATTCAAGCGTATTGTCACAGTTACGAATTAAACGTATCAAATACTCCAAGTGGTCCGATCGTGTTTCTTCTGTATCAACCACGCGGTTATGCGACGGTGTTAGAGCAGCAACTAAACGAGCATGAGCACTTGGTGTAATATTACGTGCAGATGCCGGAGCGGAAGCAAATGCTGCTTGCACTGATGCTTGAGTGGATAATGCACGTAGCGCTTCTTCTGCTGTATTAAACCGACTTAATGCATTTAAACCCAAGTTAAAATCCCGCGGTGACCGCGGTGTCTGTGGTGGTGAATCTGTTGCAAACCTCGCAACCTGACCTAAACCTAATGAACGATTATCTGGCATTAATACGGATGGACCTTCAAAATTGGCTGGTGGTAATATCAACCTAGAAAAATCATCGTCTGGTTGTTGTGGTTGTTGTGGTTGTTGTGGTTGTTGTGGTTGTTGTGGTTGTTGTGGTGGTTGTTCATCGTCCTCGCCATAATACTCATCAGCCATTCTAATAAATAAAAATATAAATTAGCATTAGAATATAAATGTCGGGCTACAATTATTATTCGCTAAAGAAGTGCCGGTGTTATCGGCCCATTAATAAGAAATTAATAGAAACCGGCAGCGGCGGCAACGTCATTCCCGACGTGGTCAATTTCAAAGTGTTTAGCATCATTATTCGGACCGCCACGGCGCAACGCAACGATTGTTTTACGCAAGCCAACCGCCCGACGAATGTTTATAAGAGCTGGACGGGAGCACCGGCCGGCTATGGCCAGCCCATTCGGAATCAATTCAATTGATTTTTTTTTTCTTTCGCTAAACTATAATACCAAAACCAATTAAATCAAAATGGGCAGAAACTACACGCGTTCAGATGACGGCCTCTATCACATCCACGGCAAGAAGTACGAGCTCATTCGCGGCTCTCGCGCTCAAGTGTTCCACGGCACCGCATACAAGACCGACGGTACTCCCGGTCTCACTCGCGACAAGCTGCTCATGAACAAGCACGGCCGCATCGTCAGCGCCAAGAAGCACGCCACCGCTAAGAAGGAGAAGCGCCTGGAGAAGCACGGCTGGACCGCCAAGAAGGGCAAGTTCGGCGCCGTTCGCATCTCTGAACTTAAGAAGACCCGAAGCCGTAGGAACAGGAAGCATTAAGCAAAAAATCCACTGTAAAAAATCTGTAAAAATGAATTGACATCACGAATGTATTCAATTCATTTATTTAATTACGCCGAGTACGGTTACATCTACGCCTTGAAGCCCTGCGTTTCTGGCGAGTGCTGCGCTTATTTGACATTAATCGCGATTTAGAACGCCGCGTGGTTGCGTTATTCAACCGGCAAACCCGTTTACGTTTTCGGGTAGATCCACCACCCAGTTGAGGGGGTGCGGATTTATTCCATTCCAATAGGATACGTCCAATTTCCTCGCGGACTGCATCATCGTAATTCGCGGGTTCATTTACAATTTTTATCAAAGCCGGATTGACGCCTGGTGTTTTCAAAATATTATTCAATAATACATATTTTACAAGCATTAACAAATAGTTATCTATGGTTGATTTATCATATATTTTAAGTACATGTGTGGCGCTTGGTTCTACGCGATGTTTTGCAATGGATTCTCTGAGAGGATACAATAAATTGTAACGCAATTCACCAACTTTCTTTATTTGGTTTGATTTAGCCTTGTCAATGTTTATCCCCTTCAACGCATTCAATAATTCAAGCATGGCCGGAGACCTAGTCGGCATATCTTTGAAATTCACTTCATAATTGGATTCGGGAGACATTGCCAAAATGGTGGTCAATTTCTCTCTAAAACCCGATTCCACTTCTGGCGTAAACAAAATTTTTTCAAAAACGGTTGTTAACCATGCATCATATGATCCAGTTTCAATACACTGATATAACTGGGCCATGTGTTGGCTCATGTCAAAGTTGTATTTGATTTGCGGAGACTCATTGAAAAACCGGATCGTGCTTGCACCAGTTGTCTCCTGAAACTGCATTGGAATGGGTTCCGTCGGGGCATCCATGTCCACTATTTCGCGCCCCACCTCACGCAGCAGACCCAAAAACTGGTCCCGGTCCTTATTCAGTTGTTCCGCCTTTTCGGCATCAAACGCAGCAATGCTGCCTTGTTCCAAATAATAAGTTGTGTTCAACTGGGCCATGAGGCCTCGCAACTTGCCAACCTTCGCAATGAAGTCTGCATTTTCTTGAGCAAAACTATCGCTGGAACGCAGTAATTGCAGTAAATAAATGTCAATGAATACGCGCAAGCGGGCGAAATCTTTCGGGTTTTTGCGGGCCATGAAAATGCGGCAAAACAGCGACGCGCCTTCGTCGCAAAAAATGCAAATGATGTCCAGCATAATTATTTTCAGTGAAACCAGGTTGCCACTGTAACCCACTTTCAACATGGTCGCGATTTTTTCCTTGATTTGATCATCCATGTTCTGCTTGGGATAAAGGGATCGCATGTACAGCTTGACAAAGTGCTCCATCGTCTTTTTCACCAAATCAATGGGCTCCAAGTAGTATTCGTCTTCCTTGCAACCAAGCGGTTGCTGTTCTTCACATAATGGATGCACAATTTGAGAGAAATACTTGGTTTTTTGTGTGACAAGTTGTACGCTGGGTTCCTTTCTCAACCGTTTGCTAATGAGCATTGTGTTTGAATCATCATCCCGATTACCGTACATATACATGTCAATTTTATCGGATGCAGATGCAGAGAGCGCAAACGAAATCGGTGGTGCATCCTTCTCCACAACACCGTACCGTTTGGCTCGTGCATAAAAGTTGTCATATAGAATCATCATGTAGAGAGAAAATACCGATAAAAACTGGCGGGACACATTACCGAACGCAATGCAGTCAATGTCGTTCATCCTTATGTTTTGGCAGTCTCTTTTCAACTGGACCAAATCTAGTTCAATGCTCAAATTGGTCGGAAACGACTCTGGGTCCGCTTCCAATTGCTTCAAAAAATCTTGAATGTAATACGACACCGCTGCACCACCGCTGATCACCATGTGATTGTCCGTTCCACTTGCGCTCATGGATTGGTTCATCGCAGTCATTGCTGCAAGTATGATGTCGGTTCTTGTCAACGGAACGCCTTCAGTAAGCATTATGGGACCCTGATCTGCCTGGACAGTGGTGGCCCGATGCGCAACCTCCCCAAAATATTTGCCATACTGTCCGCTTGGGAAAATGTCCGAAAAATGGTCGCCCTGTTCGGTTTTCACATTGGGATTCTGCAACACCGCGATCAGTATCATTTTTGCAACGACTGAACGCAACCCGGACAGCCGAATCATGTCAAAAAATGGCTGGCACCCCGCCGCAATTGCTTCATTGGGTGGTGACCCCGCAAATTTTGAAACAATCAATGCATTAATGCCGCGCGCAATGAGCACGTTGACGGGATCATAAATATCAGATGCGTCCGACTGCAGCAGCAGTTCCAGCATCACGTCCAATATGTTGTAATTCGCGATCAATTTCGCATTGTGCTGGAATGGTGTATCCGGTATCGGTTTTAAATCCAAGTTGGTGTTATTAAAGGCATTACGCACGACGTATGCCGTGAAAACCGGAACATGGAACACTTTCCCAATCCATAAAACGAGAGAAATTTGTTTGAATTTCCCGTCAATGAATGGTGCAGCCTCAATCTTTATATCCAAACCTTGAAACATTGGACGGGCTAACAATTCCGTAAATGTGGTTGAAATGATAGATTCAATGGAATCATTATTATCATCATTGACCGATATCAACATTTTGTAATGCGGCGCAAAGTCGGACAATAGTCCAATTGTGGGATTGCAATACATCCGAATGGTTTCTGATGGCTTAATCGTCTGTTGAATGGCATTCACAATTGTTTCACACACGTTGTTTGTTGCATTGGTTGCATTGAATCGTTGCAACCCTATTTCCACTGCTTTTCTGTCGTTATTCTCAACAATTTCATCCACTAATGCGACCGTGATTTGATCGGGCACGGGCACGGGCACGGACTCGGACCCGGATACAGAACCAGATACAGAATCAGATACAGAACCAGAATCCGTGACAACGTTGTCAACAATACTGTTTAGAACATCCTTAACTCCATCATCGTTATCCAAAACAACAGGAGTATCAAGCGAAGCAGAATTCACATGATCAAGCGAAGCAGAATTCACATGATCAAGCGAAGCAGGAGTCACCGGCGGAGTCACAGGTGAACCAGGATCAGACGTAACAGAATCAAGCGAAGCAGGAGTCACCGGCGGAGTCACAGGTGAACCAGGATCAGAATAAGGAGAAGCCGGATCAGACGTAACAGGAGTCACGGGCGGAGTCACAGGATAAAGCAAAACAGACCCCGAGTTCGACATGTTCGGTTGAATTGATATATAAAACGTCCTATATTATATCTCTAAAATTCATTTCTCGTTATTGTATATTTTTTCAAAATACTTTTTGCTCACAATTAAATGATGCGGACCGGCGGCATTGTTTTTGTTTTTTAATCGCTGATGCTGACAATAAAATTCATACGCTTTATAAGACGTGGTGTGCGCCGCGGCGCACTCTTGCAGGGCCGCCAACACATCCCCCCGTTTGTTCCACAGCGAGCAGCTCACATGCATCAAGTACTTGTCGTTTTCAACGGCCACTTCGGGATAAAAGTGCTGGATCAGTCCTAAAAAAGCGGCATCCGTGTGATTGTGACTCTGCAGTTGCGGCGTCAATTGCCCGGACTGCATTATTTGGTGATGGTGGTGCTGCTTGAATAACGCAGTGAATTCATCAATTTCCAACTCGTCGTCGTCGTTTGGATTCACCACAATGGTTTGCGTCCAAAAGTCTTTGAATCGGGTTACCAGTGGCAAGTGTTTGCTCGTCAACTGTAAGAACGCGTCCGCCGTTTCGGAATAAGTGGGCAGCTGCTGCACTAAACGCGACTTCAGCGCTTGCGCAAAAAAAACGTTTGGAATTCTCTCTTCGTCAATGAACACCTTCCACAAATACATCATGTTTTTCCAAGAAATGTTTATGTTGCTTTTCGGGGATGGCTCACACGTTGACACAAATTTGGCAATGAGCTCGTCTTCCGGGCAATGCGTCAAATACAGCACCCGTTGGTGCATTGCCGTGTCCTTGCACTGCTTGTTCAAAAACGCCTCCGCATTTTCGTAGCGCTGCGAATAGTGCGCCGCCACGCAAAAAATGTCAATGAGCCGGTGCTTGAACGGGGGCGAAAACGCATCCATTGCAACGTCGTTCATGTCCATCAAACGGCAATCACGAAACGCGTACTCGTAAAATTTGAATTTGAAGGCGGACAACAACGACGTGCCAAACAGCGTCACGCATTCTTGACTCAGCCCCTTTATGAACTGGCGCGCCTTGGGCGTGGCAATGTAGATCGGCTCCACGCTCCCCTTGTCCACTTTGTCACTGCCCCCCTTGTCACTTTTGTCCCCCTTCTCTCCAATATAAACCATCTTTTTTAATATGATGTCACCAATCACAGTCAAGAAGTATTTCGCACAGTCACGCGTCCGAAACAGCGTGGGGCACAGCATGTTCAGCGTGCGCTGGATAGTCTGCGATTCCGGAATGGACGTGAGTAAACTGCGGTCCTTGATGCGGCGCAGCACCTGGTTCTTGATCTTGTACTTCCACGGCATGAGTTCCCGGTTGCAGCTGATTTTTGTCAGGATGGGGTGCAGGATGTCGTCCTCGTTGATCACGCTGTAATTGCACTCGGCGTCGGCGTCGTACACGAAAAACAGTTCCACGTTGGGGTTGTAGTAGTAGTGCGGCGACTCGTTCAAAAATTGCTCAATGAATTCGTCGGAAGCGGTGATGAGCGTTTTTTTGCGTTGCTCCTTGTCATCGCGCGCTTGATTCACGGCGTCCATGACTGCCGGCAGCTGCGCAATGTGTGCCACCAGCTTTCCCAACATGTACTCGTCCCCCGCGTACTTGATGTGGAGCTGTTCCACGATGGCCTGCAAGTGATGCAACTGGTCGGACATGACTAAAATGCGGATTTAAATACGTAATATGCTGTTCAAGTATTTAAATTGTTTCATTTCGGGTTCATATTCTTTTTATTCATTTTCGGATTCTTTTTTTTATTCATTTCGGGGTCATTACCCGTCGCGTTGTTCCACTGTTGCGACGATGGCGATGGTGTCGCGTTCTATGACTATGACTATGACTATGACTATGATTACCGCTGCATTTGAACAGCGTCCACGGCTGCGGTGGGCGGTCGTGCAGATACGGGCGCAAGTTGTTCCATATCATGTTGCGGTCACAAAATTCGTCCTTGTAGAACCCCATGCCGCACGAGCTGCCCCAGCGCCCCCACAGCTGCATGTGTTTCGCGGTGTGCGAATCCACCGCCATGCCGTCCACCGCCCCCCGCGGCTCGTACGGCTTTGGTCGGTCGGCTTGCGACATGAACTCGCGCGCATCCAGCTCGTAGTGCGAGCACGTGGTGCGCGAGCACGGGTTAACCTTGTTCAAATACGTGTCGTAGTGGTCGCCGATGAGCTGCTTGGCGATTTCCACGTCCAGGCGCCCCTTGTGCTCCTCCATCATTTGTTCCAGCCGCACCCGGCGCGCGCCCTGGTGGCGGCGCATGTCGTCCCACCCCGTGTTGCCCGACTCCAGGTTCCGGATGCGCGGATCGTACGGCGCGTTGAACCCGATGAAGTAGCCGTTCTTGGTGCGCTCCACGTTCACGTACTTCAGCCCGAGCTCCAAGCGCATGATTTCGTTCGTGCGCGTGTCGCCAAACAGCCACGCGTTTGCGTAGTCGCCCGAATTGCGCTCGGTCAGCATGGCCGCGTAATCATCCAGCGAGTTGCCGTACTGCATGGCGCGCCGAATGCGGCAGCATACCGGGTCCTTGTTTTCGTACGCGTTAAAGCCCCCAAACGTGGTTTCCGTGCCAAAAATGCCGCTGCTCGTCACAAACACGTCGGTACCCGAATGAATGCCGCCCGGGAACGACTGCATCAAGATGCGGTGCCCGCTGCTCGGACGCATGTCCATGATCACGCGCGAGTACTGCCCGTTGACAAAGCTGTCAAACGAGTTGTGCGCGCACACAATTTTTCCGTCTGCCGTGTAGTCCCCCACCGCAATGAATGCGCTGCACCGATCCTTGGACCCGCCTTCTCGCGCGCCGCTGGCCTTTTTAGCACCGCCTTCCAAAAATTCGGCGTACATGGGCTTGGACTTCAAATGCTCGTTGTGCGGCTCGTTTAGCACGTCCGACAAGTGCGAAAACATGTAGTCAAAGCTGACGAAGCAGTTCCAAAACACGATGCGGGACAGCGACTGCTTGGCGCCGTCTGCAATGCCGCGCATTTCTTCGTAAAACTCGGGAAAATGCGCCTGAATGTGCGGGCGAAAAAAGTCGTCGGATACTTCGCAGAAAAAGGGAAACGTGCGGCCGTAGTCTTCGTGTATTGTGAATTCCAACATTTTCATGATTTCGGCGAGTTCACCGGCAACCAAATGCCCGTGCGCAAAGCCGCGTTTGTACGGATCACCGTGAACTGACAAATAAATCCACCCGTTGATGTCACGGCGTTGACCGTTGATTTTCATGTTTGATAAATGGGAACGTATTTATACAATACGGATATTATTTAATTATTTACTGCATTGCTCTCAAAAAATGAGTTAAAATAATGACAATATAAACTTGCATGTATGTTAAATGAGCAGCATTCTTTATTACAGCAACTTTTGCGAAAAATCAAAGGCCTTGTTGCAACGGCTGGCCAAAAGCAAAATTAAGGAAGGCATTCATTACATGTGCATTGACAAACGCGTAAAGGGCGAGAACGGGGCTTGGTACATTGTCCTGGAAGACGGCCAACAAATCATTCTGCCGCCGCACGTGAACCGGGTGCCGGCGCTGCTGCTCTTAAATCAAAACCACGCGGTGCTTTACGGCGACCAAATCACGAACCACCTTAAGCCTCTGGACGTGCAGCAGAACAACGCCGCCACCGGGTTCAACGGGGAGCCGTCCCCGTTTTCCACCGGGGGGGAGTTCATGGGCGGGTTTGGCGTCATGTCGGACAACTACAGTTTCCTTGACCAAAGCAGCGACGAGCTGTCGGCAAAGGGCAACGGCGGCTTGCGCCAACTGTACAACTACGCCACCATTGACTTCAATCAAACTATTGAATGTCCGGCAATTGAAGAAAAACAGGCGCGCATCGGGCCCGACACCACGCTGGAGAAGCTGGAAAAGGAACGGAACGAGCAAATCATGCACGCGCAAGCACAACAACAAGGGCAACGCCAGCAACAACAAGGGCAACACCAAGGGCAACAACAACAACAACAACAACCACAGTACCGTAGGTAAAGCAACGCACTAAAATACCAAAATACAAATATATATTTTGAGAGAAACACATTTAAAAATGTCAACTTCATTGTATACAATCAGAATTCACATAATAACGAACGAACTCAATCCATGACGTCAGACAAGTCAATCATCATGAAAGCGTTTTTGAACCAGTTTACCGATTTTGTGGAGGACGTGCAAAGCGTGTTTCCGGACAACGCGGACATTGAGTCCGCCAAAACGGCATTGTTTCTAATAAAAAAGACCAACCCGCGCATTTTGATGAATGCGTGGGTCACGTATATTGTGGGACCGTACACCGAAGAAATTGAAAAGGGCGACATCGGCTTCTTTTTGAACAAGGATTACACGCAGGACTTGGAGTACATGGGGAACGCGGTCATGCAGAAGGTGGACGCGCTGCGCGGCCCGGTGCGGGACATGGGTGCCGACAACCAAGCCAAGTCCATGAAGTACATTCAGAATTTGACAAAGCTGGCGAAGCTGCACGNNGAANTGGACTAGCGTTGTCTTGCTAGTATTTCCCAATTTTTGAANTCGGCATGATAACTGACAACATCTAAACATGTGTAAATGCACTTTCTTTTCACATTCTTCAAGTCAAGAAATGGCATTAAACACGAAAATGCGCTATCGCTCACGTGAATTTCAGTTGCATTTTCAATCAATGTGCAATAGTCCAACAAGTTGTCTGACATGAATTCGGAACTCCACAAATTATGATGAGGGTTAGTTACATTTGTTACATCCGAATAATAATTGACGTTTGGGTGAAACACTGGCAAGTCACTTTTGACGCGCACATTTGGTCGTATGTCATAATGCTTGTATGCAATGTTGCGATGGTCGTGCAAAAAAATGTAGGTTTTACCGTACATGCTAACGATGGAGTTGTACAGGTCTAGCTCTCTTTCGTTGTTTCTATGTATGTCTTTGTATTGATATCTAATACTGTACGGAAGACGCAATTGAGCGTAAAATTGTTCCCAACACCGGTTGCTTCCATAATTTCCAGAAGCGACCACAACGCAATTTTTGATTTGAGATTTGCATTGGTTTATCAAATTGGATGGAGCAAGATGATGATTGTACGTTTCATCGCTTATGAGAATGTGCACATTTGCATAAGGTTCATACAACTGAGTAACAGTGTGTCTATTGCGATGCAAACAAAATATGTACACATTCGTGTATAATTTTTGAAAATGTCTCACTGCAGCATACATTGTGAAATTGTCTCCCGTGCTTAAATGAAACAAGAATATGCAATTTTTGTCGCTCATAACACAAAATGTATGAACTCAAATAATCAAATAATCAAATAATCAAATAATCAAATCAAATCAAATCAAATCAATAAATGGAATAAAAAACATGCATATTTTATTCCATTAATAAAAAACGCAAAGTTTCACGTAATATGATCCACGTGTTCACAAAATGACTTGTCCATCAACCATGCTTGCGTCATACGGTTTATCTCTTGCGTATATCATAAATGTTTTCGGGGAAATGGCATTCATGGACCGCAATATAAGTGGAATGCAAGAAAAACATGAATCAATCACGTGAATGTCGGTCGCATTTCGAAGAGTGTCGTAATAAAACATAAACGGCAGATTCACAAATGGCTGTGCCACATCGTGCAACGGATGCTCGTCCGAATACACATTCCGATTTGCGCATATTATGACGTAATTCGGTAAATTCATGTATTTATTAACGATCTTGGAAAAATCAACAGTTGATGCAGTTGATGCGACCTCATGCATGAACATGATTGTGTATTGTTGTATTTTTTGATAATACACCAGGCTCTCTTCGGGAACGTGCACATCATAATATTTAAAACACACGTCCCATTTTACGCCCGCATCGGAATGAATGAGCCCAATGTGTTGATACAATGTTTTCTCATTCTCATTTGTTCCAAATTGTTGTTTGTATTCATTGAAATGCGCATTTCGTATCACCGATTTCAATAAAGGATGGAGTTTTTTCATTATGCCTACAAGAATGCAATCGGTGGTGTTAAAATTAAATATTGCCATGTTGGAAAGTATGTTTTGATTTTCAAATTTATCCACTGGAATTAAATGAACCGATGGCTTATTTGCAAACATGGTGGAGATGTTATTGACATACTCCCTTTTGCAAAAATAATGCACTGTTTCATAAAAATTCAATAATAAATTTATGATGCCAACATTCAGCAAGACATCTCCCAACCCCATGTGCGAACAAAAAACAACATCATTGCCCTTGTTGTTTGAAGCCAATTCTATGAATTGCTTTTCGGCGTCGGACACTGTGCAATTCTCAATGGGTGCAACGATTTGTTTGTTCAAACAATCTAACATTGAAAGTTTAAATGGAGCGGTATAAATAACATTGTCAAATGCGTTCATGTTGTATGAAATTTTAAATTTGTATATGTGTTTTTGTTGTTCATTTTGTATTTCATTTATAAATTCAACATCATTATTTAATATTCGGTCAATTTTTGCACGAACTTCAACAAGGTCATGGCATTTCCCCGGTGAATTCATTAAAAACGAATTCAATAAGGATTCTTTGTGAAACAATACCGGCAATCCAATGATCAGCGCTTCAATTGGATGATAATGCAAATGTCGGGGCTCCGTGGAATGATAATACATTAATTTGCATTCTGACATTTTATTGAAATATGCATCATCGCTTAAATTATTGAATTTATTGTCGTCTGTTAGCGTTTCATTATTTTTACCCAACAACACGTACTCGTATTTCGTTCCAACGTTTTTTAAAAATTGATTGTAAACATTTGTGTAATAAGGACATTGATTTATTTTTGAACAAACAAAACATATTTTATTAGTTGTACCCTTGTGCGTATTTTCATATGTGTTTATGAAATGGTCAGAACATCCCAATGGAATGACATGTGAATTATTCGCATTGAAAAATGAACTCAATGATTTTTCATATGTGTAAATTTCATTATAACCAAAAATGTATTTTACATTCGGAAATGCATACTTGAGAACCATGTCTTTGTAACTATACGTAGATGCCAGTCCAAAAAATCTATAATAAATTAATCCTTTGAAATATTGTATCAATTGTTTCAGTAATTTTCCACTTGTTGGTGGGGTTATAAAAATGTATTTAAAGTTAACATTCAACAACTCAATCATTTGTCGGGTCAATATTGTGTCATTGTTGTACCAATCAATGTCATTTAACATAGTTAAGTCATTCACACTTATGTTTTGCAATGAATCATCGTATTTATAAGGGTCGTCATATATTGAATCCAATTTATTCAATGATGTTTTTTTTTTCGGAATAAATACACCATACCCACGTGAAGTAATGATGGGAACCTCAAACTCAGTCAATGTTTTATGTGCGAATAAATACAATATATTATTTGAAATGATTGGAACAATGGTTGTGTTTGCGGGGGGGGCATTGGAAACCGTGTTTTTAATAATAGGTCTTGTTACGGAAATCCCAACATTGTTTTTTAGAAGCGGGCGCTGGATCGTATTATGTCTATATGTACGTATAGTTGAATTGGATGTGGCAAAATTAAATTTTGAAAAATTCATCAATTAATTGTATGTGTTATATATTATCAATTATAATAATAATAATTAATAACTAACTTGCTTGCAATGTTTTATGGACAGTTTGAACCGCCGCAAGACAAATATTTGTATGACGCATTGTTGAATTATGAAAATGGAATATCAATTGAAGCTGGAGCATCAAACGGCATACTTGAAAACAACACGTATTTTTTTGAAAAAAATTTAAATTGGAAAACAATTAACATTGAACCATTGCCATCATGGTATGAAGAATTGACAATAAATCGTCCAAACAGCATTAACATCAATTGTTGTTTGCACCCGCATTTTTCTGATGCGCCGGTTGATTTTTACTGTCCAAATATAAATTTTTACGGAAACAAAAATCATTTGGGAAGCTTAAATTTGACAAATTTGAATAAAACTCACGCACCAGACACAATTAGCAAAATAACATGCAACACAATCACATTCAATGATGTTGTGAAAAAATGCAATTTGGATAGGCTTGATTTATTCGTCTTGGACATTGAAGGATATGAGTTGGAATTCCTTACAACATTCAATGAATGGTCATTGTATCCTAAGGTATTTGTGATTGAAATTGGCCACATTGATGCATCAGCAGTTAATTCGCTGATATCTCATAAATATGATTTTTTCGGAAATCATTTTGTAAATAACATTTATGTGCGCAAATAAATTTAAATGATTTAAAATATTAAAAAACAAAACACACTTACTGCCACCACAATCCACAATGTCGGCATGCGTTTATCTACCCACCAGCATCGGAGAAGCGATTGACAAATTGACAATTCTGGACATAAAATTGGAGAGAATTTCCGATGCAAATAGGAAGGCCGACGTGCAGCGCGAACATGACGCATTGCTAAAACATGCCACATTAACCGAGTTCATTCAAACCCACACCGACTTGTATAATACCATGAAAAAGGCGAATGCAATCATATGGGACATGATGGATGTTTTGCGCGACGGTGCGAGCCGCATTTCGGGCGAAGAGTATTTGAAAACGTGCAAGGACTGCATTGAATTCAATGACATTCGTTTCCGGATCAAATCCCGCATCAATCAGGCGTCCAATTCGGAGCTGAGGGAACAAAAAAGTTACAAGGTCACCGTATTTAAGTTGTCCATCCTAGGACTGCGTGAATCGCATGCAGACATTTCTACTGTGCATCGCATCCTGCAACGGCCAATGCAGTACTATGGAATGTTGTATGATGAAGTTCAAATGACTACCGATGCAGACAATGGCGCCAATGTCATTGTGAATTTAAATGATTTCTCTCACATCGTGTCAGATGAACCCCGGTTGAAGCAACACATTTACGATGCATTGAACGTGTCCGATGCGATCATGGATCGGTTGATGTAAACGCGCATCATGATCACATCATGCCATCCCTGGCTGCATTGCATTTGCGTCGCATGACATAATATGTATCATGCGTTTCAACTATTTCAAACTTGGTCATTTCATACAGGTGCAATGCGTGCATATTAGTGCGGTCAACGCTCAAATACACGTCGTGTTGATACTTTGTCTGAATGCAAAATTGATGAATGATGTCATTCAATACCAATGCGCCATATTTTTTACCACGATGTGATTTGCAAATGTAAATTCCAAACCAATGTCTATTGCCGGGTGCGTCAAAATCAATGTGCGCGTATCCAATGAAGTCGTTTATTGCATCATTTGCATCATTTGCATCATTTG
>Ga0063231_10000141_pt1 | contig 18103 bp, 20 predicted proteins | sample LauGreSu1BDMLBSD_2_FD_56231 | JGI IMG/M metagenome (GOLD analysis project Ga0063231, IMG submission 56231) | Freshwater lake microbial communities from Lake Michigan, USA - Su13.BD.MLB.SD v2 (version 2) | ecosystem: Environmental > Aquatic > Freshwater > Lake | place: Lake Michigan, USA...
GTTGAATATAACCTCACAGGAACTTCTTATGCTGGTGGAAGAATACTTGCGAGTGGATTTTTAAACTCATCAAATCAAGGTTCTCCATCAATTGATATTCTCAAAGAAGCACTATTCAAGTTTCAGTTAGAAAGAAATAGTTTGACTTCTACACCTTTTGAACTCACACTTCTTGCTACTGCTGCAACTAATGGTGAGCAGATTTTTGCTTCTATGGACTGGGAAGAAATCAGTAGGTAACTTATACCCATAAATAAACAGATAATTAATTTTCTTTACTGAAAAATAATGTCATATATTCGTCACGATAAAGATAACGTCCAGGTTACACCACAACCAGTATCCATTGCAAGAACTTTCTTTGATGGAAATGAAGGGTGGTCTACTGTAACTTCTTATGATTGGAATGGAGATTATCAGCGTTACGATGTAAATAACAATCCTATTGGGGTTGGAACTTATCAGCGTCACGATGTTAATAACAACCCAGTCGGTGTCGGGACTTATCAACGTCACGATTTAAATAATGACCCAATTTATGCATAACAATAAATATAAATAACGGAACCGATTAGAACAATGAAACTCATTAGAGAAGAAGTAGAAAAGGTCAAAGTTCTTACCGAAGAAAGAAACGGTAAGAAACACTTGTATATTCAAGGAGTTTTTCTGCAGAGTGAGTGCGTAAATCGTAATGGAAGAATGTATCCTTTTCAAATTATGGAAAGGGAAGTTAAAAGATATAATGAGAATTACGTTCAAAAAGGTCGTGCTCTAGGAGAACTCGGTCACCCCGATGGTCCTACAGTTAATCTCGATAGAGTCTCTCACAAAATTGTTTCTCTCGAACAGAAGGGTAGCAATTGGGTAGGAAAGGCACAAATCCTTTCAACTCCAATGGGTAAAATTGCAGAAGCACTTTTAGGTGATGGAGTCACTCTCGGTGTCTCTTCTCGTGGTATTGGATCACTAAGAGAAAATACCAAAGGTTATAAAGAAGTTGGTGAGGATTTTATGCTTGCCACTGCTGCTGATATTGTTGCGGATCCTTCTGCTCCTGATGCTTTCGTTCAGGGTATTATGGAAGGTAAAGAGTGGGTGTGGGAAGGTGGAATGCTTCGTGAAAAAGTAGCGCAGCATACATATAACAGGATAAATACTTTAGTTAAGCAAAGAAGATTGGAAGAAAATAAAGTTGAATTATTCCAAAATTTCCTAAATTCTCTTTAATATTAACATTAGAATTTATTAATATATAAATAAATATAGATTTAAACAGGTAAATCGGAGAGTTCAAATGTCTCGTGGTACAAATTTACAAGAAATGGAAGTAGGCACAAAGCAATCCAAGACTGCCGTTAATGCTAACGCTAAGGCAGCAGAACCAATGCCAAAACTTGCAGCAGGTGCTGTTGCAGGTCAAACAGGTGGTTGGGAAGATTTAGGCGGTCCTACTCCAGAAAACTATAAAGCTGATGACGATTCAGCAAAGTTAAAGGAACCAGGCGGTCTCAAGTCAGTTTCTGCTGTCACTAAGGGTGCTAAAGGTGCCGATTCTATGAAGGGTCTTAAGAAGTCAGATGCCATCAAAGAAGATGAGGATCTGGAAGATGAGGACCTGATTGAAGACGAGACTGATGAAGAAGAAGTAGAAGAAACAGTCACCGAAGCTAAAAAAGCAAAGAAAGGTGAAGATGAAGATGAAGAAGGTGATGAAGATGAGGATGAAGAAGGTGATGAAGATGAAGATGAAGTAAAGAAAGAAGAGTTTAACATTGATGAAGACCTTGAGGCTCTTCACAGTGTTAATGAAGAGGAAGGTCTTTCTGAAGAGTATCAGGAAAAAACCAAACTCATCTTCGAAGCAGCACTCAGAAGCAAGGTTTCTGATATCAGAGAAACCCTTGAAGAGCAGTATGCAGTTGCTCTTTCTGAAGAGGTTGAAGAAATCAAACTTCAACTTCAAGAGAGAGTTGATGCATATCTTGAGTATGTTGCTGATGAATGGATTAACCAAAACGAACTTGCTATTGAGCAAGGAATTAAAGAAGAAATTACCGAGTCATTCCTTGCTGGAATGAAGGGTCTTTTTGAAGAACATTATGTATCAATCCCTGAAGATAAATATGATGTGCTTGAGAGCATGGTAGATAAACTTGATGAAATGGAGACAAAACTCAACGAGCAAATCGAAAGAAACATTCTGCTCAATAATCGCCTCTCCGAGTCGGTTGCAGATAGAATTTTCGATGAGATCTCTGAAGGACTCGCTGTCACTCAGAAGGAGAAGCTCGCCTCACTTTCCGAAAGTGTAGAGTTTGAAAGTGAGACACAATATCGTGAAAAATTAGAAACTCTGAAGGAATCATATTTTCCTTCAAAGAAAGTTTCTGTAGAAGCAAAGACTGAAACTCTTTCTGAAGGAGTAGACGTTGCAACTGAATATCATTCAGATTCAATGAATGCTTACTTGAGAACTCTTTCAACTGTTGCTAAAAAGTGAATTTAATATTATTCAAATAAAAACTAACACACTTACAAAAAGGTAAAAGCAAATGTTCCAATCCGAGCATCTGCAGGAAAAGTGGGCACCCCTTCTGAACTATGAGGGTCTTGATCCAATCAAGGATTCACACAGAAAGGCTGTAACCGCTGTCCTGCTCGAAAACCAAGAAAGATTTTTAAGAGAAGAATCATCATTCTCTTCACAAGGTTTCCTTACCGAAACCCCAACAGTTAATACCGACCCATCCGGAACAGGCAATGCAGGTTTCTCTGGTGCTGGTAACCAAGCAGTAGCAGGTTTCGACCCTGTTCTGATCAGCCTCATCCGCCGTTCGATGCCTAACCTGGTCGCTTATGACCTCGCAGGCGTTCAACCAATGAACGGTCCTACTGGACTTATCTTCGCAATGCGTTCGAAGTATAACAACCAGAACGGTACTGAGACATTCTACAATGAAGTAGATACCGCATTCTCTGGTCAACCAAGCGCAATTGGTGCTGGTGGAACCGTTGGTATGGGAACCACTACACAAGGAACAGGAGATAATCCAGGTCTTCTGAATACTGATGGTCAACTTGCATATAGAGTTGGTCAAGGTATGAAGACTTCAGAAGCTGAAGCACTTGGAACTTTTGAAGGTCCACAGTTCAACGAGATGGCATTCTCAATCGAGAAGATTCTTGTTGAAGCAAAGTCACGCGCTCTGAAGGCAGAGTACACTCTTGAGCTTGCACAAGACCTCAAGAGCATCCACGGTCTGAATGCAGAAGCAGAACTCGCTAATATTCTTTCTAGCGAAATTCTTGCTGAAATCAACCGTGAAGTTATTCGTACCATCTATAAGGTTGCAGAACCTGGTGCTCAGAATAACGTTGCTACTGGTGGTCAGTTCGACCTCGACATCGACTCCAACGGACGTTGGTCAGTTGAGAAGTTCAAGGGTCTTCTGTTCCAAATCGAGCGCGATGCTAACGCGATCGCACAAAGAACTCGTAGAGGAAAGGGCAACGTTATCATGTGTTCCGCTGACGTTGCTTCAGCACTGAGCATGGCAGGTGTTCTCGATTACACCCCTGCTCTGAACGCAAACCTTAACGTTGATGACACTGGTAACACCTTCGCTGGTGTTCTGATGGGCAAATTCCGCGTTTATATTGACCCATATTCAGCAAACGTATCTGACAACCAGTATTACGTTGTTGGTTATAAGGGTTCTTCACCTTATGACGCTGGTCTCTTCTATTGCCCATATGTTCCCCTCCAAATGGTTCGTGCCGTTGGCGAGAACAGCTTCCAACCAAAAATCGGGTTTAAGACTCGTTATGGCATGGTTGCTAACCCATTCGCTGAAGGTCTCGACAGAGGTGTTGGAGCACTTACCGTTAATAAGAACCGCTACTACAGAAGAGTTCTTGTTAAGAACCTCATGTGATCTAATTCACAAGAAATCTCAGGGATCCTTCGGGATCCCTTTTTTTGTCTAAATAGTTAAAAAAATGGCAAGAACCGCATTAGATAATCAAATACAGAATAGAAACTTTCTTGCTCCCGTAGGATTTAAGTTCACATTAAACAGGGCACCAAAAGTTGCATTCTTTTCCAATTCTGCCAATATTCCAGACATAACTCTGGGCGTGGCAATTCAACCAAACTATTTGAATGATATACCAGTTCCTGGTGATAAGATGGAGTTTGGTGATTTTACTCTTAGATTTCTTGTTGATGAAAATCTTGAAAACTACATGGAAATTCAAAACTGGATGAGGGGATTAGGATTTCCAGAAAGTCTGAAAGAAATTTATGATTGGCAGAACACAAATGAAAAGTTTGAGCAACCAGATCGTTCTCAAATGAACTTATACTCGGATGGAACTTTAATTGTATTGAATAGCAATCAGAACCTAAACTTTCAGGTTGTTTTCCGTTCAATGTTCCCATATTCACTGTCGACTTTGGATTTTGATGCCACTGACCAAGATATTCAGTATCTGACTGCAGATGTTTCATTCAAGTATATGTTGTATAATATTGTAGATAAAAGAGGAAAACCTTTATGAATTTAAATCTTGAAACTATTCAAGATATGTGGGAAAAGGATTCAAAAATTGATATTGATAATTTACACACAGAATCTTTAAATATTCCTATTCTTCACGCAAAATATTTTGACCTTTATAATAATATTCTCCTTTTAAGAAAAAAAGCAGAGCAGCAAAAGAAAAATATAAGACACGAAAGATACGAATATTATTCGGGGAAATCAGATCCAGATGTTTATGTGGAGAATCCATTCCCTAAGAAAATCAGGGATAAGGACACCATGCAAAAATATATGGATGCTGATGAAAAACTATCTCAGATAAATCTAAAGGTAGAATATTATGATGTTCTACTTGGATACATTGATAATATTCTAAAAATGATTCATAACCGAACTTATCAGATTAAAAATTCTATTGAATTTATGAGATTCCAATCAGGTTTGGGATGATACAATAAATAATCATAGAATCTTTATAATTCTATGAGTGACGTAATAATTCATAAAAAGAATGAGGTTTACATTAAGTTAGAATGTGAGCCTCATATTTTGTATGATCTCCAGCAATACTTTACATTTGAGGTTCCTGGCGCAAAGTTTATGCCTCAAATGAGAAACCGTCATTGGGATGGATTAATCCGTCTTCTTTCGGTTCATACTGGAGAAATTTATGCTGGTCTATTAGACAAAGTTATTGACAAATTAAAACTTCACAATTACACATACGAATTTAGAGAAAATAAATTCTATGGTCTTCCTTTTGAAGTTAATGAAGAGATTTCAAAGGAAGGTGTGAAGGATTATATGAGTGCTATTTGTAAGCATTCCCCTCGCCACTATCAAATAGATGGAGTATATGACTGCCTAAGATATAATCGAAGGTTATTGATAAGTCCCACTGCATCAGGCAAAAGTCTGATGATTTATGCCCTCGTGCGGTATTATGTGGATAAAGGACAAAAAATTCTTTTAGTTGTTCCAACGACCAGTCTTGTAGAGCAGATGGTCGGAGATTTCCGTGATTATGGTTGGGATGCTGACTCATATTGTCACAAAATCTATTCAGGAAGGGAAAAAACCAACGAACACCCAGTTACAGTAACTACCTGGCAGTCTATTTATAAATTAGAAAGAAGATTTTTTGAAGACTATGATGTTGTGATCGGAGACGAGGCGCACCTTTTTAAGAGTAAGTCTTTGATTACAATTATGTCTCATTTACATCACGCAAAGTATCGTTTTGGATTTACTGGAACTTTAGATGGAACTCAGACTCATAAGTGGGTTCTGGAAGGATTATTTGGTCCATCTTATAAGGTTACAAGAACTTCTGAACTTATGGAACAAGGACACGTATCTAAACTAGATATTAAGTGTCTTGTATTAAAGCATCCTCCACAAAAGTTTAATGTTTTTGAGGAAGAAATTCAGTTTATTGTTCAACACGAAAAAAGAAATAAATTTATTAAAAATCTTGTATTGGATCTGAAAGGAAATACTCTTGTTCTGTTTTCACGAATTGAAGCACACGGAGAACCACTTTTCAATCTAATAAATACAAATAAAGACAATGAAAGAAAGGTCTTTTTTGTTCATGGTGGAGTGGACACTGAAGAACGTGAGAGAGTTAGGGAAATTACTGAACGTGAAAATAATGCGATCATTGTGGCATCATATGGCGTCTTTTCTACAGGAATTAACATTAAGAATTTACATAATGTTGTTTTTGCTTCACCTTCGAAGTCTAGAATCCGTAATCTCCAATCAATTGGAAGAGTCTTAAGAAAAGCAAATAATAAAACAAAAGCAGTTCTTTATGATATTGCTGATGATTGTACTCACAACTCAAGAAAGAATTATACGCTAAATCATTTTATAGAAAGAATTAAGATCTATAACGAAGAACAATTTAATTATGAAATAATCACTATCAATTTAAAACCATGATGGAAGAAGATTTTTATGCAACTATTAAACTAAAAACAGGTGAAGAAATATTTTCTAAAGTAATGCCAACTGAAGAAGATAAGAAAAGTCTTCTCATATTAATCAATCCTGTTCAAGTTACTGAAATTACTACAAGAAAGGGAATGGCAGGATATAAGGTTGAACCTTGGCTTAAAACAACTACTGAAGATATTTTTATCTTAAGTATGGATGATGTAATTACAATGAGTGAATCAAAGGATATTGAAATTATAATGATGCATCAGGAATTCAGTCGTAAGTTCAATAACGTTAAATCAAACAGACCGAATATATCCCGTAAAATGGGATATATCTCTAATGTTATTGATGCTAAAGAATTCTTAGAGAAGCTTTATGATAATAGCTAAGTGATATCCATCATTGGTGACAAGGCACATTATAAAGGAAATACAGGGGGTGTGTCAAGTCTTGCTTTATGGAACTCTAAATGTTATAATTTCTATATAATAAATTAAATATTCTTATGATTAATTCAGACGTGAAATTATCAAAGGTTGCTCCTACTCCGGTAATGACTAAAAGAAAAAGATCAGAGCATTACGTCAATAATAAAGAATTTTTAGCAGCATTAATTGAATATAAAAAAAAGATTAGAGAAGCTGCTGAAAAAGAGATACCTGGAATTACTGAGGAACAGTTGAAGACTTGGAAGAGTCCAAATAAACCTCGTATTACGAATTATCTTGGTGAATGTTTTTTAAAGATTGCAACTCACTTATCTTATAAAACAAATTTTATTAATTATATCTTTATTGATGACATGATTTCTGATGGTATTGAAAACTGTGTGCAGTATATTCACAACTTCAATCCTGAGAAATCTCAAAATCCTTTTGCATACTTCACTCAAATCATTCACTACGCTTTCCTTCGCCGCATTCAAAGAGAAAAGCGTCAGTTAGAAATTAAGAATAAGATCCTTGAAAAGACTGGATATGACGAAGTTTTTGTAGATGATAATCAGCTTGACGGTGGAAACTATTCAGACTATAATTCAATTAAGGAGAACGTTCACATTAAACTTCGTTACTGAATGAAAGTCGCTATTATTACCGATACTCACTACGGTGCCCGTAAAGGTTCTAAGTTGTTTCACGATTATTTTGAGCAATTCTATAAGAATGTATTCTTCCCTACACTCGAAGAGCAAGGGATTGATACAGTCATCCATATGGGAGATGCTTTTGATAGTCGTAAATCAATTGACTATCAGAGTCTTGAATGGGCAAAACGGGTTGTTTTTAATCCATTAAAGAATTACGATGTTCATATGGTAGTGGGGAATCATGATACCTACTACAAAAATACTAATAATGTAAATTCACCAGATCTCTTACTTCAGACATACAATAATGTTAAAACTTATAGTAGAGCAACTGAAGTTTGTATTGGTGGACTAAACATTTTATTAATTCCTTGGATTAACCAAGAGAACGAAAAAGAAACTCTCAAACTCATTAACAAAACAACTAGTAAAGTTGTAATGGGTCACCTTGAACTTCAGGGATTTAGAGTTAATAAACAAATTGTCATGGACCATGGCATGGATAGCAAACTGTTTGACAAGTTCTCAAGGGTCTACTCTGGGCATTATCATACTCGATCAAATGACGGAAGAGTCTTTTATCTGGGTAATCCCTATGAGTTATACTGGACTGACTTAAATGATACTCGCGGATTTACTATCTTTGATACGGAAACTCTAGAGCATTATCCCATAAACAACCCCTACAAGATGTTCTATAACATCTATTATGAGGATACTCCCTATCAAACATTCAATACAAGCGAATTTCAAAATAAAATTGTAAAGGTTGTAGTTCGCAAAAAAACCGATCAAAATCAGTTTGAAAAATTCATTGATAAACTTTATTCTTCAAACATTCACGAATTAAAAATTGTAGAAAATTTCCAAGTTCAAGATATTGAAGATTTTGAAGCTTTTGAATCTGAGGATACATTTTCTATCCTAGATAGATATATTCAAGAATCTGAAATTAGTATGGATAAGACAATTATTCAAAAAATGATTCGTGAAGTTTATCAGGAAGCTTGCGAAATGGTTTAGAGATGTATATAATCACAATTGATGGTCGAGAAGAAGAAGGTGCATACTCAGTCACTAATGATGAGGGTTCCCAAGTTCTTTATATCTTCGAAGAAGAAGATGATGCGACACGATTTGCTTTGATGCTTGAGGATAGAGATCATCCTCAAATGAGCGTGACTGAAGTTGATAGTCAATTGCTAATTAAAGCTTGTGATATTCATGGATATAGTTATGCAATTTTTACGTCTAATGACATTGTAATTCCTCCAGAAGAGTTTGATCAAAATGATTTTATTTAAGACTATAAAATGGAAAAACTTTCTTTCAACTGGGAATCAATTTTCTCAGATTGATTTTCAAAAGAATACAACTACTTTAATTATTGGTTCTAATGGAGCAGGTAAAAGCACCGTATTAGATGCTTTAACTTTCGTGTTATTTGGAAAGTCTTTTAGGGGAATTAACAAACCACAACTTATCAATTCTACGAATGAACGTGATTGTTTAGTTGAAATTGATTTCAGCATTGGAACAAATCAATGGAAAGTTCGTCGCGGCATTAAACCAAATCTTTTTGAAATTCATAGAAATGGATCGTTAGTGGATCAAAACTCTTCTGCAGTTGATCAGCAGAAGTGGTTTGAGCAGAATGTTTTGAAGATGAATTATAAATCATTCACTCAAGTTGTAATTTTGGGAAGTAGTAATTTTGTTCCCTTTATGCAATTAAGCACTTCAAATCGTCGTGAAGTGATTGAAGATCTTCTTGATATCAAAATCTTTTCTTCGATGACTACAATCATTAAAGATAAGATCCGTTCTCTTAAGGAAGAAATTAGAACTCTTGAACTCAAAAGAGATTCCTTTAAAGATAAAGTTCAGATGCAAAAGAATTTTATTGAGGAACTTGAAACAAGAGGAAAAAATAAGATCGGTGATAATAAGAAAAGAATTTCTAATCTGATGATGGAAATTGATTCTCATATGAAGCAGAATAGTGTTGTTGAAGAAAATATTTTCTCTCTTCAAAAAGAATTAGAAGAAGTTAAAGGTGCTTCGGATAAACTTAAAAAACTTGGAACTCTACGGGGAAAATTATCCCAAAAGGTATCAAATATTACCACTGAACATAAGTTTTTTAACGAAAATGCGGTTTGCCCAACATGCACCCAAGAGATTGATGAGGAGTTTAGGATAAATAAAATTAGTGAAGCTGAAGCGAAAGCAAAGCAACTGCAAAGTGGTTATGAAGAACTTGAGCAGGCAATTCAGGATGAAGAAATTAGAGAATCACAATTCCTCAAAATTTCGAAAGAAGTCACTAACTTAACCCATGAAATTTCTCAGAATAATATTCGAATCTCTGGAGGACAGAGACAGATCCAAGATCTTGAATCTGAAATTCAAACAGTTACCAATCAACTTGAAAACAGAAATACTGAACATGAGAAGTTAGAAACGTTTAAGAAAGGTCTTCATCAATCCTTTGAGGATCTTTCCAGTAAAAAAGAATTAACCTCGTATTACGATTTTTCTTACAGTCTTCTTAAAGACTCAGGTGTGAAATCAAAAATCATTAAAAAGTATCTTCCTCTTATTAACCAACAAGTGAATAGATATTTGCAGATGATGGATTTCTACATCAACTTTACTCTCGATGAAGAGTTTAACGAAACCATTCAATCTCCAATTCACGAAGATTTTTCTTACAGTTCATTTAGCGAAGGAGAAAAGCAAAGAATTGACTTGGCACTTCTCTTCACTTGGAGGGAAGTTGCCAAACTCAAAAACTCCACAAATACAAATCTATTGATTATGGATGAGGTATTTGATAGTTCTCTGGATGGATTTGGAACAGAAGAGTTTCTTAAGATTATCAAGTATGTAATTAAGGACTCTAATATCTTTGTGATCTCCCATAAGGTGGGTCTTGAGGACAGATTTCAAAGTGTCATACGGTTTGAAAAGAAGAAGAATTTTTCTGCTATGGTATAAATACTTCAATTCCAGATCAATGCAAGTTCCAAACTGGAAACACCATTCCAAAAAAGAACAGAAACGAAAACTTAAACCACAAGCACTCCGACAAGCAAAAGCACGAAGACAAGCACTCAAGAAGCGTCTCAATCAACGAGATGCTTCTTTTTTTATAAATATCTAAAAAGTGTCTGCTAATATGAAAACGTTTAAAGAGTTTATGATGATTGCTGAAGGTATGGATATGAAAGCCTTCAAGGCAAATCGTAAGAAGAATGAGCGTAGAGCTGCTTCTGCCGATGCTAAGAAGAGAGGTCATGTTGGTAAAGAATGGTATAACAGTGGTAGAACGTATTCTCCCGATGAAGCAAAGAGAAGTCGTGCAAAGATTGATGACGAAGAAAGATCTACAAGACATCGTAGTTCTATAGACCCTGAGGGTGATGATAGTAACTACTCTGCAGACAAGACGAAGAATCCTAAGAAACTCCGTAAGCAAAAAGCAATGGGAGAACTTGGAGAACAGTATATTGATGAAGCAGAAGGTTCTTTTGGACAAACTCCAAAGGCAAGGAAAGCATTTGGAGACCTTGCTAATAAGAGAGCAGCAACTCCAGCAAGTGGATTTTCAAAGAGAGGGGAAAAAACTAAGAAAGTAAAATCTGCTCAAAAACATTTTGACAGAACAGGTAATCCCGATGCTGGAAACAGAGGTAAAAAATCCACCAAACCTGCTTGGCATTCTTATCAAAGAAGTAATATGACTCAAAAAGATAGAAATTATCTTCGTGGACAATCTGAATATGGTCACGTTGCATATGATGGAGAAGGTGGTGGTGGTTCAAAACCAAAAGGCAAGAAACTTGAAAGACAAAGAAAAACGGGCGTAAGTGCCGACTGAGGTCCACTTTCGAAACTGTCCATTGGGAGGTCTCAGGACCTCCTTTTTTTGTATAATAGTCCCATACGAAAGAAAACCAATGCCAGTTCGCCACGAAATCAAATCTCAACTTGCCAAACTGCTTGCCACTGAGGACCTCGTGGTGGAGCATAAAAAGGTCTCTACTGCCTGCTTCAACGTTCATACTCGTGTTCTGACTCTGCCTCTTTGGGAGAAGGCAAGTGGCACCGTATATGATCTCCTGGTGGGGCACGAGGTGGGTCACGCACTCTTTACTCCTGATGAGGACTGGACCGAAACCGCAAAGGTTCCCCAGCAGTTTGTGAATGTGGTAGAGGATGCTCGCATTGAGAAACTAATGAAGCGCAAGTATATGGGTCTTGCTAAGACTTTCTTTAATGGGTATAAAGAACTGAATGATGATGATTTCTTCCAGATTTCTGATGAAGATGTTGCTTCATTCAATCTTGCTGACCGAGTAAATCTTTATTTTAAAATTGGCAACTTTCTGACTCTGGATTTCAAACCAGAAGAGAAAGAGATTGTTGATCTGATTGGTGCTACGGAATCTTTTGCAGATGTTCTGATCGCCGCAGAAGAACTCTATAAGTATTGTAAAAAAGAACAGGAACAGCAGCAGAAAGTTGCTGATTTTGATTCTCATCAGCAGGAAGGTAATTCTCAATCTCCTGCAAGTGAGATTGTAGAAACCAATGAGTCTGATACTGAACAGGAAGGTTCTACAGATCAAGACGAACCAAATAATGAGCAATCTTACGGGGGAACTGCACAAGGTCAAGAAGTTGATACTTCATCTTCCGTTGATAAAGAGGAACCTGAAATTCGCACTGCAGATTCCCTTCAAGATAAGATTAAAGATCTTGTTAATACGACTGGAGAAGAAAATAGTTATATTGAAATTCCTGAAGTAAATCTGAATACTGTTATTGGTAAAAATTCTGAAGTTCATAAAGAAATTGACTCTTGTTTTGAGAAGCAGCAAAAAGGTCGTATTGAGTCTGGATTAGATCCTCTTATCTTTAAATTTTCTGATGCAGAATTTAAGAAGTTTAAGATTTCTGCCCAGAAGGAAGTTAATTATCTTGTGAAAGAGTTTGAATGTCGTAAGGCAGCAGACTCCTATGCTCGTGCTTCTACTGCTCGGACTGGTGTTCTAGATTGCTCTCGTTTGCATAATTACAAGTTCAGTGAAGATCTGTTTAAAAAAGTCACTGTTATTCCTGATGGTAAGAACCACGGTCTAGTGTTTGTTCTGGATTGGTCTGGATCAATGTCTGATGTGATGCTTGACACTTGTAAGCAACTCTTCAACTTGATTTGGTTCTGTAAAAAGGTTTCCATTCCTTTTGAAGTTTATGCCTTCACTAATGAATGGCGTCGTGGTGAGTATGATTACGAAACTGGTAAGTATCTTGCCGCAGATCGCAATCCCCATTATCAGAAAAAGGAAGGATTGCTTTGTGTAGACGAAACTTTTTCTATGATGAATATTCTCACCAGTAAAGTTTCTGGGAAAGTGCTTGAACATCAAATGCTAAACATTTGGCGACTTGCTATTTGCTTTGGTAACTCTTATGGATCTCTTTATACTTATCCTAGTCGTATGAGTCTTTCTGGAACTCCTTTGAATGAGTCTTTGATTACTTTGCATCAAATTCTTCCTAAGTTCCAAAAGGAGAATAAACTCCAAAAGGTTCATACTATTGTTCTTACAGATGGTGAGGCAAATTTTATCCCCTATCATAGAGAAATTAAGCGTGGGTGGGAGCAAACCCCTTATATTGGACATGCTACGGTTAATCCTGCCAAAAGTTTTCTCCGTGATAGGAAGTTGGGGACTACTTATTCTTTCGGGTATTCTTATCACGAATTTACCGATACTCTTCTTAAAAACCTGAAAGACAAGTTTCCTTCGGTAAGTTTTATCGGTATTCGTGTTCTTCCAAGTCGTGATGCAAATCGGTTTATTAGTCTTTATCACAAGTTTTCTGATAAGCAATATTCTGTTATTCAGAATGATTGGAAGAAACTGAAGAGCTTTACGATTACAAAATCTGGATATGATGTCTACTTCGGTATGTCTGCAAATGCTCTTTCTCAGGATACTGAGTTTGAGGTTGCTGAATGCGCTACTAAATCTCAAATTAAAAGCGCATTTGTAAAATCTCTTAAAACCAAGAAATTGAATAAAAAAGTTCTTGGTGAGTTTATTTCCCTTGTTGCTTAAATATTGAAAAATTATGAATAAATTTCCTTTTGAGCACGTAGTCAAATATGATACCAAAGAAGTTTGGATCAAATGTGATAGTGCAATTACTGCTGTGGGTATTCCCGCACTTGTTGAAAAGTATTATCCTGGATACACAGGGCATATCGGAAGTGAGGAATATTTGGATAAACTAAGAAATCCAAAATTTAAATAAATAGTAAAAAAATACATATAAAAATGAAAACATTTCAGGAATTTCAGGAACAGATGTTAAATTCTGCTGATAAAAATGAAATTAAAATGGCAACAATGAAGGCATCCGAAATTCAAAGAATTAAGGAAATTGGTAGGCAACGAAGACATGCTGAACATGAAAGAGAAATGAAGAATTCTAGAGAAGATATGGAAAGAATGAGGAGAGAAAAAGAACACAGAATTTCTTGAACCACTTCCCAAACTGGCACAAGGGGGGATCCAAGACCCCCTTTTTTCTTGTATAATAACTTCAGTTAAACAAAACGACCTAACCACATCATGCCCCGCAAAGCTTCCGTGACCGACGAACAACTGATTGACTCTCTCAAAAATCTTTATGGTCCTGAAATTACCTCTGGAGATCTGAAGGGTTTTTGTGCCTCCCGTGCTATTAACTATCAAACTGCTTCTCGCCGCCTTGACAAATACAAGACTTCTCGCGGACGTTGGAACCTTGAGGTGACGCAAGAACGTGTGGAAGAGATTGAGCGTTCTTTCCACAGCGTTTCTGTTCTTCCCGAAACTCAACAAAATCTTATTCCCGATAAAGATGATACTTTCGTCAAGTTTGGTAACTTTAATGATATTAAAAAAATTATTCAGTCCAATTTCTTTTATCCTACGTTTATTACGGGTCTTTCGGGTAATGGTAAAACGCTCTCTGTGGAGCAAGCGTGTGCTCAACTTAAGCGTGAATTGATCCGTGTCAACATCACGATTGAAACTGATGAGGATGATCTGATCGGTGGTTTCCGTCTTGTGAATGGTGAAACTGCCTGGCATAATGGTCCTGTGATTGAGGCACTTGAGCGTGGTGCTATTCTGCTGCTTGACGAGATCGACCTCGCTAGCAACAAAATTCTGTGCCTACAATCCATCCTTGAAGGTAAAGGTATCTTCCTGAAAAAGATTGGTCGCTGGGTCAAACCCGCTGCTGGATTCAACGTTATTGCCACCGCAAACACCAAGGGCAAGGGTTCTGATGACGGTAGGTTCATTGGCACCAACGTGCTCAATGAGGCGTTCCTGGAGCGTTTCCCTGTGACCTTTGAGCAGTCCTACCCTGCCCCTTCTGTGGAACAGAAGATCCTTGAGGGTATTGCTCTGGACCTTGGTGTGGAAGACCGTGACTTCTGTAAGCGTTTGGTTGACTGGGCAGACATTATCCGCAAGACCTTCTATGATGGTGGTATTGAGGAAATTATCAGCACCCGCCGCTTGGTTCACGTTGTTCGTGCTTTCAGTATCTTTGGTGATAAGGCAAAGGCAATCCAAGTTTGTGTGAATCGTTTTGATGACGAAACCAAGCAAGCATTCCTTGAACTTTATGATAAGGTGGATGCTGATTTCAAAATGCCGTCACAACCTGAACTGACTGTAGAATATGTTGACGAGAAGCAAGCAAACTGATAGAATATGGGAAGGTTGTTATGACTTCTTTTTATGTTTGGACCTGAAGACGAAAGAAACCTTATGAATAATAAAAATGATACAGTGATTTCTGGAGCAACTGCATCCGATACAATTTACTTTGGTTCTCCTGATTTTAGTATAATCGGAAATCCTTATTATACACCTGATACAATTTCAAATATGCCCGAAGACACAAACAAAAACGGTTTTTGGAAATACAATGAAGATAAAATTCTAAAGCAACTTGAGGAATATATTGCCAGTACTTATAGGCAGCATTATGTTGACCGAACTGGTGGTGGAAAAGAGCAAACTCTCGATAAAATCAAACACAATCGTCGTGAAGGATTCTGTGCTGGAAATGTAACTAAGTACATTGATCGTTATGATACGAAAGGAACTCCCCGTGCAGATCTATTTAAAGTTCTTCACTACACAATTCTTTTGATTCGTGTCAACATCACGATTGAAACTGATGAAGATGATCTGATCGGTGGTTTCCGCCTTGTGAATGGTGAAACTGCCTGGCACAATGGTCCTGTGATTGAGGCACTTGAGCGTGGTGCTATTCTGCTGCTTGACGAGATTGACCTTGCTTCCAACAAAATCCTGTGCCTGCAATCCGTTCTGGAAGGTAAAGGTGTCTTCCTGAAAAAGATCGGTAGGTTTGTTAAACCTGCTGCTGGTTTCAACGTGATTGCCACTGCAAACACTAAGGGCAAGGGTTCTGATGACGGTAGGTTCATTGGCACCAACGTGCTCAATGAGGCGTTCCTGGAGCGTTTCCCTGTGACCTTTGAACAATCCTACCCTGCCCCTGCAACTGAGCAGAAGATCCTTGAGGGTATTGCTCTGGACCTTGGTGTGGAGGATCGTGACTTCTGTAAGCGTTTGGTTGACTGGGCAGACATCATCCGCAAGACCTTCTACGATGGTGGTATTGAGGAAATCATCAGCACCCGCCGCCTGGTTCACGTTGTCCGTGCCTTCAGCATCTTTGGTGATAAGGCAAAGGCAATTCAAGTGTGTGTGAATCGCTTTGATGATGAAACCAAGCAAGCATTCCTTGAACTGTATGACAAGGTGGATGCTGATTTTCAGATGCCAGTTCAAACTGAACTAACTGTAGAATACATTGACGAGAAGCAAACAAACTGATATAATTGGGGAAGGTAAAAAAGTGCCTTCCCTTTCTTTATGATTGAATCAACTTTTACTATTAATATGACTGAACATAAAAATCATCTTTGGAAATATAACGAAGATAAAATCCTTAAGGATGTTGAAGACTATGTAACTACTACCTATCACGGTCATTACTGCGGTGATAGTGATGGTTATGCTGATATCCAGACTATTGACCTTATGGCAGCAAAGAAACTAGCAGCAGGATTTTGCCAGGCAAACATCCTTAAATATGGTTCTCGCTATGGTGATAAGGATGGGCGTAACAAGCGTGATTTGATGAAAGTCATTCACTATGCTATGCTTCTACTCCACTTCGATGGGCACTACACCCGCAAAGATAACGGTCTCTCTGAATTTCGCTGATTATTATGAAACTCTCTGATAAAACTCTTACGATCCTTAAGAACTTTTCTTCCATTAACCAGTCCATCCTGTTTAAGGAAGGTAAGTCTCTTCGCACTATTTCTGTGATGAAGAACATTCTTGCGGAAGCTAAAATTGAAGAAGATCTACCTAAGGACTTTGGTATCTACGATCTTAATCAATTTCTGAATGGTCTTAACCTTCATCAAAATGCTGAACTGGATTTTGAAAACGATAACTATGTGGTTATTCGTGAAGGCAAATCTCGCTCTAAGTATTTCTTTGCAGATCCTAATGTAATTGTTACTCCTCCCGATAAATCAATTTCTTTACCGAGTGAAGATGTTTGTTTCCTTCTTGATACCAAAGAACTTGATAAACTCCTTAAAGCTGCTGCTGTGTATCAACTTCCTGACCTGTCTGTGGTTGGTGAGGCAGGTGTGGTGAAACTGGTTGTTCGTGATAAGAAGAACGATACTTCTAACGACTTCTCTGTAGTTGTTGGTGAGACTGATGATGTATTTGCCTTCAACTTTAAGGTTGAAAATGTTAAGATTATTCCTGGCAACTATGAGGTAGTTGTTTCTTCCAAACTCTTATCGCGTTTTAAGAATACTGGATTTGATGTTACGTATTGGATCGCTCTTGAACCAGACAGCACCTTTGGGTGATATGATGATTTGAGAACTTACTTTTATTATGAACATCTTTGTGACAAGTGAATACCCTGCAGAAAGTGCTCTCTGTCTACCCGATAAGCACGTAGTTAAAATGCCTCTAGAATGCTGTCAGATGCTTTCTATTGTGGCATCTAAGTGGTATCACAACTATGGTCCCCTTCTCAAGGCAGATAGCACTCCTTACAGCACTGAGAAGGGTGCTTTTCGCAACCACCCCTGCACCAAGTGGGCAGCAGAATCTATTCATAATGCTTACTGGTTGATTAAACACGGTCTTAATCTGTGCGATGAATATACTTTGCGTTATGGTAAGGTTCATTCCTGTTACAAGACACTCGTAGATTCCTTTTATATGTTCCCTCGTGGTAAAATTAATAAGGTAGAAAACTTCGTTCGCGCAATGCCTGATGAGTATAAACTTGACACAAGCATTGACACTTTTACTGCTTACAAGATGTATATCGCATCCAAACCTTGGGTTGCATCTAATTATCTTCGTATGCCGCAACG
>Ga0063231_10000142_pt1 | contig 18060 bp, 12 predicted proteins | sample LauGreSu1BDMLBSD_2_FD_56231 | JGI IMG/M metagenome (GOLD analysis project Ga0063231, IMG submission 56231) | Freshwater lake microbial communities from Lake Michigan, USA - Su13.BD.MLB.SD v2 (version 2) | ecosystem: Environmental > Aquatic > Freshwater > Lake | place: Lake Michigan, USA...
AACTACTGTTGAAAGACTTGAAGCATCATCCTTTCTGCGGATGCTGTCCCTGACTGGAATAACAGGAATGGCTGAACCCACTCGAGCTGCAACATCTCCACATCTTCTGATCAATGCTGGCGTGGCCAAACAACGCACAGCATCATGTACAAAAATCAGTGAATCTTCAGCAGCCCTGTCCAGCCCATTTTTCACTGAATGATACCGGGTCTCCCCTCCNTCAACTATTTCAATGGCTTGAGGATAATGGAATTCTTCAAGNATAGATTTCGCCATGGCGCAAAAGGATGCAGACATCACGAGGATGATCCTCATGTCGTCATATGCATGAAGGAAGGCATCAATAGAATACAAAAAGAGAGGCTTTCCTTCAATGCGCAGAAATTGTTTGGGCAATTCACTCCCCATTCGGGTACCGGATCCACCTGCTACAATGATAGCTGTTTTCTTCATTTTATGCTTTGGACGATCTGACTGCAATAAAATAGAGTGGAACGCCCAGAAGGGTAATGATCAATCCAGGCCAAGTATACTCTGGCTTGAACATGACCAACAAAATACAGAAGCTCGTTCCCATGAGCACATAGATCAAAGGAAGAACTGGATAACCAAATGCTTTGTAAGGCCTCTCCATCTCAGGTTTTTTCTTTCTCAGGATAAAAATACCGATGATGGTCAGTACGTAAAAAATAACCACCACAAATGAAACCATGTCCAGCAATTCGCCATAACGGCCACTGAGACAAAGCAGTGCAGCAACAACTGCTTGGCTCCAAAGGGCCCACTGTGGAACAGCATTCTTGTTCAGCGTTGCCGCTTGTTTAAAAAACAATCCATCCTGTGCCATCGTGTAATATACCCTTGCTCCTGCCATTACAAGACCATTGATACAGCCGAAGGTAGAAACCATGATCAATACAGCAATGATGGCCCGGCCTGCAGATCCAAAGATGACGCTGGCCGCTGCTACAGCAAGCCTGTCCTCCTCGGGTTTGGCAATCTGGTTCATCGGCAGAACATTGAGATACATGAGGTTGGCTGCGATGTAAATGATGGTGACGATGAGGGTTCCAAGAAACAGGCTAAGCCCTATGTTGCGCTTGGGATTCTTGATTTCACCAGCGATAAAAGTTACGTTGTTCCAGGAGTCACTGCTGAAGATGGAGCCTACCATTGAAGCCGCAATTGCACCCAATAAAGTAATGCCACCAATGGCTTCCCATGTAATGGATCCGTCAGCTGCAATCAACGCTTTCTGAGAATTCATGCCTGTTGTCCAATTCTCTGACCAGTGGCTATGGTCAACAAAAAGGAACCCACACAGGATCAGCCCAAACAAAGCCAGCAATTTTGAGACTGTAAATGTTGTTTGAATGAGTTTACCTTCTTTGACACCACGGGTATTGATCTGGGTCAACAAAACAACCACTGCAATCGATACCAATTGTGCAGGGTATATTTTGACAGACCCCAACGTGAAAAGGATGTTTTGCTCCTGCATGTTCAACGCAGGGAAAAAATAGCCAGCAAATTTTGCAAAAGCTACACCAACAGCAGCAATGGTTCCTGTTTGTATCACGGCAAAAAAGCTCCAGCCGTAGAGAAAGCCTACCAGTGGATTATACGCTTCCTTGAGGTAGACGTATTGCCCGCCTGCTTTGGGATACATTGCACTCAGTTCACCATAACTGGTAGCGGCAATAATGGTCATGATGCCTGTGATCAGCCATACTGCGATACCCCATCCTGCACTGCCCACATTTCGGGTGATATCGGCTCCTACAATGAATATTCCTGATCCTATCATTGACCCTGCAACAACCATTGTTGCATCCAACAGGCCCAGGCTTGGTTTGAATTCGTTTTGCTGTGACATAGCGCTTGTTTGGTAAAAAAAATCCCGGTTGAGTTAACCGGGATTTAAGATAAGAAATTCAATTCTTATATTATTTTTTATCGCCGGTTTTATTGTACGCAGCGTTAAGCCCAGCAACAACTTCATCNGTAATATCTTGAGCAGGATCCTTGTAAAACAGGATATTGAGGGCTGCAGAATAAGAGAAAATATAACTATAAGCCTCTTTTTTGTTGTACTCAACCAGGAAATCATTGATCCTTTTTTTCAGGTCTTCCATGGTTTTAGCGCCTTCAGCAGCAATGTTGTTCTCCAACATCTGCTTTTGCTGATCGAGGTTCTGCATTTTTCCCTGATAAGCCCTTTGGAAATTTTCATACTCTGCCTGTGTGATTGAATTTCCCCTTTGGGCAAAAGCATTTTTTTCAGCTTCTATTTTCTGGAAAGCGTTGTTGAGGTCTCTGTCTGCACTTTCTTTCTTCTTTTCAAACTCCTGCATTTTCTCTTTGTAGAATACATATTTTTCCTGAATGCTGTCCAGGTCTACATAGGCCAACTTCAGGGCCTTTGCTGTATCTGATTTGATGGAAGATGAGCCTGCGGAAGTACCGCTATTTTTCAAATGTAAAAATAGCATTACGGCGATACCTGCGCCGAGAATAATGTTGATCAGTTTTTGGTTCATTGGTTTGTTTTGTTAGTATGATATGAAAAGGGAGCAGTTACCTGCTCCCTTTGAGTGTTTTATTCTTCCTCATCAAAGCTCATCACTTCTCGGGTGGTTTGCAAGAGTTCATATTCCTCCTTGCTACCTACCAAGATGTTCTCATAATCCCTCAAGCCGGTACCAGCTGGGATATGGTGACCTGTGATAACGTTTTCTTTGAGTCCAAGCATGTCATCAACCTTTACCTTGGATGGCGGCAGATGAAAGCACCTTGGTGGTTTCCTGGAACGAGGCTGCAGAGATCCAGCTTTGTGTTCCAAGAGAAGCCTTGGTGATACCGAGGAGAACCGGCCTTGAAGTGGCTGCTTCTGCATCACGGAATTCAACAAGCTTTCTGTCGGCTCTGCGAAGGATAGAATTTTCTTCCCTGATTTCGCGCAAGCTGGCAATCTGTCCTGCTTTCAATACGTCGGAATCACCTGCTTCAACAACAACTTTCTTGTCGTAAATCCAGTCATTCTCCACATTGAAATCAAAACGATCTTCAAGATCTCCCTCAAGGAAACGGGTATCACCCGGATCAACGATTTCAACCTTTCTCATCATTTGACGAACGATTACCTCTACGTGCTTGTCATTGATTTTCACACCCTGCAAACGATAAACCTCCTGGATCTCATTCACAACGTACTCTTGTACAGCAAATGGACCTTTGATGGAGAGGATATCACCAGGTGCAACCTGTCCGTCAGACATCGGCGTACCGGCTTTTACAAAGTCGCCATCCTGAACCAGGATCTGGCGTGTGAGGGTAACAAGGTATTTCTTGACGATACCATCTTTTGCCTCAACAGTGATCTCACGGTTACCACGCTTGATGGCACCGAAACTAACCACACCATCAATCTCAGAAACAACGGCAGGATTTCCTGGGTTCCTTGCTTCAAAGAGTTCAGTTACCCTTGGAAGACCTCCAGTGATATCCCTCAGCTTACCGAGGACCCTTGGAATCTTCACCAGTACCTGACCGGCAGTTACCTGATCTCCCTCTTCAATCACAATATGTGATCCAACTGGAAGGTTGTATGTTTTTTCGTCCTTGCCCAATACTTTGAGTGAAGGAATTCTTGTTTTGTCTTTGGATTCAATAACCACTTTTTCCCTGTGCCCTGTCTGCTCATCTGCTTCTTCGCGGTAAGTAACACCATCGATAACGTTATCAAAGGCAATCTGACCTGCGATTTCAGCAACGATAACGTTGTTGAACGGATCCCATGTGCAGATGATATCACCCTTGGACACTTTCTTGCCATCAGCGATAGACAATACAGAACCATAAGGCACGTTATTGGTGATGAGAACGCGATCGTTCTTCACATCCATGATGCGCATTTCAGCGGTACGTCCGATAACAATCTGGATATCTTTCCCTTCATTGTTCTTGGCCTTAACGGTGCGGAGTCCGTCGAACTGCACTTCACCATCAAACTTGGCAATGAGGTGTGATTCAACTGAAGCAGATCCCGCAACACCACCCACGTGGAAGGTACGGAGGGTAAGCTGTGTACCTGGCTCACCGATTGATTGTGCAGCGATGATACCAACTGCATCACCACGCTGGGCAATATTTCCTGTAGCCAGGTTCAGTCCATAACAATTCACGCAGCATCCACGTTTGCTTTCGCAAGTGAGTACTGAACGAATCTCAATGGTTTCAATGCCTGAATCTTCAATTTTCTTAGCAGTGTCTTCGTCGATCTTTTGACCAGCACCAACCAGAAGCTCATCTGATTGAGGATCGTATACATTGTGGAGTGAAGTCCTACCGAGGATCCTGTCGTACAATGGTTCAACAATGTCTTCATTGTCTTTCAGTGCACTGGTGGCGATACCCCTCAATGTTCCGCAATCTTCTTCTGTAATGATTACATCTTGTGCAACGTCTACCAGACGACGTGTCAGGTAACCAGCATCAGCCGTCTTAAGGGCCGTATCCGCAAGACCCTTACGGGCACCATGCGTAGAGATGAAGTATTCCAATACACTCAGACCATCTTTGAAGTTGGAGAGGATCGGGTTTTCGATGATCTCAGAACCTGAAGAACCACTCTTGCGTGGCTTGGCCATGAGTCCGCGAATACCGGCAAGCTGCTTAACCTGCTGCTTGCTACCCCTTGCTCCAGAGTCAAGCATCATGTAAACAGAGTTGAAGCCCTGCTTATCAGTTGCCATCGCACGGATGAGTGTTTCTGTAACTTTTGTATCGACCCTTGACCAGATGTCAATGATCTGGTTGTAACGTTCGTTGTTGGTGATCAATCCCATGTTATAATTGTCCCATACTTCCTGAACTTCTCCGGAAGCCTGGTCAATCATGGCGTCCTTAGGAACATCCAATACAAGGTCTTGGATATTGAAAGACAATCCACCCCTGAAAGCCATGCGGAAACCAAGTTCTTTGATGGCATCGAGGAATTTGGCAGTTGTTGGTACATTGGTGATCTTGATGATGTTACCAATGATTTCGCGAAGGCTCTTTTTGGTGAGCAATGCATTCACGAAACCAACTTCACTTGGAACTGATTGGTTGAACAGCACACGACCTACGGTAGTTTCAAGGAGTTTGAACTCCAGGATACCCGCTTCATTCCTCACATTGGTTTTCACCTTGATGTAAGCATGGAGGTCAACCTTGCCTTCATTGTAGGCAATGATCACTTCTTCAGCACTGTAGAAGCGCATTCCCTCTCCTTTCACAACATCAACATCAGTATTGCGCTTGCCCTTGGTGATATAATACAGACCAAGTACCATGTCCTGAGAAGGAAGGGTGATCGGTGTACCATTTTGTGGGTTGAGGATATTGTGTGAAGCCAGCATCAGCAACTGTGCTTCGAGAACGGCAGCATGGCTGAGAGGTACGTGTACCGCCATCTGGTCACCGTCAAAGTCAGCGTTGAAAGAGGAACACACCAGCGGGTGAAGCTGGATAGCCTTTCCTTCTACCAATTTGGGCTGGAAGGCCTGGATAGACAAACGGTGCAGTGTTGGGGCACGGTTCAGCATGATCGGATGACCTTTCAATATGTTTTCGAGGATATCCCAAACAATCGCTTCCTTGCGATCAACCAGCTTGCGGGCTGATTTTACAGTCTTTACGATACCTCTTTCAATGAGCTTTCTGATGATAAATGGCTTGAACAACTCCGCTGCCATGTCTTTGGGAAGACCGCACTCATGGAGTTTCAACTCAGGTCCTACAACGATAACCGAACGACCAGAATAGTCAACACGCTTACCCAAAAGGTTCTGACGGAAACGACCCTGCTTTCCTTTCAATACATCACTGAGAGACTTCAATGCACGTCCGCCTTCTGCCTTAACAGCATTTGACTTACGGCTGTTGTCAAACAAAGAGTCAATCGCCTCTTGCAACATCCTCTTCTCGTTCCTCAAGATTACCTCAGGCGCCTTGATCTCGAGCAAACGCTTGAGACGGTTGTTCCTGATGATTACCCTGCGGTAAAGATCGTTGAGGTCAGATGAAGCAAAACGGCCACCATCCAAAGGAACCAGCGGTCTGAGTTCTGGTGGGATGACCGGAATATATTGCATGACCATCCATTCAGGACGGTTCACAATTCTTGAATTGGCATCACGGAAAGATTCAACCACACTGAGACGCTTCAATGCATCAGCCTTACGCTGCTGTGAAGTTTCTGTGGCTGCAGAATTCCTGAGGGTATAGCTCAGTGAATCAAGGTCGATTCTCATGAGCAAATCATGCACCGCTTCAGCGCCCATTTTGGCGATGAACTTGTTGGGATCTTCGTCGGGCAGGTATTGGTTTTCTTTTGGCAGGGTATCCAACAGGTCGAGGTACTCCTCTTCTGTAAGCAAGTCGCCCTGCTTTTTGCCTTTATCTTCCATGATACCTGGCTGTATCACTACAAAACGCTCATAATAAATAATACTTTCCAACTTCTTGGAGCTGATGCCCAACAAGTAGCCAATCTTGTTCGGAAGGCTTTTGAAGTACCAGATGTGAACAACAGGAACAACAAGCTTGATGTGTCCCATGCGCTCCCGGCGTACCTTCTTTTCGGTTACTTCTACACCACAACGGTCACAAACAATACCCTTGTAACGGATCCTCTTGTACTTTCCACAAGCACATTCGTAGTCTTTTACTGGACCAAAAATCTTTTCACAGAACAAACCATCACGCTCAGGCTTGTAGGTTCTGTAGTTGATGGTCTCTGGTTTCAACACTTCACCAAAAGACCTGTCCAGGATAGAATCCGGGGACGCAATGCTGATGGTGATCTTTGAAAAAGAAGATTTTGGGCGATTGTCTCTTTTGATAGCCATAATAAGATATCTGTTTTACAATGTTCTAGTACCACTATAGCTTCTCTGTCCGGCTGTCAACAGCCAGTCAAATATTATTGAAAATCAATAATTTATGAACAAACAGATTAGAAAAAAATAGGGGCATGCCAAATTTAAGGATGGCAAAAGTACTCAAAACAGCCGAAATAACAATAATTTTCTTTTGAAAAAAGCTGTTTTTTAACTGTTGGTCAACGAGGCTGCCCTGATCCTGAAATGTGAGGAGATCACCTCCTGAACAGGCACGTTCTTGATTTTGCTTTCCAGCCAGGAGAGGATATCAAGGTACATGAAGGAGCGGCTTTCCATTGGATTGCCCTCCACCCGCTTCAATTTCTCAAAAAGTGCCAAAAATCCCTGTTTCAGTGCCGCCTTGTTGAGGGCAAATGCACTGCGGAGAAATGCAAAAATCTCGTTTTCCACCACACTGAGGTTCTTCATTTTGGACATAAACCGGTAAACTGACCTGACCTGACTTTCCAGGATGACATCATTTCCCAACTCATAATGGGCAATCAAATGAAGCAGACGGGCATAACACTGCAGATCAGTCCGAAGATCCGCTTTCCAGTGGATGATCTTGTTCAGGTAAACAATGGTATTGTCATAATCCCCACAGCCGAAATAGAGGCAAGCAAATTTGTAATAAAAAATGAATGTCCGGTGCCTGTCCAACTGCATTTCAAATTCTACCAGCTTTTCCTCAATCTCCGGTACCAGGTTCAAGCCTTCAGAGAAACTGCCATCTAAAAAATGCATGTTGATTTTGGCCAAATAGAGATATACAAATCCCTGGACCCGTGTATTGATGCTGGCCTGGCCGTCTTTAGAAGCATAAAAATCTTCAAACCGCTTGATGTCCTGGTCAAATTTTCTGTCATTGCGCAACATGAAATGGGCATTGAGCAGGTTGTGCATCCCTTTGATGAAATGTTGTGGCTCAACCTTCATCATCTGGGGTTCTTTCTCAAAAAGATCAACCCAGCGCTGGCAATTTTTATAGTAAGTCAGGAAATCCTGGAGAATGAAGCCAAACCAGGCATGGCTCTGAAAAAAATAAAGCCTCTCATAAAACCCGGGATACTCCCCTGCTTTCTCAGGCATTCTTTCCAGGAAAAACAGCTTGATCGCTGCTTCATCTTTTTCATCGCGAATATGGCCATTTTTAATGTACCAACCATAGAGCTGCAAGGCCAAACTGCTGAGTTTTCCTACCATTCCCAANCGATCGTTCAAATCTTCCACTTCCTGGGTCAAGAGCTCTGCCCTGTCTTCGAAGCTTCTGGTGATGTGGAGGGTTTCAATCTTTTTTTCAAAAAAAAGTGCCTGCAACCAGAATGTCATCTGGTTGTATTGCTTGGCAAGGTCCTTGGTTTTTTGGAGCATTTTAAGGCTCTGGTGGTACAAACCCTTGTTATAGAGCATTCTGGCATAATCGAGTTGCTCATGGAGCTGTATGTCAATCGACTGTTCATTCCTGATCAGCCGGAGGCTGGCCANAATCTGCTTGTAAAGATGGGCTTTAAGGTTGGANAGTTGCTGTTTTTGTATGGTAGGATTCCGTTTGAGCACCAATTCTTCATCATAAACATCTGCCTTATCGATGGCATCAAAAAGCGTGATGATTTTCATGTCATCCGTAGCGGCATTCCTTCCCACATACAACTTGAAATTGCGTTTTTCTCCTTTTTCAAGGGTCTTAATGAGCAAAAAGAGTTCGTCAGCAGACCGGTTAGGCATCGTAATTGTCTTTCAGTGAAATCCTTGCCGGATATGCATTTCGGCAAAATCCATGGCGTTTACACAGCGTAAATTACGATGCATTTTGGGTAAAAAAGAAAAAATCAATGCCTTAACTTGGTGCTAAGGCCAAATAAACCCTCTCAAAATGGAGTGAACTGGCAAAAAGAACAACATGGCAGATCAAAAAATTTTCATCTTCGATACCACATTGCGTGATGGCGAACAGGTTCCAGGATGCAAACTCAATACAAAGGAAAAAATCGAATTGGCCCTTGCGTTGGAAGCCCTGGGAGTAGACATCATTGAAGCAGGTTTCCCCATTTCAAGTCCAGGTGATTTTGAGTCGGTGTCTGAAATTTCCAAAATCATCACCAATGCGACGGTNTGTGGACTTTCCCGTGCAGTGGAAAAGGACATTGAAGTGGCCGGACTGGCGCTGAAACATGCCAAAAGAGGAAGAATACACACAGGCATTGGCACATCTGACTCACACATCAAAAGCAAATTCAACAGCAACAGGGATGAGATCCTGATCAGGGCTGTTCAGGCTGTCAAATGGGCCAGGAATTTTACCGATGATGTTGAGTTCTACGCAGAGGATGCAGGCCGCACAGACAATGTATATCTCGCAAAGGTTGTTGAGGCGGTGATTGCAGCAGGTGCAACAACGGTGAACATCCCTGACACCACAGGATACTGCCTTCCAACACAATATGGCGAAAAGATAGCCTTCTTGAGAAACAATGTTTCCAATGTAGACAAGGCCGTCCTCTCCTGCCATTGTCACAATGACCTTGGCCTGGCAACCGCCAACTCCATCGCGGGCGCCATGAATGGTGCCAGACAAATCGAGTGCACCATCAATGGATTGGGTGAACGTGCCGGAAACACTGCCTTGGAAGAGGTGGTGATGGTATTGAAACAACATGCTCATTTGGGGCTCTATACCAATATTGATGCAACTCAACTCAATCCTTTGAGTCGACTGGTTTCAGATACCATGCGCATGCCAGTTCAACCGAACAAGGCCATTGTGGGAGCGAATGCATTTTCACACTCTTCAGGCATCCACCAGGATGGCTTTTTGAAGGATTCTCAAACATATGAGATCATCAGGCCTGAGGAAGTGGGTGCAGCAACTTCAAAAATTGTATTGACCGCCAGGAGTGGAAGATCAGCGCTGGCTTATCGTTTCAAAAATTTGGGACATGAATTCAACAGGAACGATATTGATGTTTTGTATGATCAGTTTTTGCAACTGGCAGACACCATCAAAGAGGTAGAGGATGCCAATCTAAATTCCCTTGCCATACAATACCTTGAAAAAAAATAAAGCAACGTGAGCACCAACAAACATATTGTAATCATACCAGGAGATGGCATCGGACCAGAGGTCACGAACCAGGCCATTCGTGCGCTTGATGCAATTGGAAAAAAGTTTGGGCACCACTTCTCCTACAGCTTTGCATTGATGGGTGCAGATGCTATCGACAAGACAGGAGATCCGCTTCCGCAGGAATCTATTGATCTTTGTAAACAAGCCGATGCGATTCTGCTGGGGGCTGTAGGCCATCCCAAATACGATCTTGACCCCACTGCAAAAGTAAGGCCTGAACAGGGTTTGCTAAAGATCAGAAAAGAACTTGGCCTTTTTGCCAACATCAGGCCCGTATCAACCTATCCCTCTCTCTATCATTTGTCTCCTGTAAAATCAAGCTTGTTAGAACAGGTAGACATTGTCATCTACAGAGAATTGACCGGTGGAATATATTTTGGAAAAAAAGAGTTGAATGAAGCAGGAACTGAGGCCTCAGATCTTTGTATTTACCACAAGGATGAAATCACAAGGATCGCCCATCTTGCTTTCGCCCATGCGCAAAAAAGAAGACGCAAATTAGCCTTGGTAGACAAGTCCAACGTTTTGGAAACATCAAGGCTTTGGCGAAAAACAGTTACCGCCATTGCGGCAGATTATCCAGAAGTTGAATTGAATTGCATGTATGTAGACAATGCAGCCATGCAGCTCATCATCAACCCTGCACAATTTGATATCATCCTTACTGAAAATATGTTTGGCGACATCCTGAGTGATGAGGCCAGTGTATTGGCCGGATCGCTTGGCATGTTGCCGTCTGCGTCAATCGGCACAGGAACGGCGTTGTTTGAGCCCATCCACGGCTCTTATCCACAAGCGGCAGGAAAAGACATTGCCAATCCCATTGGCGCCATTCTCTCCGCAGCGATGCTGCTGGATCATCTTGGCATGAATGAAGAGGCCAATACCATCAGGCATGCAGTAGAATGGACAACCCAAAACGGATTTGTTACCAAAGACATTGATCCGATGAATTTCTATTTCACTTCAACCATCGGAGAATTGGTCAGCGATTGCATCATGAACAAAACAGATGAAGCCATCCACAAGGCCAATATTCAAATCAGAAAATCAACAATNATNTAANNCTAATAACCATACCATGAGCGAATTGAACAAATACAGCAAAACCATTACACAAGACCCTACACAACCTGCCGCACAGGCCATGTTTTATGGGATTGGTCTTACAGATGAAGACCTGGCCAAGGCACAGGTAGGTATCGCCAGCATGGGCTGGGATGGGAATACCTGCAACATGCACCTGAATGAATTGGCAGCAGACATCAAAAAAAGCGTTTGGGCCAATGACCTTGTGGGGCTTACGTTCAATACCATTGGNGTCAGTGATGGCATGTCCAACGGAACGGATGGCATGAGGTATTCTTTGGTAAGCCGNGATGTGATCGCTGATTCTATTGAAACAGTATGTGGTGCACAATATTATGACGGACTCATCACCGTACCCGGTTGTGATAAAAACATGCCTGGTTCCATCATGGCCATGGGCCGTTTGAACAGGCCTTCCATCATGGTATATGGCGGCACCATTGCACCAGGACACTACAAAGGTGAAGACCTGAACATTGTTTCTGCATTTGAAGCATTGGGAAAAAAGATTGCAGGACAATTGGATGATGCTGATTTCAAGGGGATTGTGATGAATTCTTGCCCCAGTGCAGGTGCATGCGGGGGAATGTATACAGCCAATACGATGTCTTCAGCCATTGAGGCCTTGGGCATGAGCCTCCCCTATTCCTCTTCCAACCCGGCCCTGAGTGAAGATAAAAAAAGAGAATGTGTCGAAGCTGGAAAAGCCATCAGGCTCTTGCTGGAAATGGATATCAAGCCTTCAGACATCATGACCAAAAAAGCATTTGAAAATGCCTTGACTGTCATCGTAACACTTGGCGGATCAACGAATGCAGTACTGCACATGATTGCCATGGCACACAGTGTTGGGCTTACCCTTACACAAGACGACGTTCAAGCCACCAGCGACAAAGTGCCCGTCATTGCAGACTTCAAGCCCAGTGGCAAATACCTGATGGAAGACCTGCACAACATTGGCGGTGTTCCTTTGGTCATGAAATACCTGTTGAGCAAGGGATTGATTCATGGAGATTGCATGACCGTAACAGGAAAAACTGTAGCCGAAAACCTTGCAGCGGTTCCAGACATAGAATTTGAAAAACAACAGATCATCCGCCCGATTGAAAACCCATTCAAAACAACCGGCCATCTTCAAATCCTTTACGGCAATATTGCAGAGGGAGGTAGTGTAGCCAAGATCAGCGGAAAAGAAGGGGAAAAATTTATAGGGCCTGCCCGTGTTTTCAATGGAGAAAAAGAACTCATCCATGGCATCAGCAGTGGCAAGGTTCAAAAAGGTGATGTAGTGGTGATCAGGTATGTAGGTCCTAGAGGCGCCCCAGGAATGCCGGAAATGCTGAAGCCTACCTCTGCCATCATTGGTGCCGGTTTGGGCAAGGATGTTGCTCTGATTACTGACGGCAGGTTCAGTGGAGGAACACATGGATTTGTGGTGGGCCATATCACACCGGAGGCGTTTGATGGCGGAACCATGGCCCTGATCGAAGACAATGACATCATTGAATTGGATGCTACGTTGAACAAGATCAATGTGATGGTGGAGCAAACTGTTCTTGACGAAAGAAAAAGAAATTGGAAGCAACCTCCATTGAATGCAACAAAGGGAATCCTCTACAAATATGCGAAACAAGTGACTACGGCTGCAGAAGGTTGTATCACAGACAAATAAAAAAAGATCTATGCAAACTGAAACGATCAACGAAATACTAGATGCGACAACAGCTCCAATAGAAATTACAGGTGGCGACGCAGTGATGCGTGCACTTGTTGCGGAAGNTGTTGATACCATCTTTGGATATCCCGGCGGGGCCATCATGCCAATCTATGATGCCCTCTATGATTACCGTGACAAGCTGGAGCATATTCTGGTAAGGCATGAACAGGGGGGCATTCATGCCGGCCAGGGGTATGCCAGAACTTCCGGCAGAACAGGTGTTGTGTTTGCGACCAGCGGACCTGGTGCAACCAATCTTGTCACTGGCCTTGCTGATGCCATGATCGATTCAACTCCCCTGGTCTGTATCACCGGTCAGGTGTTCGCACACCTCTTGGGTACCGATGCCTTCCAGGAAACAGATGTCATCAACATCACCACGCCCGTTACAAAATGGAACTACCAGGTAACGGATGCCAATGAAATTCCGGAGGCCCTTGCCAAGGCATTTTACATTGCCAAAAGCGGAAGACCCGGACCTGTCTTGATTGACATCACCAAAAATGCTCAGCTTCAAAAATTCAGTTACTCAGGATACAAGCCCTGCAACCATATCCGCAGCTACAGACCCAAGCCTGTTGTGAGAAAAGAATTTACTACAGCTGCAGCAGAAATGATCAACAAGGCTGAGCGCCCATTGGTGATTTTNGGTCAAGGTGTAATTTTGGGCCGCGCTGAAAATGAATTCAAGGCCTTCATCGAAAAATCAGGCATGCCAGCAGCCTGGACCATATTGGGGTTGAGCGCACTGTCTACAGACCATCCCCTTAATGTCGGTATGTTGGGCATGCATGGCAATTACGGCCCGAATGTGCTCACCAACGAATGTGATGTATTGATTGCAGTGGGCATGCGTTTCGATGATCGAGTAACAGGAAGGCTTGACCGTTATGCAAAACAGGCCAAGGTAATTCACCTGGACATTGACCCATCAGAAATCGACAAAAACGTAAAAGCTGAGGTACCTGTTTGGGGCGACTGCAAAGAAACACTTCCCATGATTACGGCCTTGCTGGAGAAAAAAGACCATAGCGCCTGGGTAAACAGGTTCAGCGAATGCATGGAAAAAGAGAAAGAGGCGGTCATCAATGAAGAGCTTCACCCCTCAACTGATATCCTCACCATGGGAGAAGTAATCGAACAACTAAATCTGTTGACAAAAGGAGATGCGGTTATCGTTACGGATGTAGGACAACACCAAATGGTGGCCTGTCGCTATGCCAAATTCAACCAGTCCAAAAGCAATGTAACATCCGGAGGATTGGGTACAATGGGCTTTGCCTTGCCTGCTGCCATTGGTGCAAAATATGGCGCCAAGGACAGGACTGTTGTTGCAGTTATCGGAGATGGTGGGGTTCAAATGACCATTCAGGAATTGGGCACCATCATGCAGAACAACATCAATGTAAAAATCCTGATCCTCAACAACCGTTTCCTTGGAATGGTAAGACAATGGCAGGATTTGTTCCATGAAAAACGGTATTCTTTTGTAGACATCGCCAGCCCAGACTATGTAACTGTAGCCAAAGGATACAATATCGAGGGCAATTCCATTGAGGAAAGAAAAGACTTGATCTGCGCATTGGAAACCATGCTCAATCATGATGGCCCATACCTGCTGGAAGTCTTTGTAGGCAAGGAAAACAACGTATTCCCCATGGTACCGCAAGGCTGTGGCGTTAGTGAAATCAGACTTAAATAAATGACCATGAAACAGGAATATACACTGACCATTTATACGGAAAACCAGGTTGGCTTGCTCAACAGGATTGCCATCATGTTCTCCAGAAGAAAGATCAACATTGAAAGCATGAACACATCACCTTCAGAAATTGAAGGCATACACCGCTTCAACATCCTGATCAACGAAACCGAAGATGTGGTGAGAAAAATTGTCCGCCAGATTGAGAAGCAGGTTGATGTACTCAAGGCCTATTTCAACACCAATGACACCATCATTTGGCAGGAGCTTGCACTCTACAAAGTTCCAACAGATATCATTGCTGAAAAGGTAAAAGTAGAAAGGCTGCTCAGAACCTATGGAGCCAGGGTGGTTGCCATCAGGTCTGATTATACAATTTTCGAAACAACAGGTCAAAGGGAAGAAACTGATACCCTCCTGAAAGTATTGGGAGAATATGGCCTGATTGAATTTGTGAGGAGCGCAAGGATTGCCATCATCAAGAACAGCAAAGGCTTTCACGAGAAACTTAAGGAATTTGAGTTGGCAGAACCAACGCAACATATCATTGATGAACCCATCTCCGCTGATGAAGCGGCGTCAAAAGTGGTTTAAATATTTTCTACAATTTAAAACAAAAAACAAGGTTTATGGCAAAGTTAAATTTCGGTGGAACTGAAGAAAACGTGGTAACACGTGAAGAGTTCCCACTGGCTAAGGCTCAAGAAGTTTTGAAAGATGAAGTTGTAGCTGTTATTGGCTATGGCGTTCAAGGTCCAGGACAGGCATTGAACCAAAAAGAAAACGGCATCAATGTCATTGTCGGACAGCGCAAGAATTCAAAGACATGGGACAAGGCCATCGCTGATGGATTTGTTCCTGGTGAAACACTTTTTGAAATTGAAGAAGCACTTGAAAGAGGTACCATCATCTGTTACCTGCTTAGCGACGCTGCACAAATAGCCATGTGGCCAACTGTAAAAAAACACCTTACTCCTGGAAAGGCTTTGTACTTCTCCCATGGTTTTGGTATCACCTATAACCACCAAACAGGCATCGTCCCTCCTGCTGATGTTGACGTATTCCTGGTAGCTCCAAAAGGATCAGGAACTTCCTTGAGAAGGATGTTCCTTCAAGGCAGGGGTCTGAATTCAAGCTTTGCGATTTTCCAGGATGCAACAGGTAAGGCACATGACCGTGTTGTGGCCCTTGGCATTGCCATTGGTAGCGGCTACCTGTTTGAAACAGACTTCAGAAAAGAGGTATTCAGCGATCTTACAGGAGAAAGGGGTACCCTCATGGGAGCCATTCAGGGTATCTTTGCTGCACAGTACCAAGTACTGCGCGAAAGGGGTCACTCTCCTTCAGAAGCCTTCAACGAAACTGTAGAAGAACTGACACAATCACTGATGCCGTTGGTAGCAGAAAACGGAATGGACTGGATGTATGCCAACTGTTCAACTACTGCACAAAGGGGTGCATTGGACTGGTGGAAGAAGTTCAGGGATGCAACAGCACCTGTATTCAACGAATTATACGATAGCGTTGCTGCCGGAAAAGAAAGCCAGCGCAGCATCGACAGCAATTCACAACCCGACTACCGTGAAAAACTTGAAGTTGAACTCAAGGAACTCAGGGAAAGCGAGATGTGGCAAGCTGGTAAAACGGTTAGAAGCCTCAGGCCTGAAAACCAGGGAAAATAAGTATTCCTTAAAACAACCATTTACAGGGGGCATTTCAATGCCCCCTTTTTTATTGCTCGAATTGACCATGAAAATGAATCCGCTATAGTATATTTGCAAAAATATTTTCAGATGAACCTCCACGAATACCAAGCCAAGGAACTGCTCAAGAAATACAATGTACCTGTTCAAGAAGGATTTGCCTGTAGCTCTGTTGAAGAGGCCGCAGCAGCGTATGAGCAGATCAAGGAAAAAAGCGGTAGCAGGTTTGCTGTGGTAAAAGCACAGATACATGCAGGTGGACGCGGAAAGGGTCAGGTGATAGAAACAGGCATCAATGGTGTAAAAGTGGGTAAAAGCCTTGAGGACATCCAGGAGTTTGCACAAAAAATACTCGGTGGTACATTGGTTACCATCCAAACAGGTCCTTCAGGAAAACTGGTCAGCAAAATCCTTGTTGCCCAAGACATGTACTATGACGGACCTTCAGAAAGAAAAGAATTTTACCTATCCATTTTACTTGACAGGGCAACCGGCCAAAATGTGATCATGTATAGCACTGAAGGTGGCATGAACATTGAAGATGTAGCCCATGATACACCTGAAAAAATCTTCAGAGAGTCTGTGCATCCATCAGGTGGTTTGCTTCCTTTTCAGGCAAGAAAAATTGCCTTCAACCTGGGAGTAAGCGGAGACGCTTTCAAAAACATGGTCAAGTTTGTTACCAACCTCTATAACGCATATGTGGGCCTCGACTGCTCCATGCTGGAGATCAATCCCCTTTTCAAGGCAGCCGATGACAAGATCATTGCTGTAGATTGTAAAATGGGCATCGATGAGAATTCACTTGGAAGACACGCAGACCTTGCTGCCATGCGTGATCTTTCTGAGGAAGATCCAACAGAAGTTGAAGCAGGCAAATTCAACCTCAACTTTGTAAAACTTGATGGCAATGTAGGCTGTATGGTAAACGGAGCAGGTCTTGCAATGGCCACCATGGACATGATCAAACTCAGTGGTGGAGAGCCTGCCAACTTCCTTGACGTAGGTGGTACCGCCAATGCACAAACTGTAGAGGCAGGATTCAAGATCATCATGCAAGACCCCAATGTAAAGGCAATCCTCATCAATATCTTTGGTGGAATTGTACGTTGCGACAGGGTTGCTTCAGGTGTAATCGAAGCTTATAAAAACCTTGGCAACATCAATATTCCGATCATCGTACGCTTGCAAGGGACCAATGCTGTTGAAGCCAAGAAGTTGATCGATGAGAGCGGATTGAAAGTGCAAAGTGCAATCCTTCTCAGCGAAGCTGCAGACTTGGTAAAGAAAGCAGTTGCCTGATAGCCCATCAACGCCACATATTGTCCAATCGGGTTTTTCCAATTTTATTGCTGCTCATTGCATCTCCCCTGCTCCTTTTGGCGCAAAGGAAGAACGATGACCTCAACTACCATATCAAAAAGACACCCTCTCCGATTTTAATTGATGGGGTCATTGATGATGCATGGTTGCTGGCAGAAACTGCTGACAATTTTAACATGGTATTGCCCATGGATACCAGCAAAGCGATGGTAAAGACTGCTGTCAAAATGAGTTATGACAACGAGCATCTATACCTGATTGCTATCTGCTACAATAAACCCGACCAAGCATTCATGGTTGAATCCCTGAAAAGGGATTTTGTTTTTGGCAAGAATGATAATTTCCTGCTTTTCATGGACCCCTTCGACGACCAGACCAACGGCTTTAGCTTTGGGTCCAATGCGGCAGGAGCACAATGGGATGGCATCATGTATGATGGCGGAAAAGTAGACCTAAACTGGGACAACAAATGG
>Ga0063231_10000145_pt1 | contig 17955 bp, 19 predicted proteins | sample LauGreSu1BDMLBSD_2_FD_56231 | JGI IMG/M metagenome (GOLD analysis project Ga0063231, IMG submission 56231) | Freshwater lake microbial communities from Lake Michigan, USA - Su13.BD.MLB.SD v2 (version 2) | ecosystem: Environmental > Aquatic > Freshwater > Lake | place: Lake Michigan, USA...
GATGGCTTGGTTGTAAATCTTGGTAGTGCAAATGCAATCGTAATTGATGTTGGTCCTGACCCAATCGCTATGGATCAATGCTTAAGAAAACTAGGTATCAAATCGATTCCCTTATTGGTGCTAACACATTTTCATGCAGATCATGTTGGGGGCCTTTCTAAAGTTTTAAGCAAAAGACAGATTGGTGAGGTTTGGATTTCAAATCTATTAGAACCTGAAGCCTCATATAAAGAGGTTGTAACTCAACTTGGTGGTGTGAAAGTTAAAAACGTAGAACAAGGTCAGAAGTATGCTCTTCCTAGCCATGGTGTTGAGATATTAGTTGTTTGGCCAAGAACAAGCATGAATCAAATGCCTACTCTTCCAGGGGATGGATCTGTAGTTAACAACTCAAGTATCTCAGTGATAATTAAAAGTAAAGCTCTTACCCTTTTTGCTGGTGGAGACATTGAGCCAGCAGCGCAGGAAGAAATTACTAAATCTGGATATTTAACAAAAGTGGATCTACTTAAGGTTTCGCACCATGGCTCTGCTTATCAATATTTGCCAATGCTGGATAAGTTGCAACCAACAGTTGCGATTATCAGCGTGGGTAAATTGAATTCATATGGGCACCCAGATCCTGAGTTCATTTCTGAGTTATTAGCCCGGGGGATCAAAGTTTGGCGCACAGACCAATCAGGTGGGATTTCACTTGTCACACCCAATAAGATCAGGGCAACGGGCAAAGAATGGTGGCAAATACAGTGGGGTTAGTTCTGATTCAAGGGGCTGAAAGTTTGCTTGCCGACCGAGCAATCGCCCAAGTTATTTCCAGTAAATCAGGGGCTGAAGTTATCTCACTTTCGATTGAAAACATTGAAGTTGGAGTTATAACAGATAATTTGGCACCATCATTATTTGGTGATGAAAGAATTGTAGTAATAAAGGAAATTCAAGATTTGGATTCAGATTGTTCAGAAGAGATAGTTAGTTACCTAGAAAATCCTGACGATAATTTGACCCTAGTTCTTTGGCACAAAGGTGGAGTAAAGGGAAAAGGTTTAGTTGATAAATTGAAGAAAAGTGGTGCACAAATAATTTTGGCTGAAGCNNTTAAAAAAGAGGGTGAGAAGTCAGAGTTTATTAGAGGTGAGTTTAAAAAGTTAGATCGTAAAATCACCACTGAAGCTGTCCAAGCCNTAATTGATTCGNTAGGTAATGATTTGAGAGAGTTAAGTGGNGCTTGCTCACAACTTGCCTCCGATGTAGTAGTTGGAAAAACTATTGATGAAGAGGATGTGGTTTCCTATCAATTGGGTAGAGTCGAAAGCACTGGCTTTGATGTTGCCGATGCTGCATTAGATGGAAATACCCCGATTGCCATAATCAAGCTTCGAAATGCTCTTGCAACTGGCACTGACCCGATATTAATTGTGAGCGCACTTGCCTCTTCAGTTAGAACTTTGGCAAAAGTTTCAGGCGCATCTCGTTCTGCAAAGTCCTTTGAGTTGGCTCAATCTTTAGCGATCGCTCCTTGGCAAATTGATAAAGCCCGTCGTCAATTGATTGGCTGGAGTGATAATTCAATTTCAAAAGCGGTAGTGGCAATCTCAGCTGCAGATGCTGATATTAAAGGAGCGGCTTCAGATCCTATTTACGCCTTGGAACGGGCAATTATGACGGTTTGTGCTGCCAGAGGGTCTCGCTAAATAGGCTCAGTTTGAGCCTAACGGGTATGCGCTGATACCCTTACGACCTTGCTCAATACGATTTAAACAAACAACGAGAAAAGGTAATTCAAGTGGCAAACATTAAGTCCCAGATCAAACGAATCCGCACTAACAACAAGGCGCAGGATCGTAATAAGGCTTATCGATCAGCTCTTCGCACTGCCATTCGTAAATTTCGCGATGCAGTAACTGCCGGAGATGCCACAAAAATTAAATCTGAGTTTCAAGATGCTTCTCGTACATTAGATATGGCTGTTTCAAAAGGCGTAATTCATGCCAACAATGCAGCTAACAAAAAGTCAGCTATGGCTAAATTAGCCAATAAAGCTGGCGTTCGTTAATTTTCTAGAAACCCTTAAGGCATAAATGCCTTCCATCTCCAGTGCTAAAGCGCCGCAGCCTGCTGCAACAAATCCTGCACAAATTAGAAATTTTTGCATAATTGCCCATATCGATCATGGCAAATCAACCTTGGCAGATCGAATGCTTGGAATTACAGGTGTAGTCGAAGATAGAAATATGCGTGCTCAATATTTAGATCGCATGGATATTGAAAGAGAACGTGGAATTACAATTAAAAGTCAGGCAGTTAGATTACCTTGGCGTTCAGGTATTGATGGGCAAGATTACATTTTGAATATGATCGATACACCAGGCCATGTGGATTTCACTTATGAGGTTTCGCGATCACTTGCAGCGTGTGAAGGTGCAATCTTGCTTGTTGATTGTGCACAAGGTATCGAAGCGCAAACTCTGGCAAATCTTTATCTGGCTATGGAGAATAATTTAACGATAATTCCGGTACTAAATAAAATTGATCTTCCAGCAGCGCAACCTGAAAAATTCGCAGAGGAGCTTGCCAATCTGATCGGATGTAAGCCGGAGGATTGTTTAAGAGTTTCAGGCAAAACTGGCGAGGGCGTTGAGGTTCTTTTAGACCAGATAGTTAAACAAATGCCACCTCCTGTTGGAGATCCAAAAGCACCCACTAGAGCTTTAATTTTTGATTCTGTTTATGACTCCTACCGTGGCGTTGTTACCTATGTAAGAGTTGTTGATGGACATTTATCGCCACGAGATCAAATTCAAATGTTCTCTACTGGAGTTCGCCATGAAATGTTGGAAGTTGGCGTGATTTCTCCTGAACCAATTGCTGGAAATGGTTTAGGTGTTGGCGAAGTTGGTTATTTAATTACCGGTGTTAAAGATGTAAGACAGTCACGAGTTGGAGATACCGTAACTACTTACAACAACCCTACGACAGTGGCATTAGCTGGATATAAAGATCCAAAACCAATGGTTTTCTCCGGTTTATTTCCTTTAGATGGTGCTGAATATCCGATGTTGCGTGAAGCATTAGATAAGTTGCAACTTAATGATGCTGCATTAGTTTTTGAGCCAGAATCTTCAGCCGCGTTAGGTTTTGGTTTTAGATGTGGCTTCTTAGGACTATTGCATATGGAAATTGTTCGTGAGCGATTAGAACGCGAAGCTGGATTAACGCTAATCTCAACTGCTCCTAGCGTGGTTTATAACGTAACGCTAGATGATGGCAAGAAGTTAGTAGTTACTAATCCTTCTGAATATCCGGATGGGAAAGTTGCAGAGGTTCAGGAACCAATCGTCAAAGCAACAATATTGGCACCTAGTGAGTTCATCGGAACGATTATGGAGCTTTGCCAGCAGCGCAGAGGCATTCAAAAAGGNATGGACTATTTATCAGAAGANAGAATTGAAATTCGCTANACATTACCGCTTGCCGAAATNGTNTTTGATTTCTTTGATCAATTAAAGTCCAGAACTAGAGGTTATGCCTCACTTGATTATGAACCAATCGGTGAAGAAGCAGGTGACCTAGTTAAAGTAGATATCTTGCTCCAAGGTGAAAAGGTAGATGCTTTCAGCCAAATCATTCATCGAGATAAAGCTTATTCATACGGCGTTAAGATGACGGAAAAACTTCGTGAATTGATTCCACGTCAACAATTTGAGGTGCCAATCCAAGCTGCAATCGGTGCAAAGATTATCGCTCGTGAAAACATTAGAGCCATCAGAAAAGATGTACTAGCCAAATGTTATGGCGGCGATATCACACGTAAACGAAAACTTTTGGAGAAGCAAAAAGAGGGTAAGAAGAGAATGAAGATGGTTGGCCGTGTTGAGGTTCCGCAGGAAGCTTTCATTGCCGCTTTAACAACTGATTCAGATAAAGTGAGTGAAAAGAAAAAGTAAGTGAATCTTGCCTTTTACATTCACATTCCATATTGCGTAAAGCGATGCGGCTACTGCGACTTTAATACCTATACCCCTGCGGAATTAAAGATTTCAGCGGGGCTTGAACAGATATCAAACTCTTACATAGATCTACTGCTTCAAGAAATAGATTCAGTACGCGAGCAAATTGTTGGAGAAATTACGGTTCCTTCCATATTTTTTGGGGGCGGAACTCCTTCACTTATGCAGCCAGATGATATTGGAAGAGTTGTATCAAAGATTAAGAATGAGTTTGATTTACCACTTAACTCAGAAATTACTTTAGAGTGCAACCCGGACACGGTAACTAAAGTTAGTTTAGAGAATTTCAAAAAAATTGGGATTAATAGAGTTTCATTTGGCATGCAATCTGCCGTTCCACATGTACTTGCCACTTTAGATAGAACTCACAAACCAGAGAACTTAGCGCAAGCGACAACTTGGGCCAACGAAGTGGGAATATCTGAAATTTCAGTTGATTTGATTTATGGCACACCCGGTGAATCAATCACAGATTGGCAAACCTCCATAGATTCTGCACTAGCGTTACCAATTACGCATATTTCAGCTTATGCACTAATTATTGAAGAAGGAACAAAGCTGGCAGCACAAATCAAACGTGGTGAGGTTCCAGAAGTCGATGATGATTTAGTTGCAGATAAATACTTGATCGCTGACAAAGCATTTAAAGAAGCAGGNTTTGAGTGGTATGAGTTAAGTAATTGGTCTAAACCTGGCTCTGAGAGTAAACATAATATGGCTTATTGGAATGGAGATAACTGGTGGGGTGCTGGGCCTGGTGCACACTCACATTTAAATGGTAAAAGATTCTGGAATGTTAAGCACCCAAATCTATATAAAGAGAGAATTCAAAATAAACAATCAGCAGTTGCTGATTCTGAAGTACTTAAAAAAGATCAGATTGAAAGTGAGCGGTTAATGCTTCTCCTTAGATTACCTTCCGGAATTGAGAAGCAAACTTTGAATCAAATTCAGTTATCAGAACTATCTGAGTTTGTAGAAAGTGGCCATTTAGATCGCGCTAATTGGAATCTAGGTCGCGCCTCATTGACCCTAAATGGGCGATTAATTGCTGATCGAATTCTTAGAAAAATCCTCTTGTAGTACCTTTTGCTTATGAGTAATGCGATGCCAGGACGGCAACTTGAAATCCTAAAAGCGATTGTGGATGAGTATGTTGCTACAGAGGANCCAGTTGGTTCTAAGACTTTGGCTACTCGCGCGGGATTAGGNGTATCGCCAGCCACAATTAGAAATGAAATGGCGTTGCTAGAGGATGCTGGTTTAATTACTCAGCCGCACACGAGCGCTGGAAGAATTCCGACCAATAAAGGTTACCGAGTATTTGTTGATCAACTAGCTGAAGTTAAACCTCTTTCAAATGCTGAACGTAAAGCCATAGAGAACTTCTTAGATGGAGCAACTGATTTAGATGATGTAATTTCTCGCACCGTCAGGTTATTGGCTCAAGTCACCAAGCAAGTTGCTGTAGTGCAGTATCCATCTTTGATTAAAGCAAAGGTTCGGCATATNGAATTAGTGTTATTAAACCCAAATAGAATCATGATTGTTTTAATCACTGACACTGGACGCGTAGAGCAACGAATGNTTGAACTTGCTTATGAAATCACAGAAGGCTCACTTTCAGACTTACACAAAAAGGTCAATTCATTAATCTCCACCCAGTCACTTTCAAATGTCGCAAGCAAGTTAGAGAGTCTAAGTTCGAGCTATAGAGGCAGTGATAAGTCAAACATTGTTGTAATTATTACAACTTTAATTGAAATGGCTATAGAACAACCAGAGGAAAAAGTTGTGCTTGCTGGTGCATCAAATTTGGCGAGAGCAAACCAAGATCTTTCTACCAGTATTCACCCAATTCTTGAAGCACTAGAGGAGCAAGTGGTTTTGTTGAGATTGCTTTCAGGCACAGATTCTTCAGTTAAAGTTCAAATTGGTGATGAGCAAAGCGAGAAAAGTTTAAGAAAAACAAGCTTGGTCAAGGTTGGATATGCAAATGTTGGTGCACTTGGAATCTTAGGCCCAACTCGTATGGATTATGCCTCATCAATTTCAGCTGTGAATGCGGTTGCTAATTATGTTGGACGATTCCTTACTGAGAATAAATAGTTTATGGGCGATCTATACGAAACACTGGGCGTAGATAGAGATGCCAGTTTTGATGAGATCAAGAAGGCGTATAGAAAACTTGCTAGGAGCTTTCATCCAGATGTAAATCCGGATCCGAAGATGGCGGATAAGTTCAAGGAAATAACCGCTGCATATGAGATCCTCAGCGATCCAGATAAACGCCAGAATTACGATATTGGTGGAAGTGGTTTTGGTTCGGGTTTTGGTAATTCTAATTTCGGTTTTGGCGACATTATGGATGCCTTCTTTGGAGGAGGACAACAGCGCGGACCGCGTCCAAGAACTAGGCCAGGACAAGATGCACTTATTAGAGTTGAAGTTGATCTAAAGGAAGCTGTTTTTGGTTGCGAGCGAGATTTAAATGTTGATACTGCAATAGTTTGCACAAAATGTGGTGGAAGTGGATGTGCGAATAATTCAAGACCTAGAACTTGTGATATTTGCAAAGGTAGAGGAGAAACTCAACAAGTGGCCCGTTCAATTCTTGGACAGGTAATGACAAGTCGGCCCTGTGCAAGTTGCCAAGGTTTTGGTTCGGTTATTTCTGATCCCTGCACAGAATGCGCAGGCGATGGAAGAGTTAGGGCACGCAAAAGTATTCCAATCAAAATACCTGCTGGTGTTGAAACTGGAAACCGAATTCAATTAAGTGGGCAAGGTGAAGTTGGCCCTGGTGGTGGAACCTCAGGAGATTTGTATGTTGAAATAGTTGAAATTCCTCATGAGTATTTACTGCGAGATGAAAATAATTTGCACATATCAATTGCTATTCCGATGAGCTCTGCAGCGATAGGTACGACCGTAAGTATTGATACCTTTGATGGACCTCAAAAAGTCGAGATTAAAGAAGGAACCCAAAGTGGCTCAACATTCACTTTGAAAGGCCTAGGTGTAACCAGACTTCGAGGTGGTGGGCGCGGAGATTTGATAGTGCATATTGAAGTCGTAATTCCAGGGAAGTTAACTCGAGAGCAAACTGAACTAATGAAGAAATTTGCTCAGCTAAGAAATGAAGATGGAAGTAAGGTCATAGTTCACACCAATAGCGATCAAGGTTTTTTTGGTAAGTTAAGAAATGCATTCCGCTGATGCTTTCCTTGTTCTTTGCAGATCAAATCAGCACAGGTCTAACTCAAGATCTTCTTGGTGATGAAGCCCACCATGCCAGCAAAGTATTACGTCTTAATCTCGGCGAACAGATTAAAATTTCAGATGGCAAAGGTTCTTGGGTTTCAGGACCAATAACTGAAATTGAGAAGAAAAAACTCACAATAGCTATTTCTGATCGGGGAGCAAGTNCGGTAGTTACTCCAGAAATAGTATTGGTTCAAGCTGTAACGAAATCTGATCGAAATAAGGAAATGCTTGAGTTGGCCGTAGGTGCAGGGGTAGATCGAATNATTCCCTGGCAATCAGAAAGATCGATNAGTAAATGGCAATCAGACTCTTATTCCAAATGGGAAATTGGAATTAAAGAGGCATGTAAGCAGGCCCGCCAAGTTCGCTTGCCTGAGCTAAATANAGTGATGAACACCAATGAAATTTCNAAGTTATTCACTNAAAATAGCAGGGGATTTGTTTTCCATGAGTCTGCAAACATCCAATTTTCTCACCAAGAGGTGGATGAAAAACTAGATTGTGTTTATCTAGTGATTGGCCCTGAAGGTGGCATAACAGAATCAGAATTAGGGATTTTTACGCAAGCAGGGGGCCAAGTTGTTAGGTTGGGTAGTACAGTTTTGCGATCGGCCCATGCTGGATTTGCTGCAATTGCAGCTCTTCAAACAAGGTTAGGTAGGTGGTAGTAATGGATTGCTTATTTTGTAAAATTGTTGCCGGTCAAATTCCTGCCTCTATCGTTAAATCCACTAATTTAATTACNGCATTCAATGACATCACACCCCAAGCACCAACTCATATACTCATAATTCCAAATCAGCATTTTGCAAATATGGCAGAGGTGGCACAGTCAAACCTTGAGTTAGCTGGTGAAATATTTAAAACTGCTGGTGAAATTGCATCAGAACTTGGTTTGGATAGTTACCGAACCAATGTAAACACTGGAGCCGGGGCAGGCCAGTCGGTCTTTCACGCTCATTTGCACCTACTAGGCGGCCGTTCATTCGCTTGGCCACCTGGTTAAATATAGAATTGCAGCAATGGACCCCTTAGTCATTAAAGTACCAGCGGCATTTCCCATGGTCACTTTGGTTGGGCCTGCCGATAGTAATTTACGAATTTTAGAAAATCGTTTCCCACAACTATCTGTGACTGTTAGAGGTAATGAGATTTATGTTGCAGGTGAACCTNATCAAGCCAAACAGTTTGTTAACTTAGTTGAAGAACTAATTGCGATTTTACGAGGTGGACAAAACTTAACGGCAGATTTAGTTCGTCGTTCAATAGACATGATTAAGCAAGATCCGACAGAGCACCCAGCTGAAGTATTGTCACTTAATATTTTAAGTAATCGTGGAAAAACAATTCGGCCAAAAACTGCAAACCAGAAAAAATACGTNGATGCTATTGATCAGAATACGATAACTTTTGGAATTGGACCTGCTGGATCTGGTAAAACTTACCTGGCAATGGCAAAAGCAATTCAATCTTTGCAGGCCAAACAAGTTAATCGAATTATTTTGACAAGACCAGCAGTTGAAGCCGGTGAGCGTTTAGGCTTTTTACCAGGCACACTTCATGAAAAAATTGATCCATACCTACGTCCGCTATTTGATGCTCTGCATGACATGATTGATCAAGAAGCCATACCAAGATTAATGAATTCAGGTGTAATTGAGGTTGCACCATTGGCTTATATGCGTGGCAGAACTCTAAATGATTCTTTTATTATTTTAGATGAAGCTCANAACACTACTGCCGAGCAAATGAAGATGTTCTTAACAAGACTTGGGTTTGGTTCCAAAATGGTTGTCACAGGTGATGTAACTCAGGTTGATTTGCCCAATAACTCTCAATCTGGATTAAAGATCGTTCAAGATGTATTGACGGGCGTAGAGGATATTTCTTTTATGTACTTGAATGCAGAAGATGTCGTNCGAAACAGATTAGTAGGAGATATTGTCACAGCTTATGGAAATTGGGATCAAAATATTTCAAAGAGCACTTTTCCAATACGAAGCGGTAAAGGTGATCGATAATCAATTCAAACAATAGTTTGAGTTATAAATTATGAAAATTGACTTAGAAAATCTCTCATCTGATGAGTGCAATGAGAAATCGATTGCGTCCGTTGTTGAATACTCGCTTAGTAGATTAGGAATTCATCCAGACTCTGAAATTTCAATAAGATTTGTGGATGAAGTTGAAATGNCCGATCTCCACTTAAAGTGGATGCAACTGGATGGCCCAACTGATGTTCTTTCATTCCCAATGGATGAAATGAAACCCAACTCAGTTGCCAATGGTCCTGGAGTAGTTGGAGATATTGTTTTGTGCCCAACATATGCTGCAAAGAATGGCAAGCAGACAGTTGAAAGAGAATTAGAGCTTTTAGCTGTTCATGGGGTGTTACATCTTCTTGGATATGATCATGAAGAAATCGAGGATGAGTTGAAATGTTTTCCCTGCAAGAAAAGATTCTAGGTGAGTGGAGAGCATTAAAGTGAGTATTTCTGAATTATCAGTCGTATTTATCCTGCTTATGTTTGCTGGATTACTTGCCGGATGTGAATCAGCTTTAACATCTTTATCAAGGCTACTAATTGAAGAAATAGTAGAGGCCAGCCCTAAGTACAAGAAACGTTTTAATTTGTTTGTTGAAAACCCATCTAGATATTTAAATGTGCTTCTACTCGTACGAAAATCTTGTGAATTAACAGCTACTGCACTTGTTGCAACCTCATTTGTTGAAAATGGAACAAACAAAGGCTTTGCGCTGGCCCAGGCAATTATTTTAATGGTTGCAATTTCATATGTAATCGTTGGCGTTGGCCCTAGAACTTTGGGTAAACAACATGCTCCAAAATGGTCAAANTCAGCAATTACGATTGCTTATTTGTTATCTCAAATTCTNGGACCGCTAACTAACTTGCTAATTAAAATTGGAAATGCACTAACCCCTGGAAAAGGATTTAAGTCAGGACCTTTNTCTACTGANGCGGAGTTTCGTGATCTAGTGGATCAGGCAAGTGAGAGTGGGTTTGTGGAGGAATCAGAACGAGAAATGATTCATTCCGTTTTTGATCTTGGCGAAACAATGGTTCGCGAGCTGATGATTCCTCGTACTGAAATGGTATGGATCGAATCAGGCAAAAACTTAAGACAAGCATTATCGCTAGCCCTTAGATCGGGATTCACTCGTATCCCGGTAATCTCAGATAATTTAGATAATGTGGTTGGAATTGCCTACGTTAAGGATCTTGCTAAACGGGTTCATGAAAACCGGGATGCTGAGCTAATAGAGAATGTAGAAGAGCATCTAAGAAAAGCAACCTTTGTTCCAGAGACTAAAACTGCAGATGAATTGCTTAAGCAAATGCAAAGAGATCAAATCCATATGGCAGTAGTAGTCGATGAGTATGGTGGAACTGCTGGATTAATAACTATTGAAGATATTCTTGAAGAGATTGTTGGTGAAATTGCTGATGAATACGATGATGATGAAAGTGAAGAAGTTGAGTGGTTATCAGAAGGTAAAGCTAGAATCTCAGCGCGTTTGCATGTTGAAGATTTTACGGAAAAATTCGATTCACAATTTACAGCTGAAGAAATTGAAGATGTAGATAGCATCGGTGGGTTAATTGCTAAACATTTGGGTCGAGTTCCAATACCAGGAAGCACAATTACCGTTCCTGGTTGGAAATTAACCGCGGAGAGACCAGTTGGTAGGCGCCATCGAATTGCAACAGTTCTAGTGGAAAAAATTGAGGAAGCAAGTCAAATTACAGATCAGTTGTAAGATGCTCTAATGCGAATTGTCAGATTCACTGCTCCTGCAGAGTCAGGCGTAGGAACAGATCCGTTATTTGGCGTTCTAAATGAGAAAGATTCAATCCTGCTTCTAAAAGGTGATCCAATATTTTCTGGAATTGTGCCACAAGATAAAACTTTGAAATTGTCTGAGGTTAAGTTGTTGGCACCAGTTCTTCCTAGAAGCAAAGTTGTTTGTATAGGTAAAAATTATGCCGACCATGCAGCTGAAATGGATTCTGTGGTTCCAAGTGAGCCAGTTATTTTCATTAAACCCAATACCTCAGTAATCGGTCCAAACGAAACCATTGTTTGGCCAAGAATGAGCGAGCGAGTGGACCATGAGGTAGAGCTTGCGATTGTTATTGGTCGAATTTGCAAAGAGGTACCAGCTGCAAAATATAAAGATGTAATTTTTGGTTACACAATCGCAAATGATGTCACCGCTCGAGACCTGCAGAAAAAAGATGGCCAGTGGAGTAGAGCTAAAGGTTTTGACACCTTTTGCCCACTAGGGCCTTGGGTAGATACTGAGTTTGAACCAATTGATCAGAATCTCTGCAACCCTAAATGGTGAAGAAAGGCAATCGTCAAAACTATCTGAGATGATTTTCAAAGTTCCTACAATTATTGAATTTGTCTCAAATGTAATGACACTTCTTCCTGGTGATGTAATTCTGACTGGAACGCCTGCTGGTATTGGTCCCATGCCCGCGGGAGCATCAATTTCAGTTTCAATTGACGGCTTAGGCACTTTAACCAATAGGGTTTCCTCTCGTGTCCAATAAATCTTCGGTAAGAGTTAGATTTGCCCCGTCGCCAACTGGGGATTTGCATGTCGGAAATATCCGAACAGCTCTTTTTGATTGGGCTTATGCAAGACATACTGGCGGTAAGTTGATTTTTAGAATTGAAGATACTGATACCGAAAGAGTTACCGATCAATATATTCAAGCTGCCATCGATACTTTGAAGTGGCTTGGTTTAAATTGGGATGAAGGCCCTGAGGTTGGTGGCGAGTATGGCCCCTACCTTCAATCGCAGCGATTAGAGATCTACGCAACTTGGGCAGATAAATTCTTGGCTCAAGGCGATGCTTATCATTGTTATTGCAGTGGCGAAGAGTTAGAAGAGCGACGCCAATTGCAGATGAAGAATAATCAAGCGCCTGGATATGACGGAAAATGTCGAAATCTGTCAGCGACGCAAATACAAGAGTTTAAGTCGCAGGGAAGAAAACCAGTTGTCAGAATGCGAATGCCTGATGGCGAAACAACATTTGTTGATGCTATCCGCGGTGAGGTTAAGTTTGAGCACAAGTATGTACCTGACTTTGTACTAGCCAGAGCGGATGGTTCACCACTTTATACACTGGCTGTTGCTGTTGATGATGTGCTCATGAAAATCACCCATGTATTACGAGGTGAAGATTTACTCTCTTCTACACCTCGACAAATTCGTGTTTATCAGGCAATGGGATTGAAGCCTAGTGAGTACCCAATTTTTGCCCACCTACCATTTGTAATGGGCCAAGATAATGCAAAATTATCTAAGCGAAATGGTGAAGTTTCTATTGCTTGGTATAGAGAACAAGGATTTCTGCCTGAAGCTATCTGTAATTACTTAGCACTACTTGGCTGGTCTCCTGGAGATGACAAAGAAAATATTACGATGCAAGAGTTGGTTGAGTTATTCACTGTTGAAAGAGTTAATAGCAGCCCGGCTAGATTTGATATGAAAAAGCTGGAGGCTATTAATGGCGATAAAATTCGTGCCCTCACCATTGATGAATTTCTCAAATGGGCGCTGCCATTCCTGATAAACGCTAAAGTTATTACTGGAACTCAAGCAGAGCTAGATGTAGTCCGATCTGCCCTGCCGATTATTCAAGAGCGAATTGTGAAGTTAGCTGAGATACCGACAATGTTGAACTTTTTGTTTGTTAAGAATTTCAAAGTTGAAGGTGATGAAATGGGCAAGATTGTTGATCCTGATTCCCAAAATGTTTTGAAAGTTGCATTGACTAAACTTGAGCCTGTGCAATCTTGGGATCATGTTGCCATTGAATCCGTACTACGGGTGGCGTTGATCGAAGAGCTTGGCTTAAAACCAAGAATCGCTTTTAGTGCTCTTCGGATTGCGGTAACCGGTTCACATATTTCACCGCCATTGTTTGAGTCTTTGGAACTTTTGGGCAAGGAGCGTTCAATAGCCAGAATTAAGGCGGCAATTTCCAATTAATTTGTGGTGCAGGGTATTCTTATCCAGTACTAAAAAGTTTTGGGGTATGGGGTAATTGGTAGCCCAGCTGATTCTGGTTCAGCTTGTCTAGGTTCGAGTCCTGGTACCCCAGCGATAATGTAAAGTTTTACCGTACGGCTCCGTCGTCTAGTGGCCTAGGACTCTGGCTTCTCAAGCCAGCTACGAGGGTTCGAATCCCTTCGGAGCTACATCTATTACTTACTGCTTTTAAGTAAGTGCTCAGTTAATCTGGCTGCAGTTGCAACAACGGCGGCTGCATGAATTCTCCCAGGCTGTCTGCTTAATCTTTCAATAGGCCCACTAATACTTACCGCTGCGATAACTTTATTATTTGGACCACGAACTGGTGCAGACACAGATGCAACGCCTGCTTCTCTTTCTCCAACTGATTGAGCCCAACCTCGACGCCTAACCGCTGAAAGATTTGCGGCTGTGAATTTTGCATTAACCAAACTTCGATGAAGTTTGTCGGCCTCTTGCCATGCAAGAAGAATTTGTGCAGCAGAGCCAGCTTGCATAGTTAACACAGTGCCAACAGGAACAGAATCTCTTAATCCAGTTAATCTTTCAGCGGTTGCAACGCAAATTCTAAGATCACCTTGTCTTCGGTATAACTGAGCACTCTCGCCAGTTGCATCGCGCAATGCAGTCAGGGCAGGGGAGGCAACTGCCAATAATTTATCTTCACCGGCTGCTGCAGCCAGTTCGCTAGATCTTGCTCCAAGCACAAAACGACCAGAAAAATCTCGACTAACAAGTCGGTGATGTTCTAATGCAACGGCCAGGCGATGCGCCGTTGGCCTTGCTATCCCAGTTGATGCAACAAGCTCGCTTAAGGATTGTGGTCCTGCCTCTAGGGCTGCCAAAATCTTTACCGCTTTATCTAAAACACCAACTCCGCTATTCTTACCGTCCACACTCTGATAATGCCATCTCACCTATTGAGAAGCAAATCCGGGTGAAAATATTAAGAGAAATAAATAAGGAGTTAGATCCAAATGGGTAAGACGCTAGCAGAGAAAATTTGGTCCGAGCATGTGGTTTCTTCCACGGCCGGTGAACCAGATTTACTTTACATTGATCTGCACCTAATTCACGAGGTTACTAGCCCACAAGCATTTGATGGTTTACGCCTTGCAAATCGAAAAGTTCGCCGACCTGATTTAACTATTGCAACTGAAGATCACAATGTGCCAACTTTAAATATCGATAAACCAATTGCTGATCCAGTATCTAAATTACAGGTAGACACCCTACGAAAAAATTGTGTTGAATTTGGTGTAAGGCTGCACTCCTTAGGAGATGTTGATCAAGGAATCGTGCACGTAGTTGGACCACAGCTAGGTATTACCCAGCCAGGAATGACAATTGTTTGCGGAGATTCTCACACATCAACTCATGGCGCATTTGGTGCATTAGCTTTTGGTATTGGCACCAGCGAGGTCGAGCATGTATTGGCAACTCAAACTTTGCCATTGCTACGACCAAAGACGATGGCAATAAATGTTGAAGGAAGCCTTAAGGCTGGAGTGACTAGTAAAGATATTATTTTGGCAGTAATCGCAAAGATCGGAACTGGCGGCGGTCAAGGTTACATTCTTGAGTATCGTGGAAGTGCTATTCGGGAATTATCAATGGAAGCCAGAATGACTATTTGTAATATGTCTATCGAAGCTGGTGCAAGAGCTGGATTAATCGCCCCTGATCAAACAACCTTTGATTATGTTAAAGGTAAACCTCACGCTCCAACTGGTGCAGAGTGGGATTTGGCAGTTGCCTACTGGAAGACCTTAACTACAGATTCAGATGCAAAATTTGATAAAGAGGTTAATTTAAATGCCGATGAACTTGCACCATTTGTTACTTGGGGTACAAATCCTGGACAGGGACTGCCACTAAGTGCATCAGTGCCTAACCCAAGTGATTTTGCAAATGCCGAAGATCGCGGTGCTGCAGAGCGAGCACTTGAATATATGGATTTAAAACCAGGAACTCCACTTAAATCAATCAAGGTTGATACGGTATTTCTAGGTTCATGTACAAATGGTCGAATTGAAGATTTACGATCAGCAGCATCCATTATTAAGGGAAAGAAAATTGCTTCATCACTTCGATTATTGGTAGTGCCTGGCTCTGCTCGCGTCAGATTGCAAGCTGAATCTGAAGGATTAGATAAAGTCTTTCTTGATGCCGGCGCTGAATGGCGAAGTGCTGGATGTTCTATGTGTTTGGGAATGAATCCAGATCAGTTAAAACCAGGTGAGCGAGCAGCCTCAACAAGTAATAGAAACTTTGAAGGTCGCCAAGGTAAAGGCGGTCGTACTCACTTGGTAAGTCCATTAGTAGCAGCAGCTACAGCATTAAAGGGCACTTTGGCATCACCGGCGGATTTGTAAAATGGAAAAATTCATAAAGCATTCAGGAAGTGCATTGCCACTTCGTCGAAGCAATGTTGATACCGATCAAATCATCCCTGCGGTGTATTTGAAGCGAATTACAAAAAGTGGCTTTGAAGATGGATTATTTGCAGCCTGGCGAAATGACCCTAGCTTTGTACTAAACCAACCACAGTTTAAAAATGCCACCATCTTGGTAGCTGGTCCAGATTTTGGTACTGGGTCATCCCGAGAGCATGCAGTTTGGGCACTTCAAAATTATGGTTTCAAGGTAGTTCTCTCAAGTAGATTCGCAGATATCTTCCGTGGCAACTCTCAGAAGATGGGATTGCTGACTGTGATTTTGACGCAAGATGAGATTGAAGATATCTGGCAAACAATCGAAAAGAGTGCTGATACTCAAATAACTGTAGATCTTGAGAGTAAAACTGTTTCCTATGACGGTAAAACCCTCACATTTACAATCGATGATTACACCAGATGGCGCCTGATGGAAGGGCTCGATGACATTGGCTTGACCTTTACCAAAATCGATGAGGTTTCAAAGTTTGAAGAAAAAAGAGCGAGTTTTAAGCCTAAAACATTGCCAATTCTCTAGTTCAAAACTCTAAAGTAATTATTTAGAGTTGTGTTTAAATCGCTAAAAACCTTGATTTTAAATAGGAATTTGGTTGCGACACACCCAATTAATTAAGCAAACTTTCATCACTCACCCCATAGATTAACCCTCAGTTAAGCAAATGCTTAATGTTTACGCTTAAAAATAAGGGGATCAAATGAACAAGGCCCAGTTCATCGCTTATCTAGCACCACAATTTGGTGATAGTAAGAAAGAAGCTGCTCGCGCTGTTGAGGTTGTATTTGATGCGATCGTTCGCAATATCTCAAAGGGCGAAGATGTAATGATTAATGATTTCGGTAAGTTTAAGAAAGTAGATCGTCCAGCACGTAAGGGACGTAATCCATTTACCGGCGAGACAATTCAAATCAAAGCAAGCAAGAAGGTTCGTTTCTTAGCTGCTAAAGGTTTGAAAGAGGTTATTTCTGGTGCACGTAAATTAGGACCAGCTCCAACACCTCCTGCAAAGGCTGCTCCAGCAAAGGCTGCAAAGGCCGTTAAGAAAGCTGGAAAGGCAAAGAAGGTTTCTCGCAAACCTGCAAAGAAAGCGAAGAAGTCAAAGCGTCGCTAATTAAGTAATTGAAAAAGCGGGATCTCATGCGTGAGGTCCCGTTTTTTTACGCTCATTTACACCCAATTCAATGATTGGTCGTAGAATTATGCAGTGTCTACAGAGTTGAAGATTTCTTATGCACCTCCATCGGGCAATCCTCTTGGCGTAACAGGTTGGTTTAGATTTGGCGCAACTGTTATGCGACCGATTCTAAATCTCATTGCCAAGCGAGATTGGCAAGGTGCTGAGAACCTTCCAAAATCTGGCGCAGCAATCGCTGTTTGTAACCACATCTCTTATATTGATCCACTTATTTTCACACATTTTCTATATGACAATGGCAGAGCCCCACGTTACTTAGGTAAAGCATCATTATTTAAATTGCCAATTATCGGCAGAGTTTTACTTGGTGCTGGCCAGATTCCAGTTGAGCGAGAGACTTCAAACGCATCTAACTCACTTCAACATGCGATAGCTTTTTTGAAAGCAGGACATTTGCTTGGCGTTTATCCCGAGGGCACATTAACGCGGGATCAAAATTATTGGCCGATGAAGGCCAAGACAGGTATTGCCCGTCTTGCCATCCTTACACAAGTACCAGTGATTCCATGTGCGCAGTGGGGAGCTCAAAAAATTCTGCCCGCCTACAGCAAGAAACCAAAATTTTTCCCTCGAACTAAAGTGCAAGTCATTGCCGGAAAGCCACTAGATTTTTCTAAGTGGCAGGGAAGAGCTGAAGATCCAATTGCCCTAGAAGAGGCAACAGCTTATGTAATGCAAGCGGTTACAAATCTTCTTGAAGGCTTGCGTGGAGAGAGTGCGCCAGCTGAAGTTTTTGATCCACGTAAATCAAATCTGCCCCGCATTGGCAATTTTAAGAAGGACAAGAAATGAAAAAGATTGCCGTTCTTGGATCTGGTGCATGGGGAACAACCCTTGGACAGGTGATGGTTGACTCTGGGCAGCAAGTATTAATTTGGGGTCGAAACAAGAAAGTTGTTCGGGAGATAAATCGCAGACACACCAATCGCAGATTTCTAAAAGGAATTGATCTTCCTC
>Ga0063231_10000146_pt1 | contig 17949 bp, 17 predicted proteins | sample LauGreSu1BDMLBSD_2_FD_56231 | JGI IMG/M metagenome (GOLD analysis project Ga0063231, IMG submission 56231) | Freshwater lake microbial communities from Lake Michigan, USA - Su13.BD.MLB.SD v2 (version 2) | ecosystem: Environmental > Aquatic > Freshwater > Lake | place: Lake Michigan, USA...
GGTACTGGGATTCGTCCCGGGAGAGTAGGTAGGTGCCATATTTATTGAGCCCTGATCGAAAGATCAGGGCTTTTTTTTGCCCAAAAATTAAGGAAATAACAATGGGATAAGGTTCTTTAACCAAAATCATTATTCATGCTTGTTTCTCCGAAATTAATTTCATTTTTGCAGCTCATAACATGAAGAAGATCAATATAGCCATCGATGGTTGGTCGTCCTGCGGGAAAAGCACCATGGCCAGACAACTTGCCAAGGCCTTGAATTATATTTTCATTGATTCAGGTGCTATGTACAGGGCCATTGCACTTTATTTTATTCAACAAAAGCTCGACTTGAATGATCATATTGCCATCGAAAAAGCGTTGGGAAATATCAGCCTATCATTCCAAAAAAATATCCAGACAGGGAACAATGAAATTTGGATGAATGGTGAAAATGTTGAGCAACTCATCCGTGAGATGGAAGTTGCCAGCAAAGTGAGTGCTGTTGCTGCCATCAAGGCTGTGAGAGCGTTTGCAGTGGCACAGCAACAATTGATTGGCAAGAATAAAGGGGTGGTGATGGATGGGAGAGATATCGGTACCACTGTTTTTCCTGAAGCGGAATTGAAAATATTCATGACAGCCAATGTCGACGTAAGGGTGGAAAGAAGGTTCAAGGAACTCAGTGCCATTAATCCATTGATCACAACAGAAGAGGTCAAGGCCAATCTACAATCAAGGGATCATTTGGATTCAACGAGGGAGGTTTCTCCGTTGAAAAAAGCTGAAGATGCAGTTGTATTAGACAACAGTGAACTTAGTCCTGAAGAACAATTTGAGATGGCACTTCGATGGGCTAACGAAAAGATAAACTCCTGATCAGTTCCAGGTTTTCCTGATGGTTTCCATGGGAGTTGCGGCAGGATAGAACGAAGTGAGTTTCTCAATCACGGCCTCAACAATTGCATCTGGGCAGGAGGCTCCGCTGGTGATCAATACTTTTATTTCTTTGTCTACAGGCAAAAATCCAGTTCTGGTGTATTCCTCATGGGTTATCCAATTGAATGCCCTGATCTCTTTATCAGATACAATATCCGCTTCTGATTGAATAAAATAGGTGGGTAGCTTGTGCTCGCACAATTCCACCAAGTGAGAACTGTTGCTGCTTTTCCGGCCTCCAATGACAATAGCAAAATCAGCGTCCTGGTCAAGCAAGTGCCTTACTGCAGTTTGGTTGTCATTCGTGGCATAACAAAGCGTATCCCTTGTGTCTGCGAAATAGTCTCCTATGTTATGGTCTGTACCATGTTTTTTGATCACTACTTGTTTGAGGTAGTCGGCAATTGCCTGCGTGTCAGTTGCCAACATGGTGGTCTGGTTCACAACGCCGAATCGTGACAAGTCTTTTTCAAGCTGAAAGCCTTCGCTGTAGCGGTCTTTGAAGAAATCAGCAAACCCAGATGCATCTCTTTCTCCTGCGATGAATTCACCCAATACAATGGCCTCGTCCATGTCATTGATGACCAGCGTGGGTGTGTGTGCATCACTGTGTGAGAAAGTGGCCCTTGTTTCCTCATGGGATGGCTTTCCGTGTACAACAATGCTGTAGCCTTTCTTGGCAATTTGTTCTGCCCTGTTCCATACCTTTTCTACAAACGGGCAGGTGGTATTGTATCTTTCTATCTGAATGCCGATAGATTTCAGTTTATCCTCAATGGCTATAGTCGTTCCAAAGGCAGGGATGATCACAATATCATCAGCAGTCAAGGTCTCAAATGGGATGATGGTATTCCCCTTCGTATCCATCATGAATTTCAAGCCTCTTGCAATCAGGTCATCATTGACAAATGGATTGTGGATCATCTCACTCAACAAGAAAATACGTTTCCCAGGGTTCTGGTCAATGGTTTGAAATGCAATCTCTATGGCATTTTCTACACCATAGCAAAATCCAAAATGCCTTGCCAGGTATATTTTCAAGGGGCCAAAATCAAGCAGGGTGGGCGTAAAGTCCTTTTTTAATTTGTCTGCCTCCTTCCTTTGCTGTTTAATGGCAGCAATCAGCGGGCTCCTGTATCTTGTTGGTATTGAAAACTGTTTCATTGATTGATTGCGAAGGTAAGATATCATTTAACATTCTTGCCCAATAATGGTTCGTTGTTCAGTATGCCCTGGTCTTCAATTTTGGCGTTCATTGCTTATCTTTCGTGCATGAAATCAGCCTTTTCGCCTGTTCCATGGTGTCTCAATACCAATGTGTATGAAGTGAACCTTCGCCAGTATACCAGCGAAGGTACCTTGGAGGCTTTCAGGCTTCATCTTCCCCGATTGGCAGACATGGGCGTTGGGGTGCTTTGGTTCATGCCGCTAACACCCATCAGCAAGAAAAATAGAAAAGGCAGCATGGGCAGCTATTATGCCTGTTCCAGCTATACAACAGTCAATCTTGAATACGGCACAATGGAAATATTCCAAGAGCTTGTGCAGGAGGCCCAAGGACTTGGCATGAAGGTAATCATCGACTGGGTCGCCAATCATACTGGTTGTGACCATCATTGGACCATCGAATATCCGGAATATTATAAAAAGGATGAAAATGGCAATTTCTTTGACGCCCACGGTTGGGATGATGTGATTGACCTGGATTATACGAATCCTGATTTGCGAAAGGCCATGATACAATGCATGCGCCAATGGATTGTTGAAACGGGTATTGATGGATTTCGATGTGACATGGCCATGCTAACCCCAGTTGATTTTTGGTTGGAGGCCAGGCAGGCCCTAGAACAGGAACGACACTTGTTCTGGCTTGCAGAACTTGATCCACTCGACAATCCGGATTACATGCAAGTTTTTGATGCAGCCTATACCTGGCGGTGGATGAATGCTGCAACATCCTTCAGGAAAGAGGGATCCCGGCAGATTCATCATCTGCGGTATGTATTGGGCCAATACAGCGATGTGTTGCCCNCAACTGCCTGTCCTGCATGGTTTACCTCAAATCACGATGAAAACAGCTGGAATGGCACCGAATATGAAAAATATGAAGAAATGGCCATTCCCCTTGCCATCTTCTCTGCAACCTACAAAGGCATTCCACTGATGTACAGTGGACAGGAGATTCCCAACAGGAAGCGGCTGCAGTTCTTTGACCGGGATCCGCTGGATTGGACAAAGTCGCCGGCCCTGCATGGGTTTTACCGTTCCATTTTGCATCTCAGGAAAAACCATCCGGCTTTCACTACTGCTGCCGATCCTGCCAACCTTGTTCAGCTGCGAAATGGTGTTGATCACCATGTTTTGAGCTTCAAACGCCAGCATGATGATTCCACTGTCATTGTGATCATTAATTTTTCTGAATACCCCTTACACAACATAGAAGTNNATCTTGATGGTGCTAGCGGAACCTTTGTTGAACATTTTACATCCCTTGCACATGAATGCAATGGGAGCAGCCATCATGTCCATTTGCAACCCTGGAGTTATCAGATTTGGGTGCAATAAAAAAGCGGTGAATCTTTCGACCCACCGCTTTAACATTCGCGTTTGATTTCTTTATTCAGTGATTTCTATTGGATACTGGTAAACGCCATCATATCCTGGATAGAAACCTTCCAGCATGATGCGCTTGGGTGATCTTGCTATGGCGGTATTCAATTCTTCAACTGACTTTATTTCAGCACCATTCAGTTTGAGGATAACAAATCCATCCCTCATCCTGGTCTGCTCGTCAATCAGGCCTGTGCTGATTTTGCTCACAACTACACCGCCCTTTACACCCAATTCTGTGGCTTTTTTCTTGTCAAGGGTTTGCAACTCTGCACCGAGCTTATCGGCAATCATTGTCTTGACAATATCAAAACTGCCAGATTTGTTTTTCAATGAAACTGTGGTGGTGTAAGATTTTCCGTCCCTTAGGTATTGAACAGTAATCTTGTCTCCTGGTTTGTAACCTGCAACCTGCTCTACCATCTCACTGCCGGATGAAACCTTGATACCATTTATTTTGGTGATATAGTCTCCAGCCTTCAGTCCGCTACCAGACATGGCGCCGTCCTTTGTTACATCCATCACCAATACACCAAGGCCCTCCTTGTAGTTCTGTTTGGTTTTTTCAGCCTCTGGTGCATTTTCTGGCAAGTAACTGATACCCAGGTAGGCGCGTTGCACAGTGCCATATTGCAGGAGGTCGTTGATGATTTTTTTGACAATGTTGACAGGGATTGCATAAGAGTATCCTGCATAAGCGCCAGTGGGAGAGGCGATTGCTGAAACAATGCCCACCAGTTCGCCATTGGGACCAACCAATGCGCCACCGGAATTGCCCTGGTTCACCGCAGCATCTGTTTGGATGAATGACTCAATGGGCGAGTTGCTTTTTCTTGAATTTAGTCCCAATGACCTGGCTTTTGCACTAACAATACCTGCCGTCACAGTGGTTTCAAGGTTCAAAGGATAACCTACAGCCAATACCCATTGACCGAGTTTCAGGTTGTCGGAATTGCCATACAGAAGGAAATTCAATCCTTTCTCCTCAATCTTGATGAGGGCAAGATCGCTGCTGGGGTCAGTTCCTATCAACTTTGCCTTGTATTGTTTTTTGTTATTTAGGGTAACCATTATTTCGTTGGCTTCCTCAATCACGTGGTTGTTGGTTACAATATACCCGTCTTCACTGATGATCACTCCAGACCCGCTGGCGCGCTGGGGCATGCTTCTGGTCTGTGGACCATTGAAAAAGTCATTGAAAAGGTCTTCTCCGAAGAAATCACCAAATGGACTGCTCCTTTTGGTTTTGGGCAGGTTGTTGCTGGTCTGGCTGCCTCCGATGGTTGTAGTAATGTGTACTACTGCTGGAACTGCTGCCTGGGATGCCGGTTGAAAATCCACGGGTTGTCCAGGCACGTTGTTGTTCTTGTCAAAAAATCCTGCATAGCTGGCAGGTAGTTTTCCATTGCCTTGTTGAAGGGGGCCTTGTTTTCGGATGAATGAATCATAACCAAACATGGCCACCGTGGTGGTTACTGCGCTAATCAGCACAACTGATAATGTCTGTTTGATGTTCATGGTTGAATTTTTATGTTTAGAGGTACAAAATTTATGCCTGATCAACTGCAATTAAGCAAACATGTCTGAATTTCGGTCAACCTGTCATCCTATTTAACAAATTCTTTTACAGCATGTTTGATTCCTGTGGAAAAGATCCAAGTTATTTTGACAGAATTCAGGTGATGGAAGATAGGAATTCCATGGTGTCTATTCCATCCGGAAAGTCTTTCAGCCCTGGCTTTTGTGCACCACCAAATGGAATAAAACCCTTTCCGACAAGGCATTGGATCTTGTTTTTGTCCAGGGCAGCTACTGCTGCAGTTTTGTCGGTGTAATACTGGTAATGCAGTTGTGAAATGGGTGAAAATGGACTTTCATTTTCAAGGAGTACAATTGAATCGTTGCTCATGTAGAACCTGTTGTTCATGATGGCAATGGTCAACTGGTAGTCAAAATTGTTCCTGTATTTTTCATGGTCTCGGTAGTGATCATACTTCCGCAAAGCACTGAGCAAAGGAACAAAATCATATTCTTCAGGAACAAGCACTTGAGTTACATTTCTGCATCCTAGTCCAAAATACTGCTGGATATCATCAGCCAAAGCTTCCAATTCTTCCTGGCTTTCATTTCCNTCTAAAACGGCAATGGATGTCCTGTTCTTTCGGATGATATGAGGATATTTGTTGAAATAATGCTCAAAATAACGGGCGCTGTTATCACTTCCAGTGGCTATGTATCCGTCACAGCCTTTGAGCATTTCGTCGATCACCACTAAATTTTCGAATCCAGGGAAGGCTGAGGTTGCAACCTGGATCAGGTTTTTGATCATGAAGCTGTCTTTGGAGGAAGGTTTGATCCGCTGCCTGTATCCTGAAAGGAAGATGCAAAGCAAGTCGTGGAAGCCCACATAGGGGATATTGCCCGCCATCACCAGGCCAATGGTTTTGTTTCTTGGTTCTTCAGAAACGCCATACTCAGCGGCAAATGCAGCAAGTTGGTCTTTGTTCAGCATCTGGTCTGCAATCAGTTTTCCTGACTGAAAAATATACTCAGGGGTGAACCATTTGTTCTCCATGAAAGCCCTGTGTCTGAGCTCCTGGTACGATGAGCTGTCCTCTCTCAGGTATTCCCCAAGAAAGCCAAGAACCTCTATTCTTTTGTTTAAATTCATTTTTGCGTTTTCAGATCATTCAATATCTTTATACAGCTTTCCATTTATGGAGAGCTGCAATAAACTAACATCAAAAATACTGAAATATCATGGCAATCAAGATTACCGATGAATGTATCAATTGTGGAGCCTGCGAACCAGAATGTCCCAACAACGCAATTTATGAAGGTGGTGTAGAGTGGGCTGTAGCTGATGGCACATCTGTAAAAGGTTCATTTACCTTGATGGATGGCTCTTCAGTCGATGCAGACCAAAAGAATTCACCCATCAGCAACGACACTTACTATATTACTCCAAACAAGTGTACAGAGTGTCAGGGATTTCATGAAGAGCCACAGTGCGCAGCTGTTTGTCCTGTAGATTGTTGCGTTCCTGATGAATTGTATGTGGAAACCGTTGAAGCGTTGATGGCCAAAAAGGAGAGCCTACACCTCTAAATCCAGTTTAACAAGTTATAAAGGTGAAGGTATCTGCGGATGCCTTCACCTTTTCTTATATTTGCCATAACTCCGATTTTTCCAAAAATTTTGTTCATGGGTAAACCAGTCATCGCCTTTGTTACGGGTGGATATTCTTCTGAAGCAGTGATCTCTTACAAAAGTGCTATCACCATTGAAAAGCATCTTGATCTTTCCAAGTATGAGGTATACAGAATAGACATCACCCCTGAAAAATGGTTTCATACAACCAAGGATGGGGTTGAGCTGGTGGTGAACAAGGGTGATTTTTCTTTGGACCTGGGCACAGAGATCATCAAGTTTGACGCTGTTTTTATTGGCATCCATGGCACACCCGGAGAAGATGGAAAATTACAAGCCTATTTTGATCTTTTGAACATTCCCTATACTTCATGTGATGCCACCACTTCTGCCATCACCTTTAACAAAAGGTTTACCGTTGCAGTTGCTGGCGCTTCAGGTTTTCATGTTGCCAAATCTGTGCTGCTGTTCAAGTCGACTTATGATTCATCTGTCAACGTCATTGACGGTTTGAGCCTGCCTGTTTTTGTGAAACCCAACAATGGGGGCTCGAGTATTGGCATGAGCAAGGTATCCAAAGCAGAAGACCTTCAAGAGGCCATTGCAAAAGCATTCAGGGAAGACGATCAGGTATTGATCGAAGAGTTTATCAGTGGCCGTGAATTTACCATTGGTGTATTCAGATCCAAAGGGAAGATCATCACACTTCCTTTCACAGAGATCAGCACCGACAATGAATTTTTTGATTTTGAGGCGAAATACCAGGGCAAGTCGGTTGAAGTTACACCAGCTGTTTGCAGCGATGAAATGGCTGGAAAAATACGGAATGCTGCTGCTGGGATTTATGCTGTTTTCAATTGCAGGGGAGTGGTGCGGATGGACTTTATTTACAATACAGAACAGGGAAAGCCCTACTTGCTTGAAATCAATACCGTTCCAGGCCAAAGTGCTGCAAGTATCATTCCACAACAGGTTGCGGCAATGGGTTTGGTGCTCAGTGATTTTTACAGCATGTTGATTGATGATGCACTGGAGACAGTAAAAAAATAACCCAATGAACTTTTCTTTTATCACCAAAAAGCCACTTTGGCAGAATATCCTGGCAGGATTTATGCTATCTGTTTTTATTGTGGGAGCTTTTCTTCTTTTGCTCAATTTCATCACCAACCATGGGGAATACCTAACGGTTCCCGAAGTGAAGGGGAAAGTGTACAGTGCTGTTGTGGCTGACCTGGAGAGCAAGGGATTTGAAGTGGTTGTGCAAGATTCGATCTATGTGGATAGCCTTGCACCCAACATCATCATCAAACAGTTTCCAGATCCTGAAGCAACAGTGAAAGTGAACCGCATCATCTACCTTACCCTCAACTGTACTGTTCCACCAACCATTGCCATGCCCAACCTCATAGGAATGAGTTTCCGGAATGCCATTCTTGAGTTGAAGTCGCTTGGTTTGAAAATGGGTGATACAACTTACATCCCTGACATGGCAAAGAATGCTGTTAAGGATCAACTCAGTGGTGGAAATTCAATCAAGCCAGGTTCTCCCATCAGGATGGGCTCAGCCATTGATTTGCTGATTGGTGCAGGTTTGGGAGGTGAAGAGATTCCTGTACCAGATCTTTTCGGACTTACCTACCCGGAAGCAAAGTTGGTCATGGAAGTCAACGGACTTAATGCGGGAGTAGTACTGATGGATGATAATTTCACAGACACTACCCTTGGTTTTGTGTACTGGCAGAATCCAATGCCTTATGATGCACTGCAGAATGCCAATAAGATTCGTTCAGGTCAGCTGATGGACATCAAATTGAGTTTGGTAAAACCTGAACGCAGACCAGATTCAGTCTTGGCTCCAATCAAATAAAGTTTACAAATTGTATCTTTGCAACATGAAAACAATCGATGTACAAGCACTCAATGAAAAGATCAAGGCTGGCGAAACATTGAACCTGGTTGATGTTCGTGAACCTGCTGAACACAGCGAATTCAATATCGGTGGCATTCTCCTTCCTTTGGGTGATATCAGGGTGGGCGATACGGAATCCATTGACCATCTGAAGGAGCAAGAGGTTTTCTTGTATTGCCGCAGTGGTAATAGAAGTGGACAGGCTGCCATGGTGCTGGAGTCGCTAGGCTTCACCAATGTTATCAATGTAACTGGAGGAATGCTCTCTTGGAGGGATAATTTCCCAGGGTAAATTATTTTGAAACGCCCAGGTCTTCAATACCTTTTTTCAACATCAGGTTGATCAAGTTTTTACTGAATTTTTCTATCGATGGAGGATTAAGTGTTTCTGTCTGAACAGACCATATCAGCGATTCAGTGGATGTTTCGAAAAGATTTCCCTCCATCAGATATGTTTTGTCTGTGACATAATATCCCGGATCATACATGAAGGGATACCAATAAGAATAGTATCCCCTGAACCTCAGGCCATAGGCAGGGAATGGACCATACATTCCCATGTTTCCCGGCACATACCGCGCTTCACTTTGTTTTTCAACCAGGGCAATCGTGAATATTAGGTCGCATTGAAGCGATTTTATTTTTTCCATCATGGTTTCTCTTGAACCAGGCTCTTGATCTTTGAAGCTCGGAGGAAAATAATCCAGGCTTCTTTCTACCGTGAATCCCTGAGCCGCCCCAGCAATCCCCATTTCCTCTTCAAGGTGCGTCCTTACGTGTGGATTTTTTACCAAAGCTGCCACGAATATTTTTTTGAATGCCAGTTGTGATGTGAACGCAGGATTCTTCCAGGAATAGGTTATTTTCTGCGATGGTCCACAATTGGTGAATATTACAACAACAACTAGAAACAGTTTTACATTACTTAAATGAATGCGCATAAAAAGGGATTTGACTGCAACATAGTTGAAGCACTCAAATCCCTTTTATGATTGGCAGGATCAATTTGACAAACCTGCCATTTCGCAGATAAATCCTTGTCTCCTAGAAATTGAGGTTGAGACCGATCATCAGGTTTCTTTCTGCCATTGGATAGTAGAAATTATTTCTGACCAACTCGCCACCATATTTGTAGGTATAGGTATACCCATTGGGTGCATACCATTTGTTCCAGATATTGTTCAACTGAAAGATGAGTTCAATTGATTTCATTTTTCTGGGATGGAGGGAATAGTTGATCATCAGATCCTGTGTAAAGTAAGGCGCAAGGCTTCTGTCTTTTCTGCTGGTATTGTCGAGGTATTGACGGCTTACATATTTTGAGATCAACCTTGTTTCAAGGTCTTTGAGCAAGGTATAAGAGAGGGTTCCTTGCTCAACCACCGCCGGCGAAAAAGCAATATTTGATGTGCTGTAAAAATCAACTTTCTGATCGCCTGCATCATAATCATCATAGTATTCCCTGTGGTTTTTTACCTTGTTGCTGCTCAATGCGATGTTGTTGTTGAANTGTAGCCGGTCTGATATGAACANNGTTGCTTCTATTTCCAATCCAGTACGATAGCTTACAGGAATGTTGGTTCTTGTATAGGCTCCTACATCATTGATTTTCCCTGTTAATACCAATTGGTTCTTGTAGCGCATGTGGTAGAGTGTAGCGGCAATCTTTAATTTACTGCCTGTTCTCTCAATACCTGCTTCAACATCATGTAGTGTTTCATGCTTGGGTATGTCGCTAGTGCCTGCTTCAAAATCATCTCTGTTGGGTTCTTTGTTGGCTAATGCATATGAAACGAAACTGCTATATGCTCCTGCTGTATAACGCAGGCCGGCTTTGGGGTTGATGAACAACCAATGTTTATCAATGGAAAGGGTAGGGTTGTTCCTGAAGCCTTCAATTGTATAGTTTACATTTCTCAGTTGAAGGTCTCCAAACACATGAAATGCACCGATTTTTTCCATCCATTTTCCAAATGCATGTTGTTCCGATTTTTTAGCATCCAGGTCATACCAGCGATGGTCTTTGGATATGCCAGTTTGGGCCCAAATGATTTTTCCAAAATGGTTGCCATTGTACTGGCTATTTCCGCCACCAAGGATGACCTCTCTGTTTTCTTCTTTCATTTGAAATGAAAAATTTGAGCCATAGTAAAGGTTGTCCAACCAAAGTTGTCTGATCAGATCAGTCTTTGTAACACCGATGCCATTGACCATCGGATTTTTCAGGCCATAGCTGGAATATTTTTGTTCGGCCTTGTACTGCTCATAATAACCATTTCCTTTAGTGGCAAACAAAGCCCCATTGAAACTCCATTTGCTGTTGAACTTCTTGTTGTAAAAAAGCTGATAATGTGTTTGGGTATAGTTGTCGGTTTCGTTGTCGTAAGGGTCACCGGGCCGGTCTGTTCCTGCACTGTTGAATTTTCTGTTTGTAGTCAACTGTTCTTCCGTAACACCATACCAGGCTTGATAGGTTTTTTCTTTTCCTGAAAATACATTCAGGCGCAAAGAGCTGTTATCGCTGATGCTGGCAGCAGATACATAAAAGGACTGAAGGTTGCTGCTGGCGCGGTCTACATAGCCATCGCTTTTAAGTGAAGACAAACGAACATCGAATGTGTAGCGGCCATTGATCAAACCACTTCCCGCCTTGAACGTATTTTTTGAAGTGTTGTATGATCCAACGCTGTTGCTCAACGTTGCATAGGCCTTGTCCTGCACCTCGTTGGTCAACAAATTGACTGTGGCACCAAATGCACCACTTCCGTTGGAACTGGTACCAACGCCACGTTGCACCTGGATGCTGTTGGTGGAAGAAAGAAAGTCTGGCAAATTAACCAAGAATACCCCCTGCGATTCGGCATCGTTGTAGGCAATACCATTGAGGGTGAAGTTGATGCGGCTGGCATCAGTACCCCTGATGCGCAAACCGGTATAGCCCACACCATTGCCTGCATCAGAATTGACCACCGTTCCTGGAACCTGGTTGAGCAAAAATGGAATGTCTTGTCCCAGGTTGTTTTTTTCGATTGTCCTTTTGAGGAGGAGGGATTGTGTAAAAGGGTAATTCTTGCTGGCCCTGACTGCCCGAATTTCAATGGGAGACATGAGTCCAACCTTGATTTTTTCTCCTGTACTTTGATCGATGCTGTCTTTGGCGATTGAAGCCGTTTGTGAAAAGGCAGTAGATCCAAGGAGGATCAACAAGAAAAGAGTGGAAATTTGTTTCATTCCGTTTTTGTTTTTGTGGCTGAATGAGCAGCCGGGTTTACAAAAACAGGAAAGGATTGAATGATGGTATTCTTCCTTCCCTGCGCAGGCATTATCCTGATCAGGTTCTACGGGTTTAATCTCAGCCCTGGAATCAACCAGAGCACCCCGGGAACAATGCAAAATTATAGTATGATTGCATTGCTTGCTTCAATTTCACATAAATTTATTTGGTTGTAACTTTTGTTGAGGTGCTTCGTTATATCTTTCCATAACAAAGAAAAAAAACATGATGAAAAAAATGCTGCTGTTGCTGTTGGTAATGATGAGCGCATATGTGCAGGCACAAGACAAACTTATCATGAATGACCCCAATATTGAAAAGCGAGAAACTGCTGGTTTTAATGCTGTTGTGGTAAGGGGGCCCTTCAAGGTATTTTTTTCTGATGGCAAAGAAAGCGAGGTGGCCGTCAGCGCAAAGTCAGCATCTGTTCGTGGCCATATTGTTACCCGGGTAGTAGACAATGAATTGTTTGTTGAGCTCGACAAGGGATGGGCCAGTTGGTTGGGTCAAAGTCCGGATTTTCGGGTTTATCTCTCCACTCCCTTGTTGAAATCGGTAAAAGCCTCAGGAGCTGTAGACTTTCTGGTAGCTGATATCATGAAAGCCAATCAGCTTTCCTTGACATTTACTGGTGCCAGCGATTTTACAGGTAAGCTTGATTGCAAAGAACTTAAATTGGTTTTTACAGGAGCCTCAGACATGGAAGCAATGGGAAATGCGGTTAGCATTGACGCTGACTTTACAGGTGCCAGTAAAATGTCTGCTGCTGCATTGAAAACAGTGCATGCGAACCTGAATGCGACTGGCGCATCAATCTTAAGAATAAGCGTTTCAGGTGATTTGAAGGCAAATGCTACCGGTGCCAGTACTATTACTTATTATGGGAATCCTTCACCGATCAATACGCGTGCCACGGGTGCAAGCAGCATTAAAAAAGGAAATTAAAAGCAAAAAGGCCTAAAATATGAAAAGACAACCCTGGGGTTGTCTTTTTTTGTTGCGAAGGCTGGGATCGAACCAGCGACCTTCGGGTTATGAGCCCGACGAGCTACCGCTGCTCTACTTCGCGATGTGGCTGCAAATGTACACCTAAATCTATTATGTTCAAAACAATTTTTACTGTGTTACCTTTGCAGGATAAACATGAGATCAGGATTTGTAAATATCATTGGAAAACCGAATGCGGGGAAAAGCACCTTGCTCAATGCTTTCATTGGAGAAAAACTGGCCATTGTCTCTTCTAAGGTTCAAACCACAAGGCACAGGATTCGGGCTTTTTTGAACGGACCTGATTTCCAGATTGTTTTTTCTGACACGCCCGGTGTAATAGAACCCAAGTATAAGTTGCATGAAAAAATGATGCATGCAGTAAAATCCAGCATGGAAGACGCAGATGTTTGTTTGTTGGTAGCCGATTTGCGTGATGACCTTTTAGAACTTGATAATATTTTTTCGTCCCTCAAAATAAAAACAAACGCCATCCTTGTGTTGAACAAATGCGATATGGTAAAAAAAGACCGTATCGAAATGGCAGAAGCCTATTTCAAGGACAAGCCTTACTGTAAAAAGATTGTAACCATTTCTGCTGCTTCAAAACTGCACATAGACCAGTTGCAAAATGCCATCATTGACATGTTGCCGGAGGGCGAACCATTTTATGATCAGGATGATCTTACCGATTTGCCAACAAGGTTCTTTGCAGGCGAATTGATCCGTGAAAAAATCTTTGAATTGTTTGATGAAGAGATTCCTTACCAAACGACAGTAATGATCTCTGCTTTTGAAGAAAAAACCACCCTGATCAAGATTGCTGCAGAGATCATTGTGCAGCGGGAATCACAGAAAGCCATCATCCTGGGAACAGGAGGGGCAATGATCAAAAAATTGGGTACTCTTTCAAGACAATCACTTGAAAGTTTTCTCGACAGCAAGATCTTTCTTGAATTGCATGTCAAGGTGAGGAATAACTGGCGAAACAATGAGCTTTATCTTAACGAATACGGATACAATGCGTAAAAATTGCGCAACACATGAAGCGATAGGGATCTTGGTATTGCAGAACCAGTCGAATGCTTCGCTCAAACAATAAACGATAGAAAATACAATTATGTCTGGATTTACAGTAGCAATAGTAGGAAGACCCAACGTGGGCAAGAGCACGTTTTTTAACCGTATGCTTGAACAGCGAAAGGCGATTGTTGAAGACACGCCTGGTGTTACCCGTGATCGCCAATATGGTGTGTCTGAATGGAATGGTAAGACCTTCAATATCATCGATACGGGGGGATTTGTTCCATTTGGAGTTGAAATATTTGAAAAGGAAATCCGGGAACAGGTCATGATTGCTGTAGAAGAAGCCAATGCCATCATTTTTATGACCGATGTTACAACGGGCATTACGACCCTTGATGAAGCCATGACCGATATTCTTCGGGTTTCAAAAAAACCGGTTTTCCTGGCTGTCAACAAAGTGGATAACAATGCCCGACAACTTGATGCTACAGAATTTTATGCGCTTGGTTTTGATCATACCCATTTCCTTTCCTCCATGTCTGGAAGCGGAACAGGGGAGTTGTTGGATGATATTGCATCGCTCATAGACGCGGATGTGGAGGTCCCGGATGAGAATCTACCACGCATTGCCATCATCGGGCAGCCTAATGTTGGAAAGTCATCACTGCTGAATGCAATGGTGGGTACAGAAAGAACGATTGTAAGTGAAATTGCAGGAACCACTCGGGATACCATCCATACCCATTATAACCTCTTTCAAAAGGAGTTGATCCTCATTGACACTGCAGGAATAAGAAGAAAGACCAAGGTGCATGAGGACATTGAGTTTTACTCTGTNATCCGTGCCATCAAGGCNGTGGATGAGGCAGATGTTTGTCTGATGATGATTGATGCTGAAAAAGGAATTGCCCAGCAAGACCTTAACATTTTTTCATTGGCAGTCAAAAAAGGCAAAGGAATTGTATTTCTTGTCAACAAGTGGGATACTGTTGAAAAGACTACCAATACTGCAAAAGATTACGAAAAAGAACTCAAAACCAGGCTGGCGCCTTTTACAGATATTCCAGTACTTTTCATATCAGCAAAAGAGAAAACAAGGGTTTTCAAGGTTGTGGAAACTGCATTGGAAGTCTATGAAAGCAGGAAGAGAAGAATCCAGACCTCTGTACTCAATGAGGAAATGCTGCCAGTGATAGAGGCTTATCATCCTCCTGTTGTGAGGGGAAATTCCGTGAAGATTAAGTTCATCACACAATTGCCTACCGCGGTACCCTCCTTCGCCTTTTTTACCAATTATCCTGATGACATCAAGGCGCCGTATAGGAATTACCTTGAAAACAAGCTGAGGGAAAAATTCAATTTCAAAGGGGTTCCTGTTAGGATCTTTTTCAGAAAGAAATAAATAAAAAGGAGGCGACTGGAAAGCCGCCTCCGTACTATTTATGACCCAAAACTATAAACTAGAATTTGTAATAGGCTGCTACCAGGAAGCTGGTTGCAGATGAGGCCGCGGTACCTGATTTAGAGAAGAAAACATTCTCTCCTGCAGACTCGAGGCGCAATTCTGGGACGATGGTGAAGCCTCCCAATTTGATGTTACCTGAGATGGTATTGGCAAATATGCTAGCACCTGATTTAGCAGCACCCAATGCTGCCAATTGATTTTGGTCGTTGAAAATTTCAGACCTCAGGGTGATGCCAAATTTTTCGATGGGATCAAAATTGAGATAAGTCGCAATACCAGACCAGGAAGAAGCATCACCATAAACATTGCGTGTTTGTGGTTTGATATTGCAAACAGTACCATTGACTCCAATGTTGAACTTGTCGCTGAGTTTTGCTGTCAATACCATATCAAACTGACTTGTTTTGGCAGAGTCTGATGGTCTTTGAGCACCAACATAGTTGAGGTAGAGTTTTACATCGTCAGTGATAACCTGGCTGAATTGGAAAAGCAAGGCCTTTTTNTTAGGGTCTGGAGCATTGCGGTAGTCCGTTGGACTGGCAACACCAATCATCAGCCCTGTACCTCCGAAAGTAAGATCAGCTTTTGCGCCAGTATGAAGGAATGGTCCATAAGAGAACATGTAAGACATGCTGTAGTTCCTGTTTCCAAATGGATCCACCAATTCATACCCTACATGAGTGGCCCATGATCCTGCAGTCAATTTCAGCCAATCTGTTGCGGCATATGCTACATAAAGTTGTTTAACACTGGCCAGGATTCCCTTGTCGTTGTAAGCGAATTCTTTTGCCCTTTTTCCAATGCCAAGGTCTGCGGTAAAAGAGAATTTCTTCGCAGTATAATCCAGTTTGGCTGATACCATACCCAGTGCAAGCTTTCCTGTACTATTGGTAAAGCTGGTCCTGTTGTTGCCTGCGTCTTTTGCAAAGTCAGTCCTAAAGTATCCATCTACCGACCCGCTAAAACTGAAATTGGATTTCTTTGCTGCGGCTGAATCTGTTTGTGCTGTTGCATTGAAGCTGAGGGCCATTACGGCACCCATTAAGTAAAGTTTTCGTAACATTGTTGTGGTTTTTAGTTCTAAAAAGAGGGTATGGCAGAGGCGAATGTTCTAGTCCAACACCGCCTTGCGCTGTACCCTTGTTTGTTATTTGATTATTTTATCCTTTCTGGGGATTTCTGCCGTATTTCTCATCATGTTGCGATGCATCCAATCCCATTTCTTCTTCTTCTTCAGAAACCCTAAGCGGTTGGATAAGGTTGATGAATTTGAAGATGATAAAGGATACTACAAATGAGTAGACCACTGCAATACCCATGGCTTTGAGCTGGGTGAAGAAGAATTCTGCGTTGCCGTAAAACAAACCGTCGTTGCCTGCACCATTGATGGCTTTTGTAGCAAATACACCTGTGAGAATCATTCCAACAATACCACCCAGTCCGTGGCAAGGGAATACATCCAACGTGTCATCAAGATTTGATTTTTGTTTGTAGTGAACTGCAATATTTGAAATGATTGCAGCGATCACACCAATAAAAATGCTTTGAGGGATGCCTACAAAACCTGCGCCAGGCGTAATAGCAACCAAGCCAACAACAGCACCAATACAGAATCCCATTACTGATGGCTTCTTGCCTTTCATGACATCAAAGAACATCCAAGACAGGCCAGCAGCAGCTGCCGCAGTGTTGGTTGTTGCAAAGGCTGATACAGCCAAACCATTGGCGCCTAATGCAGAACCTGCATTGAAGCCAAACCATCCAAACCAGAGTAATCCAGTTCCGATCAAAACGTAAGGAACGTTTGCTGGAGGAATTTCAACTCCTTCCATGTGTGCTTTCCTACGCTTGAGAACCAATGCACCTGCCAATGCCGCACAACCAGCAGAAATGTGTACTACGGTTCCACCGGCAAAATCAAGAGCACCCATTTTGAAGAGGAATCCATCAGGATGCCAGCTCCAGTGGGCGAGGGGAGCGTATACCAGTATGCTGAACAAAATGATGAAAAGGATATAAGAGGTGAACTTTACACGCTCAGCCAACGCACCAACCACCAGACCTGGGGTGATGATAGCGAACATCAATTGAAACAGGGCGAACAATGATTTCGGGATGCTAGGAGCCAATGACCAAGGGGCTGCATTGGCTACGTCCTTAAAAAAGAAGTTTGTCATGGGGCTGCCAATGAAACCGCTTACTGAATCACCGAAACAGAGGCTATAGCCAAAAGTGATCCAAATGACAGTAACCACACCTGCGGCTACGGTACTTTTGATCATGGTGGAAATTACATTCTTTCTATGAACCATACCGCCATAGAAAAAAGCCAAACCCGGAGTCATCAAGAAAACCAATGCTGTTGCAATCAAAATCCATGTGATGTCTGCTCCATTGTAAACCCCTTCTTTGTCCTCAAAGTTGGGTAATACCGGAACGAAAATTGCGGCAATGGCAATAATAGCCAAAACCAGGAATGGGAGCTTGTCTCTTAGTGATTTTGAATTCATTGTTGAATAATTTTAGTTAAAAGATCATTTGTTGTGACAAATATATAAATAGATAGGTTAAAAACAATAAAACATATATATATAAATAAATATAATAT
>Ga0063231_10000149_pt1 | contig 17697 bp, 17 predicted proteins | sample LauGreSu1BDMLBSD_2_FD_56231 | JGI IMG/M metagenome (GOLD analysis project Ga0063231, IMG submission 56231) | Freshwater lake microbial communities from Lake Michigan, USA - Su13.BD.MLB.SD v2 (version 2) | ecosystem: Environmental > Aquatic > Freshwater > Lake | place: Lake Michigan, USA...
AATCGTCACAGTATACACTAGGATTATTAAAACCATTTTTCTTAGAGAACCTATTGGGGAAATATCCTCCTGCGCAACCATATAAATATTTACATGATTTGCATTTTTCGTGCAAATCTCTAATGCCCGATTGGCGCATTCGGACTAAATCATGATCTAATGATTCAGTAAAACTATTTTTAAAAATATCTAAGTCTGTAACTTGAACACCTTCTCCGGTGGATTTAAGACAGTCTAACCCTTCAATGTTGCCGTCAGTACTGATGGTCAGAAGACCAATAGGGCTTGCTGTCATCACTTCATAGATCGCCGAGCCTCCGATTAATTGTGAAATGATATTCTTTATGAAACGGACATCGACATGTTGATTTCTTCCATTAACCCATTCTTTATATATCTCAAAATACCATTTACCGTAGGCAAATTTTTCATTATTGGGATAATAGGGTGGGTTATCATGTGTTTTAAGAGGAAGTAAAAAATCTACATCAACATCAAAACTTGCTAAGTAATCAAATGTTTCGATTGGATCCGCTTCAATATCAATCACCGAAAGAATTCCAATAAACAATTCTGGTGCTTCAGAAACCAATAATTCAATTCCATCTACAACCCGCTGCCAAGTTGGTCTGCCTTTTAAATCTATTCTATATTTATCATTAGTTTTTTGAGAACCATCAAGACTAACACTTATCTTAATATCATGTTTTTTGAATATTTCAATGTGTCCAATCGACATTAAAATACCATTCGTTTGTAAGCCTAAATAAAGATCCACATTTGGATCGATTTGACTCTTGATGTTCGTAACGATTTCGTCTAATTTACTGGGGGACATTAGTAATGGCTCGCCACCATGAAAACCAAGATTGAACTCTGTCAATTCGTATTCACTAATATGTTCTTGTATTCTCCTGCCAAGTTGTAGTGCTATTTCATTACTCATAAACTTGGATGCATTTTTCCAAGTATCATCTCCCATATTGTACTCATAGCAGTATGTACAATTAAGATTACATCTTGATGCAATCTTAACAACTAACTCTATTATTGGATACTTTTCCATTTTATGAAAAAACTATTGAATCATACCCCTTATTTTCACAATTAGAGATGGCTCCGTTTTGTGCATTAATATATATAGATGATTTAGCGTGGTTTATCATGACTTCTGAGACCCGATGAAATCCAAAATCTACCATATCATCATACATATGATTTGCATATTCTATTGCTTTCGAGCAGGTCAATGAACAAGGGAAAAGTTCACCTATAATACTAAAGCCACCCCAAGTGATCGGGAAGCGATTTGTAAAATAACTAGCTGATTTGTTTTTTTTGTAATCCGTTAAATAATAGGTTGCCCAAAGCTCTTTTAGATTATTAATATTTATGATATTCTTTGTACAACATATCGGATATCCAAGATATATCCCCGCTTTCTCCACATCTCCGTATAATTCTGCATGCTCAAAACCATCTAAATCCTTGTGAGAGCTCGAAATGGAAAACATCCTAACTTCAACGAATTCGNCTCCTGCAATTTGATCAATAGAGGGCACTAAACTTCCAAATGAATTTTTTTGAACAGAACTATAGAGTAAGGACTCCTTCACAAAATATCCATATTTGCGAAATAGAGTAACATTAAAGGGTTTATTCGAATTGTCAACGACAATTCGAATAATTTTCTTTCTACCCTTTAAAAATGAGATGAATTCCGGAAAAACAGCTAATTGAACTTCGTGAAACGAGAAAAGATGATCAATTAAATCCTTCAACTTAATCCGATTTCCAAATCAAAAAAAGAACAATTACTTTTTCTTGTTAATTTTTTCACGCATAGCACTACTATGTGAAGTATGTGTGCTACCACTACGATGCCCAGAAGTTGAGGAACTGTGGCCAGAAACAATTTCAGCTACGTCACTATCAATAACCTCAGCTGCAACTCTTTTAAGAATCTCAGATTCAGTGTTTAATAAATCTTGGGCATTAATTTTGGTTTCAGGTTTCATAATAATTTCAATGGTTTACACTAAATTAACAAAATAGTCAAATAAAAAAATATTTTTTATGAAAGGGAAGAAAGAGGTGGGTTAAAGGTCATTTATATAAAACCCTCTCAGCCCATCTTATGTAAATTTTATCATTCCAATCTATCACCCCACCCTCAAAATATCTCCCCAATCGGTGGTGTAGTTCGGGCTCACATTCTCCCGTTTCATCGCCCAGCGTTTACGGAAGCCCTCGGAGGCCAAACGTAAAGTACCGCTACCGTAGTATTGGTTAATCCGATCCAGCAATTCACTCACCTGATTATGCTTTGGCCCGTTCCATTCGGTAAAGAGGTTTAGTTGGACTTCCTGTTCCGGAATCAAATCGGTGACGATCACTGCTACCTTGCTGTACTGAAAGCGGGGGTCGTAAATCGATTTTAACCCCTTTACAGACGCCTTCACAATATCAGGCGTATTGTTGATCGGATGACTCAATGCCAAACTAATGGCGGGATTGTATTGAGCTAAGTCCTTTCGGAAACGGTTGGTGAGCAGTTGAACCGTCAATACCGTAGCGCAACTGCTATCCGCCCGTAGTTTCTCTGCCAGTCGGCTGGCATAGGCGGTGGTCGCTTCGATCAGTTCATCCAGATTATTGGTTAGTTTACCAAAAGAGCGACTGGTACAGATGGCTTGTTTACGTTCCAATACTTCTTTAAGCGGAATGCAGGGTCTGCTCCAGAGTTCGTGCCATAGTCGTACCCCCTGGATGGTCAGTTGCTGTTTGATCCATGGTTCCGATTTTGCTCTCAGTTGAGCAGCCGTACGAATGCCCTCCAGTTCCAGTTTCACCTGGTAGGCTCTGCCAATTCCCCAGAGATCCGAAATAGGGAAAATTTGTGTGGCCTCGGTAATAGCTTCCTCGGTATCGAGTACACAAACCCCGGTACTTGATTTCTTCGCAATCTTATTGGCCAGCTTGGCCAGGGTCTTGGTCGGTGCCAATCCCACGCTCACGGGGACACCGGTATTTTGGATAACGGATTCTCGAAGATAGTGGGCGTAGGTATGCAGGTTCTCCATCCCTTTAAATCGGAGAAAACACTCATCAATACTGTACACTTCCACCTCGGGGGTAAAGCGGGCCAGGTTGTTCATCAGCCGGGCGCTGATATCGGCATACAGCGTATAGTTGCTACTGAATACCGCTACCTTTTCCTGTTCAATCAGCTCTTTCACCTTAAAATAAGGGACGCCCATTTTAATACCCAATGCTTTGGCCTCATTACTGCGGGAGATGATACAACCATCATTATTGGAAAGCACCACCACGGGTTTGCCATTCAGTTCAGGCCTGAACAAACGCTCACACGAAACATAGAAATTATTACCATCAACGAGAGCGAACATACGATCGGGGTTTAGCTTGATGAGGCCGGCAGCTCCAGGTCACCACGCCACGGATCACGAGTTCATTCGGGTCGACCTTTTCAGGTTCTTCAGTGTCTTTTCCAATACCCAGGTAAACTTGTTTCCCGATGAGGTAGAGTTGACGCACTTTCCATTCGCCCCGGTACCAAACCACGACCAGTGAATTGTGTTTGGCCTTAATGGAGGTGTCGTACACAAACAAAGTTCCCTTACTGATACCCAGGTTGATCAGTTCGTCCGTGGTGGCTTCGGCATAATAGGTATTCACCGGGTCTTTCACCAAACGCTCCAAAATATTCAGCCGCCCTTCCATATAATCTTCGGCGGGGCTCACAAAACCAGAGGCCCTACCGGGATGGCTCAAGGGCTCCAGTTCCTCATTTGTACTATCAAAACTTTGTTTAAACACGATAAATAATGGGGAACCAATTTACTAAAAATTTTAGTAAATAAAAGTCGAGTAGAAAAAGAAGATAGAGCTTCTAAAGAAAGGATTCAGCACACCCCACAAACAAAAAACGCTCTCAGGTTATCCTAGGAGGGTTTTAATGTTTTTACTTAGTTTGATTACTAAATACCATAAGATTTTCGAACCATCAAGAAGTAGAGTTTATCGGAAAGTAGTTTTCTTAGTTTCAACAGCATCGGGCCTGGTTTACCAACTGTATACCTCATCTTACCGCTCTGGTCTAAAGCAGCTCGGTAAATAGTACTTGCAACCACCTCGGGCCCCTCGGCATCCTTGATGACTTTTTCAGCGGCATCGTTGAATTTCTTTATAAATCCATCATAGGCATCCGTGTAGTCAGGTTTGATAAATTGTCTGCTTCTTCCATAAAAATCGGTAACAATGGGTCCTGGTTCAACTAGTTTTAACTGGATGTTGAAGGATGCTAATTCATAATGTAAAGACTCTGTAAAACCCTCAACGGCAAACTTGGTAGAATGGTAAATGCTGTACAAAGGAAAGGTGATTTTACCTCCCATACTCGAGATCTGTATGATTTTTCCGCCGCCCTGATTGCGCATTAGTTTAATAGCTTCACGCGTTACTCTCATCAAACCAAATACATTGGTATCAAATTGCTTTTGTATCACTTCATCCGACATTGCCTCGAATGCACCATCTACACCGTAACCTGCATTGTTTACTACTACATCTATGCTGCCAAATTCTTTTCTTACTTCCTCAAAGGTTTGGGTGATACTTTGTGGGTTAGTAACATCCAAAGCGTAAAGTTTTACATTGGGTAAGTTTGCAAAGTCTTTTTCTTGTTCAGGATTTCTTTGGGTAGCTGCTACTCTCCACCCTTTTTGAGCAAATTCAAAAACTGTCGATTTACCTATTCCGCTTGAGGTTCCGGTGATTAAAATGGTTTTCATTATTTGTTTACGATTTAGTGTTTTGCAAACCTAAACTTGTTCAATCAAACCATCAACATTAGAGTATAGTCTATGGTTGATATTTATTTTTCAACACGTAAATTTGAAAATGCTAATCAACGAATTATCCAAAAGAACCGGGGTATCTGCGCATACCATCAGGTTCTATGAAAAGTCTGGGTTAATTAAGGGAAGTAGAGATGAAGCCGTAAGTTCAAACAACTACTTTCACTATGATGACGAGTCTGTTGAAAGACTTGAATTTATCAATGAAGCAAAGTCAGTAGGCTTCACCATCAGAGAAATAGCTCAGATGATTGACGCCTGGTATACTAACCGATATGCTAAAGAGGATAAGTTGGTCATCTTGGAGGAGAAACTGAAAACCCTTGATGCTAAAATAAAAGAGATCAAGATGATGAAGAAAACGATCGCTGAGTTTAAGGATGATGTCCTAAATGACAAGTGTTGATCTCTGAGCAAATCCCCCCTTCAGCACACCATTTAGCATACCCCACCAACAAAAAACCCTCTCAGGTTTACCTAAGAGGGTTTTTATCGTTCTTTAGCGGTCTGGACGGGACTCGAACCCGCGACCCCATGCGTGACAGGCATGTATTCTAACCAGCTGAACTACCAGACCAAGTGATCCCGCTGGGACTCGAACCCAGGACCCCAACATTAAAAGTGTTATGCTCTACCAGCTGAGCTACGAGATCATCTCTATTAGAACGACTTCCCCAATATTTTTTCAGAAAAGTGAGGCAAATATAGCGTTATAAACTAAAGCCTGCAAATAATAATCAAAAAATTAGGCAACCGTCCCTTCCTTCATTTTTTCCGCATTTTCTGCCAGCTGCAAGGCATCAATCACCTCCTGAATATTTCCATTCATCACATCCGGCAAATTATAAATCGTCAGGCCAATGCGGTGCTCCGTTACCCGGCCCTGCGGATAATTATACGTACGGATCTTCGCCGAGCGGTCGCCCGAGCTCACCATCGTTTTACGCTTGCTCGCCGTCTCCGCATTACGCTTCGCCAGCTCCAGCTCATAAATACGGCTCCGCAAAACCGATAAAGCCTTATCAAAATTCTTCAACTGCGATTTCTCATCCTGGCACTGCGCCACAATCCCCGTAGGGATGTGCGTCAAACGCACCGCAGAGTAAGTCGTATTCACCGACTGTCCACCCGGACCAGAAGAACAAAACAGATCCTTCCTGATATCATTCATATTGATCTCCACATCAAACTCATCCGCCTCCGGCAAAACTACAACCGAAGCCGCCGACGTATGCACCCGGCCCTGCGTCTCCGTATCCGGCACACGCTGCACCCGGTGTACCCCACTCTCATACTTCAACTGGCCGTAAGCATCCTCACCCTGCACCTCAAACACCACCTCCTTATAACCGCCCGAAGTACCCTCCGTCACATCCATCACCTGAATCTTCCAGCCCTTGCGTTCACAAAAACGACTGTACATCCGGTACAAATCACCCGCAAACAAAGCCGCCTCATCACCACCCGTACCCCCGCGGATCTCCACAATCGCGTTCTTCGCATCCTCCGGGTCCTGCGGAATCAACATCACCCTGATCTCCTCCTCCTTCAATTCCTTTTTCTCCAACAGCTCATCCAGATCCATTTTGGCCATCTCCCGCATTTCCTCATCCTTCTCCGTCGCCAAAATCTGCTTATTCGCCTCAATATTACTCACCATATTGCGGTACACCTTATACTCCTCCACAATCCGCGTCAGCTCCTTATACTCCCTGTTCAATTGCGCAAAACGCTTCATATCGCTCATCGCCGTCGGCGAACTCAGCTCACGCTCCACCTCTTCCCAACGTACCTTAATGGCTTCCAGTTTATCTAACATATCTATTTTAAGAAAATCAATTATTCCGTTTCAATCAAGCGGCAGCCCCGCTTTCCGCTACTTTGGCCTACGGCCAAACCACTCCAATCGGGTTTAGTTTAATCAGGTTCCTGCAACCCAAACCTTCCCCTCCTCCGGAGGGGTGTCCCGATACATCGGGACGGGGTGGTCAAACCCCAAAGCGGCACAAAAATAAACTTTTAAAAATGAAATCCCCTGCTATAATTGCTCCAGATAAGCAATCCTTTCCCCAATGGGTGGGTGCGTGCTAAACAAACGTTCAAACCAATTCGATTGCTCCTGCGGATTTTCAATAAACAACTGCGCCACATCCTTACGCCCCACGGCCTCAATCCGCGGGTCGGCCGAAATCTTGCGCAAAGCATTCACCAGCGCCTCCGGCTTGCGGGTCATCTCAGCCGCACCCGCATCCGCCATAAACTCCCGCTTCCGTGAAATCGCCAATTGTATCAGGAGTGACACCACATAAGCCAGCGTACTCAAACCAATAGCCCCCGCAAACCAAAGCCCTTCCCCTTTACCCCCTTCCCGCTTGTAGCGAATCGTTTTGAACATAATTTCCGACAAAAAAGCAAAGATCCCCACAAAAATGATCGACACAATCAGCAGCCGCGTATCCCGGTTCTTGATATGAGTCAGCTCATGCGCAATCACCGCTTCCAGTTCCGCATCATCCAGTTTTTCCAAAATCCCCCTCGACAAAGAGATCGCATAACTGCCCGAATGGATACCACTCGCAAAGGCATTCAACGAAGCATCATCAATTACATAAATACGTGGCATCCGGGGCATGCCCTCCGCCAGACACAAATTCTCCACCAGGTTGTACACCCGTTTATCTTCTTTACGCTCCAACGGCTTCGAATCCGTGGCCCGCATAATCAGCTGACAGTGAAAAAAGAAAGCCACAATAAACCAAAGGCCAACGCCCAGTAAGATCAGTGGAAAGATCGTCAGAAAATCAATATGCACCTGCGTGATGCTGAAGGGATCGAAATCATTCGAGCGGTGGTAGCGCCACAAAAACAGCAAAGCCCAGCTCAGGGCCGAGAGCACCAGCGGAAAACAGATCAGCAACCAGATCGAATACCAGTTATTCCGCCTGATTTGCGATTGCAAGCCCACATAAGCCATACCCTCAGAATTTAATCACCGGTGCCTGCTCCATAGCCGGACGGTCTTCATCGCCCACGCTAAACAAAGTCTGTCTGCTAAAACCATAGCGTGAGGCAATGATATTATTTGGGAAACTCTCAATGGCCGTATTCAGCTCCTGCGTCGCCGAATTAAAAAAACGACGACTGGCCGCCAGTTTATTTTCAATATCTGCGATCTCCTCCTGCAGCTGCATAAAATTTTGATTGGCCTTCAGGTCAGGGTAGGCCTCCGCAGTAATGCGCAAACCCTGCAGGGCAGCGCTGAGCTGGTTTTCGGCTTGAACTTTTGCCTCTACGCCCTGTGCGCCCATCACCCCGGCACGAGCCTGGGTCACTTTCTCCAGCACACCCTTTTCATGGGCGGCATAACCCTTTACCGTAGCCACCAGCTGCGGAATCAGGTCGAGGCGCTGTTTCAGTTGAACATCAATATCGGCATAGGCATTTTCGCGACGGTTGCGCAAGCCCACCAAACGGTTATAAATGGCAATCAGCCATAAAATGAGAACGACAACCAGAGCGGCTGTCACCAGTAAAGCAATCATATGTTTTCAGTTTATACCTAAAACTGAAAAAGCACAGAATTATTGCCCCTTAATCAATTGAAGATCCTCGCCGTCGAACACGGCATAAGAAAAGTAATTCATCCACTCACCCAAATTCACGTAACGGCTCTTGGCATTCAGCTGAATGTCCAGCGGCAGGTGGCGGTGTCCGAAAATAAAATAATCGCAATGTTGCTTTTGCAGCACTTCCCTGCAATACTGCACCAGCCATTCCTTATCCTCGCTTTCAAATTGCTCTTTTTTAGCATTGGCTATACGGCTGTTCCGCGACCAGTAATTCGCCAGCCCCATACCCAGGTTCGGATGCAACCGGGCAAATAGCCACTGGCAGAAACGGCTGCGGAAAAAGCGCTTCAAGATCTTGTATTTCGCATCCCCCGGACCAAGCCCGTCGCCATGGTGCAGAAAAAATTGCTTGCCACCACGTGTTATGATCAACTCATCAGATATGATGTTCACCCCCAGCTCCTGCTGAAAATACGTGAACATCCACATATCGTGGTTACCCTTGAATAAGGTCACCTTGATACCGGCATCCGTCAGTTCTGCAATTTTGCCCTGTAAGCGCACAAAACCCTTCGGGATCACCTTATCGTACTCAAACCAGAAATCGAAGATATCCCCCATCAGATAGATTTCGGCAGCATCTTTTTTCACCATATCTAGCCAAGCCACTACTTTATCCTCTCGCTCACGGCTGGAAGCATAATCGGGCACACCCAAATGAAAATCAGAAGCGAAATAAATCTTTTTATCGGCGGACATGGTTCAAAAGTACGTAAAAAATTAATTGAGCTTCTTGAATGCATAAACCAGAAAAAATGGATGAATGCTTCCCCTCCCACGGAGGGGTGTCCGCCAACTGGCGGACGGGGTGGTTACATCATAACCAGATTAAACACCATAGTGCTCTAGAATAAAGTTCTCCAGACCCATCAACACAAAACGCAAATTATACAAAACATCTTCCACACTTATCCTGTAAACCTTCAGACCCAGCGATCTTAAAAACTCATCACGACATCGATCATATTCCAACGTATAATCATGGCTCGATCCATCTATTTCAACAACCAGTCCCAATCGCTTCACATAAAAATCAACAATATAATTTCCAATCACTCGCTGACGATCAAAGTCGATGCCATGGAACTTCTTGCGATGCACCTCCATCCAAAACTTTACCTCAGGCAAATTGCCCGACCGCCTGAAATAGCGAGCTCTGAGCTTCAATTGAGGAGTATAAGGCAAGTGAATTACCGGTCGGAATTCAAACGGCTGGTCGTAGATGTAGCCTATCAGTTGTTTAGAACCACCCCGTCCCGATGTATCGGGACACCCCTCCGTGGGAGGGGAAGAATGCTGACTATCTCTTAATTTTTTCACTTGATTAATAGTTTTGAAAACAAAACGGAGAAATCAGTATTTTTAGTCCTCATCAAAAAAATCATCATGAAAAAAACAGCGGCTTTCTCCTTACTCATCCTAAGCAGCACTTGGGCCCTTGCACAACACAGTTCCCCAATGACAGATAAAATCACCTACCCTAAGACCCAAAAAGGCGATGTAACAGATACTTACTTCGGCACCAAAGTAGCCGACCCTTACCGCTGGCTCGAAGACGACCGTTCTGCCGAGACAAAGGCCTGGGTGGAAGCACAAAATAAAGTCACTCAGAATTACCTGAATAAGATCACTTACCGAAAAGACATCCAGAACAAACTCACCGAGCTCTGGAACTACGAGAAATTCTCCGCCCCATTTAAAGAAGGCGGCTTTACCTATTTCTATAAAAACAACGGCTTACAAAACCAATCGGTTTTGTACCGCCAGAAAGAAGGCGCTGAACCCGAAGTATTCTTAGATCCCAATAATTTCTCTAAAGATGCCACCACCTCGCTGGCCGGTATCGAATTCACCAAAGATGGCAGCATGGCCGCTTATCAGCTTTCAGAAGGCGGTTCAGACTGGCGCAAAGTGGTGGTGCTGCAAACTGCTGATTTAAAACAAGTAGGCGACACCCTGATCGATGTGAAATTTTCAGGCCTGGCTTGGAAAGGGAACGAAGGCTTTTATTACAGCAGCTACGACAAACCCAAGGAAGGAAGTGCCCTTTCGGGATTGACCCAATACCACAAATTGTATTACCACAAGCTGGGCACCAAACAAAGCGAAGACAAACTCATTTTTGGCGGTGCAGAAACCCCTCGTCGTTACATTGGGGCTTACCTCACCGAAGATCAACGCTACCTGGTGATCACCGCGGCCAATTCCACCACCGGCAACGAATTGTATTTCCAGGACCTGAGCATCCCAAATGCCCCAATCGTTACAGCGGTCGGCAACATGGATCAGGAGCACAGCATCATCGACAATGTGGGCAGCAAATTGTACATCTACACCAATTTAAATGCACCCAATTACCGTGTGGTTACCGTAGATGCCGACAATACGAAACCAGAAAACTGGAAAGACCTCATTCCCGAAACGGAAAATGTATTGAATGTGGGTACCGCCGGAGGCAAGCTGTTCGCCAGCTACCTGAAAGATGCCACCTCCATGGTGCAGCAATTTGACCGGGATGGCAAACTGGAGCGTACCATCGAACTGCCGGGTGTGGGTTCAGCTTCAGGCTTTGGCGGTAAGAATGCCGACAAAGAAATCTATTACAGCTTCACCTCATACATCTATCCGTCTACCATTTTCAAATACGATATCGAAAGTGGGAAATCTACCCTGTACAAAAAATCAGGCGTGAAATTTAATCCTGAGAATTTCGAATCGAAGCAGGTGTTTTACACCTCTAAAGATGGCACCAAAGTACCGATGATCATCACCTATAAAAAGGGTACGGTACTGAATGGTAAAAACCCAACCCTATTATATGGTTACGGTGGCTTTAGCGTAAGCCTCACCCCGGCTTTCAGTACCTCGAACATCATTTTGCTGGAGCAAGGCGGAATTTATGCCGTACCTAACCTGCGTGGCGGCGGCGAATACGGAGAAAAATGGCACCTAGCAGGCACCAAAATGAACAAACAAAACGTATTCGACGATTTCATCGCGGCAGCCGAGTATTTGATTGCCAATAATTATACGTCCAAAGAATACCTGGCCGTTTCAGGCGGATCAAACGGTGGATTATTGGTCGGTGCGGTCATGACCCAGCGTCCTGAACTGTTCAAGGTGGCTTTCCCAGCCGTGGGCGTAATGGACATGCTCCGTTACAATAAATTTACCGCCGGGGCGGGATGGGCTTACGATTACGGTACCGCCGAAGATTCTAAGGAAATGTTCGAGTACCTGAAAAAGTACTCTCCCGTACATGCCTTGAAACCGGGTACCAAATATCCGGCTACCCTGGTGACCACCGCCGATCACGATGACCGCGTAGTACCCGCACACTCCTTCAAGTTTGCTGCTACTTTACAGGAAAATCTGGCTGGCAATGCACCGGGCTTGATTCGCATTGAAACCAATGCCGGACACGGAGCAGGCAAGCCTACTTCTAAAATCATTGAAGAAGCTGCCGACAAATGGGCATTCATGCTTTACAACATGGGCCTGACCTGGAAAAAGTAGAATTCTCTCTTTTGTCATTCTGAGCGTAGCGAAGAATCTTATCGAAAAAAGATGCTTCTCTGCGTTCAGCATGACAAAGATTTAAAACGAAAGCCTTGGGCCGACAAAACGGCGGGCCGGGAGTATGGCCTGTGGGCGGAAGCTTCGTTTTGTCTTGATTTATGCGCTAAGCGCATGAGCTCACGCTGTTCGGTTTTTGTTTTCTTTTTGATCAAGCAAAAAGAAAAAAGAATAACAAAGCCCCGTCATCTGGGGCTTTGTTATTTAATGTGCTTCTAGCCAATTATTCCCCTGACCGATCTCTACTTCAATAGGAACGGCCACCGGCATGGCATTTTTCATGCGGTTCACAATGATGGCTTTCATCGCTTCCACTTCGCCCTTAGGCACATCAAACACCAATTCGTCATGCACCTGCATGGTCATGCGGGAAGCCAGTTTCTGGTCGATGATATCCTGATGGATTTTGATCATCGCCAGCTTGATCATATCCGCAGCCGAACCCTGAATAGGCGCATTGATGGCATTTCGTTCCGCGAAACCACGAATCGTCGCATTTTGAGAATTAATATCTCGTAAATACCTGCGGCGACCCATAATCGTTTCCACATAACCCTTTTCACGGGCAGAGATCATGGTGTTTTGCATGTATTGCTTAATCCCTGGATATTGATTGAAATAACTCTCAATAATCTCGGCAGCCTCTTTACGCGGAATACCCAAATTCTGTGAAAGTCCAAAAGCCGACTGACCATAGATGATGCCAAAGTTCACCGCCTTGGCATTGCGACGTTGTGTAGAACTTACTTCGCTTAAAGGCAGACCGTATACTTTAGCTGCCGTAGCGGTATGGATATCATGGCCCTGTGCAAAAGCATCGAGCATGTTTTTATCCTGACTGATCTCCGCGATCAGGCGTAATTCAATCTGCGAATAATCTGCTGACAGGATCACATGGTTTTCATCTCGCGGGATAAAAGCCTTACGCACCTCCCGGCCACGTTCGGTACGAATCGGAATGTTCTGCAAGTTCGGGTTGTTCGAACTCAAACGACCCGTAGCAGCTACCGCCTGATTATAGGAAGTATGAATTCGACCCGTCTTCGGATTAATCAACTGCGGCAGAGCATCCACGTAAGTCGATTTCAATTTCTGTAGTTGGCGGAAATCGAGGATATCTTGTACAATATCACTCTTATGCGCCAGCGTCAGTAACACATCTTCCCCGGTTTGGTATTGACCGGTTTTAGTTTTCTTCGCCTTAGGGTCTAATTGCAATTTATCAAACAACACTTCGCCTAATTGTTTCGGCGAGGCGATATTGAATTTTACGCCTGCTTTTTCATAAATACTGGTCTCCAATTGGGCAATGTCCGTTTCCAATTGCTTAGAAAAATCCTGCAGGGTTTGGCGGTCAACCTTCACGCCTTCGCGTTCCATATCGGCGAGCACATAGATCAGCGGATGCTCCATTTCTTGGAGCAATTTATCCCCATTCACCGGCGCCAGCATCGGCTCAAAAGCCTGCTTCAATTGTAAAGTAATATCTGCATCCTCGGCAGCGTATTCCTTAATTTTTTCGAGTTCCACATCCCGCATGTTTCCCTGATTCTTGCCTTTAGCACCGATCAGGCTGGTAATCGAAACCGGCGAATAACCCAAATAATTTTCCGCTAGGATATCCATGCTGTGGCGGCTATCCGGATCGAGGATATAATGCGCCAGCATCGTGTCAAACAATGTACCTTTTACGCTTACACCGTACCATTTCAATACCAGGATATCGTATTTGATGTTTTGCCCGATCTTGGCAATCGATGCATTCTCCAAAACAGCTTTGAATTCGTTCACTACTTGCTGGCATTCCTGCTGGTTAGCCGATACCGGTACATACCAGGCTTCACCGGGCTTAACCGCAAACGATAAACCTACCAATTCGCAATTATTGGCATCAGTTCCGGTGGTTTCGGTATCAAAACAAATTTCTTTTTGCTGATTTAGTAGGGCGACAAGTGTTGCCCTTTTTTCGGCCGTATCGGCCAGATGATACGTATGCGGAGTATTCTCAATATTCTTGGCGGCAACTGGAGCTGGCAAATCAAATTCATCCAGATGCAGCTGCTTGGCAATTACTTTTTCGGCGTCCACCGGATTACCGAATAAATCGGTTTGGCCGGCATGGTGAACAGGTGCAGCAGGGGTTGCGGGCCGCGATTCGGTCACACTAAAATCTTCTCCAAAAACCCTGCGGCCCAGCGTACGGAATTCCAGCTCCGCAAAGAGCGGTTCCAGAATGGTTCGATCTGGCTGTTCGACTAGTAAGGAAACCGGGTCTAAAGCCACCGGTGCATCCAGAATGATGGTGGCCAGCTTTTTGGACAATAAGCCCTGCTCTGCAAAATTCTCTACGTTTTCTTTCAGCTTGCCTTTGAGTTCATGGCTGTTGGCAATGATATTTTCCATCGAGCCATATTGCTTGATGAGCGCCTTGGCAGTCTTCTCACCCACCCCCGGAATCCCCGGAATATTATCTACGGCATCGCCCCATAAACCTAAAATGTCTATCACCTGTTCCACTCGCTCCACTTCCCATTTTTCACACACTTCTTTCACGCCCAAAATCTCTACATCGTTTCCCATTCGGGCGGGTTTGTAAATGAAAATATTTTCGGATACCAATTGGGCAAAATCTTTGTCGGGCGTCATGCAAAACACCGTAAATCCTTCTAATTCGGCTTTTTTGGCCAGGGTACCGATAATGTCATCGGCCTCATAGCCATCCGAAGTGATCACTGGAATATTGAAACCTTCGATCAAACGAATAATATAAGGAATTGCCTTTGCCAAGTCTTCGGGCATGGCTTCGCGGTGCGCTTTATAAGCCTCAAACTCCACATGGCGCTCGGTAGGGGCCGAAGTATCGAATACCACGGCCATATGCGTTGGTTTTTCTTTTTTGAGCACCTCCAGCAAGGTGTTGGTAAAACCCATCACCGCCGAAGTGTTCAGTCCGGAAGCGGTAAAACGGGGGTTTTTACTCAATGCAAAATGCGCCCGGTAAATAAGGGCGAAGGCATCTAAAAGAAATAATTTTTTCATGTATACAGCTTTCGCTGGATGGGACCAGCGTTTCAAATTTAAGTAAACAGGCGGGATTTATTGCCGGCAAATACAGTCGACCAGATGATCGTTCACCATGCCGGTAGCCTGCATATGGGCATAACAGATTGTGGTACCGAAAAATTTGACACCACGCTTCTTTAGATCCTTGGCAATTTTATCCGACAAATCGGTACGTGCCGGGATCTCTTTGAGGGATTTCCACTGATTGACAATGGGCTTTTTATCGGGCAGGAAACCCCACATGTAATCGGAGAAACTGCCAAACTCTTTTTGAAGTTCCAAGAAAATTTGGGCATTACGAATCGTCGATTGGATTTTTAAGCGGTTGCGGATAATGCCGGTATCCTGCATCAAACGTTCCACATCGGCTTCGGTAAACAAAGCTACTTTGGCAGGATCGAAATCGGCAAAGGCTTTTCGGTAACCTTCCCGTCGGCGTAAAATGGTGATCCAGCTCAGGCCCGCCTGTGCCCCTTCGAGTATCAAAAACTCAAATAGCAAGCGGTCGTCATATACCGGTTTGCCCCATTCCTCATCGTGGTATTTAATATACATGGGGTCGGTGCCGCACCAGCCGCAGCGAATAGGCAATTGATCAGACATCGTCAATTTGAATAGAATAGTTACTTAGTAAACCCGGCAAACCTTGCAATGAAAATATGGCTTGGTAAATACGATTGGTATCGGGATTAATGATAAAGTTTTGGGCTGTTCTGAGGTCAGCTTTTTCTAAGATGCTTTGATCAAAAACGGCCCGACTCAGATTACAATGTTCAAATTTGGCGCCTGTTAGATCGGCTTCTCCAAATTCTACTTCTTGCAAACTGCAATGACTAAATTGGGTATGTTTTAGCTTACGCTGAAAGAAGGAAGAAAAATCCAAATTGCATCGGGTAAAGCTAACCTCAAACAAGAAATCATTACAATACTCAAACCGAAGGCCCATGAGTTTGCAGTCTGTAAAATGAACCACTCGAAAAGCGGTACGGGTAAGGTATAAATTACTCAAATTACAGCCCTTGAATTCACAATTAGCAAATACCGATTCGGTAATATCACTACCGGAAAAATCGCAATTCAAAAAAATGCAATCCTCGTATTCGCCCTTTTTAAATTGGCCGGATGTGAAGCTTAGATTTTCAAAACGTTGTTCGAAAAAACTATCCATTTGCCTTACTGAGCGTTTAATTCATCCCAATACTCCACCGCCCGGCGGTAATGCGGAATCACGATGGAACCGCCCACCAAATTGGCGATCATAAAGATTTCGTTCATTTCGTCATGCGTAACACCGGCTTCGTGGCATTTGCCCAAGTGGTAACGGATGCAATCGTCGCAACGCAACACCATAGAAGCAACCAAGCCCAGCATTTCCTTGGTTTTTACATCCAATGCACCGTCGGCATAAGTAGTAGTATCTAACGCAAAAAAACGCTTGATATTGGTATTGGCCGATTCCATAATCCGGTCGTTCATCCGAGTACGGTAAGCATTAAAATCGTCAACTAATTTTCCCATAATTTATAAAGCTAATTGGGTGTTCGGATCCCAAAACAAGGTTTTGAAATCCTGTACTTGGTCATCAATTATTGTTATTCCTTCTTTTTCGAGTGCATCCTGCATCGCGGTAGCCGATGCAAAATGATATTTACCGGTAAGCAAGCCTTGACGGTTAACCACCCGATGTGCCGGTACCGGCGGCTGCACCGTATGTGAGCCATTCATGGCATAACCCACCATACGCGAAGATCCCCGGGTACCTAAATATTGTGCAATAGCTCCGTAAGAAGTTACCCTACCCTCGGGTATCAGGCGAACCACCTGATACACCTGCTCAAAAAAATCGGCTCTGTCCATCAAAAACTAAATTTAAGATAATTGATGTTCTTTTCGTGGGCCAGGTATTTTTTTTCGTAATAAGTTTTAATGGAAAGTACTTCATCGACAAGGTCGGAAGCGTACAAATCTTCGGTACGGGCAAATAATTTTAAGCCCAGTTCCTCAATTTTTTCGACGGTGTAGGCATGCAAGCCATCATTATCGGTTTTGAGATGGATGAGCCCTCCCGGTTTGAGGATCTGCCTATACTTCTCTAAAAAACGAGGCGAAGTCAGGCGTTTTTTCTCCCGGCTGATCTGCGGCTGTGGATCGGGAAAAGTAATCCAGATCTCGCCCACTTCGCCTTCGCCGAAATAGTCCAGGATATTTTCAATCTGAATACGCAAAAAGGCCACATTGGAGATACCTTCTTCCAAAGCCGTTTTGGCGCCCCGCCAAATGCGGTTGCCCTTGTAATCGATTCCAATAAAATTCTTTTCCGGGAAAAGACGGGCTAGGTTGACAGTGTATTCGCCCTTGCCACAAGCCAGCTCTAAAATGAGCGGTTGGTCATTCTTAAATTGTTTCGCACTCCAGGCTCCCTTAAAAGGTTGTCCGGCCTCCAGCTCTAACACATTAGAAAAGGTGGCAATTTCGGCAAATCGTCGTAGTTTATCTTTACCCATGGTTCGGTTTAGGGCTACAAAAATAGTTTTATCTTTGAAGGCATA
>Ga0063231_10000151_pt1 | contig 17653 bp, 13 predicted proteins | sample LauGreSu1BDMLBSD_2_FD_56231 | JGI IMG/M metagenome (GOLD analysis project Ga0063231, IMG submission 56231) | Freshwater lake microbial communities from Lake Michigan, USA - Su13.BD.MLB.SD v2 (version 2) | ecosystem: Environmental > Aquatic > Freshwater > Lake | place: Lake Michigan, USA...
ACTTCGGGAAATAAAAGTGGGCTGAAAATTCAGCCCACTTTTTAAAAATATCTGAGTCAATTAGAATGACCAGAGGTCCTGTTCGAAATTGAAGATCTTGTTCTTGATGTTTTCACCTTCCAACAATTTCATGATATCATCCTTGATGTACTGCTTGATGAACATGTCATAAGGATTCTCGATGGAAGACTTTACAATATAGCTTGCAAAATAACGGCTTTCGAAAAGTTCTTCCCAGCTCATCCTTGCACCAAAGTTTTTACCATTGTATACTTCGTAAACAGNAAGCACNGGGCGGAGGTCTGGATAGNATACCCAAAATATGGGGGACTCACCCAATACATTTCCTTGGTCGTCTGTATAGGTCTTGATGGGCGCGATGCCGAGGATTCTGGTAACCATTCTTGAAGACTCCTTGTCAAAAACCCACTCTTCTTTTACACGGAATTTCATGATGTCATCAGGATTGAACTCCTTGCAAACCAAAGAATCTTTCATGATTCCCTTTGAACCGGTAGGATCTTTTGCCCAATCAATTACCTGAACGGAATCACATCTTCCTGAAATCACCTCACCAACTTTTGCCACAGTCATGGGTGTTGTGAAGCGATCGTCAACATTGGGATCAAATGCCGTTACATCTCCTTTTTTAATAGCACGAAGCAGTATGTTGATGAAGCGTTGGTTTCCGTTATCGTCTTCAGCTTTGTAGCGGAATGGAAGATTCATTTTTTCCCTGATATCAATTTCTCTCCAAACACGCTCACGGTACCAGGCATCATCCTCACGGATGTGTTCGTAAATCAATGGTGTGCGACTTTTTACCAGGTTCCTGTCAACTGCAGCATCAGAACGCAATGACATCCTCACAGAATCAAATGCAAATGGATCCTTGGGTGGTGGNGGNGGGGCAGGTTTTACAGTATCAACAGGCATGGGCGTAACACTGGCATCAAGCACCTGCGTATTGGATGCAGGCTTGTTTGCTGCNGGCTTGGCTGCAGTCTTTTTAGGAGGAGTGGNTGTCTTCTTCTTTGCTTGCGCTTCAACACCCTGACATACGATGAGTGTAGACAAACAAAGAAGGAAGAAACCTTTTAATGAAGATATTTTCATTGTAGACTTTTTTGAATGCTTTATTTAAGAATGTAGGTAATACTTGTAGGCAAAACCCTTGTTTTACCTCCAGGATCTTTAACAACAATATCTGTAATGGCCACCAGTGACCCTGGCTTCAAGCGTCCTACCAATCCGGCTGCATCACCAGTCCAACGGGATCCACGGTTATCGAGTTGAACGAAATCACCACCCGATCCGGCTGCACCAAGTTTATAGCTTACCACTTCAAAAGGAGCATCAAATTCTGCATCCTGCAGCTTTGCAATCACACCGCCCATGGCCTTGAAGGAGGCGGATGGAACGTTGCCTGGCTTGAGGTTTCCAACCAATGCCACTGGATCGGGAAGTTGCTTAACGCGGAAAGTTACTTTGCCAGCAGATTTTCCTTCAACCAAAACGGTTATGGTATGTTCACCAAACATTCCTGAACCAGGCTTTACAGTGTATTTGTTCCCGCTGACTTTTGAAATGCTACCACCACTGAACTGGGCTGAAACTTTTTCGCTTCCTGCGCCGGCCGTGATGGTGACGGGATTGTCAACACCTATGTAAAGAACATTCATTTTATCAGGAGAGACTGCAATACCTGAAGGTGAACCAACAGTGTAATCAATTTTCTTAGAAATCGTTTTGTTTTCACCTGTATTCGGATCAACAAAACTCACACTGACGTTCATGCTCCTGGAACCTGAACCACCAACATTGAATTTTTTCTCAGCTACTCCATTGGCATTTACCTGGATACTTGCTCCGTCAATGTTTACGACAGGCTTCACATTAGAGTTGAAAGCACCAAGACCAGCTGTGACGATCATTTCCTCACCTGGCATCAGGTAGGTAGAACTCGTTCCAACCAATGGTTCNAACTTGTCCATGATCAACTTAACTGCACCCACCTGATTGACACAAAAAGTAGCAGCCAGGTTTTCTGAGTTTTTGATATCATTTTGAAATTTGCTGAGAATGGTCAGGGACGCAATCGTTGGCGTCATGTGAAAATAATTGTTGACCCAGTCCTTTACTTTGTCTCCAGTAGAAATATTGCCAGCTGCAGATTTAGGTATTTCAAGGCTCAATGGAAGCTTTGATGCAATCTGGGCAGCCATCTCAGGATCTACCGCCAATAATTTTTTCTTGAAACTTTCAAGTGATTCATACAAGGGCTTGCCATTGCCTTTTGTATCAAAATAACGGGTTGAGGCATCGATATTGTCTTCACGGAAAGAGCCATTGGTTGGATCAAGGTCAGATTCCTCTTTCAATGCCTGCTTGTACTTTTCCAAAATACCATAGGCTTCATCAGCAATGGCTTTTACCTGATCGGCCTTGGGCTTCCATATACCAGCTTTTTCAGCTGATTTTGGATCTTTGAGCATTTCTCCAAGGCTGGTATAAATGCCACTGGTAGAGGTGGCCAATACATTATTCGACTCCCTCAGACTGCTGTCTACAACCTTAAAAGCATTAAGGATTTCTGCAGACACATTCAAAGCGAGCAGTGCAGTCAACACCAAATACATGATGTTGATCATTTTCTGCCTCGGTTCTTTAGGTAGTGACATATAAATAAATGAGTTTAAAGATTAGAATTCAGGTGAACTGGCAATTAACCACGGCCTTGCATGGCTGCAAGCATATTACCATAAACACTGTTCAGGCTGCCGAGATTTTTAGCAAGCAAAGCAATCTGCTCCTGTGTTTTCATGGCATCATTGACACTACCCTGCATGGCTTGACTTGCCTTGATCAGGTTGTCATAGAAAGTATTCATGGCCTTGATGTGGTTGCCTGAATCCTGCAATTCCAACTCATACATTTTATTCAATGAACCAAGGTTTTTGGTCAAGGTTTGTACCTGCTCATGGAAAGCTTTTGATCCTTCTGCAGCTGTATTAAAATGCTGAACAGATCCGGCTGCATTGGCATAAGCTTCTTTCATGATGCTAAGGGCCGCAGTTGCTTCTTTTGTTTTTCCTGCGAACTCAGATGTTGCAGCGGCAACATCACCCATGGATGCCATGCCCTGAACGGTTGAATTGAATTTTGAAAAATTGCCATTCAACTTGGTAAGTTGATCGGTATCTAAATATTTTTCGATGGTCTCTTTCAGTAAATCAGCACCTGGTGTAGCACTGGCACCACCACCGGCAACAGCCACCTCCGGAGTAACCGGTTTTTTCATCTCCAACCATGCGTACACAAGGAAGATAACAGCCTCTGTCAACAAACCAACAGTGAGCATGATATCTGCAAATGATTTATGAAGAATCTTGGCCCAGGCACCGAAGATTACTACTGCGGCACCTACGCTTACAAAAATGTTTACATATTTCTCGAACGTAGAGGATGAGTTGGATGATGACATAAAATGAATTTTTGTTGAAGTAAGTTTTGGAATAATAAATTTAGCGCTTGGTCTGCATGGGAGGAAGATCGATTACACAGCGAAAGCCCAAATAAGACTTGGTTGTATCCTGGTATTCGTAATTCCTTGTTGAGTTTTGGAGGAAAAATCCGATGTCCTTCCAACTGCCACCACGCACCACTTTTCTTTTCATCCTTGGAGGATCATTGTCCTTTGCATTCCACCTGATATCAGGGTTCATGTCATGCTGAAAATTGTAAGCACCTTCATAAAAAAGAGAAGATGTCCACTCGGCGACATTCCCTGCCATGTTGTAGAGACCAAAATCATTGGGCCAATACGCATCTGCCCTNACNGTGTACATTCCACCATCTTCNGGATAGTTNCCACGGCCTGGTTTAAAGTTTGCCAACAAACAACCTTTCTTGTTGCGGAGGTATGGACCACCCCATGGGAAAGGTACTTGCGAGCGACCACCACGGGCAGCATATTCCCACTCCGCTTCTGTAGGAAGCCTGAAATCTGATTCAGTCATGCGTTTTGACCTTTCGAGNAATGAGTTAAGGTAATGTGTTCTCCACTCTGTGAAAGCGGTTGCCTGCTTCCAGCTTACACCAACCACGGGGTAAGCACCATAGGCTGGATGNGAGAAATATTTTTTGGCATGCGGCTCGTTATACGAGTAAGAAAAATCACGGATCCAGACCAGTGTATCAGGATATATAGGTGTGTCTTTTTTTACCACAAATGTTGATCTTGGTTTGTCTGCATTTTCTCTCTGCGCTGCTTCTTTGTAGTCCAACCACTCAGAGTGGTAGATGATTTTCTTGGCATCAATTTCTTTTTTGCCATTGATCCTGTTGTCTGGCGTTACAATCAATGCGCTCAATTGCTCCTGGATTTTTGGATCTGCCCACTTGATGGTCCTTACTTTGGCCCAGTCAATTGCACTGGATCCATCAGGTGCATTTTTCTTGAAATTCAAAATGCTTCCTGCAATGGAATCCCTCACCCACAGCACAAACTGGCGGTATTCATCATTGGTGATCTCTGTTGCATCCATCCAAAATCCATTGATAGACACCTGCTTGTTCCTTGCAGTGAATGCATAGCTGATGTCTTCATCAGAAGGGCCCATGTGAAAGGTTCCTGAGGGGACATAAATCATGCCAGGAGGCTTTGGCATTACATATTTTCCTCCCAGGGAAACACCGTGCAACTGGCCATCACCAACGGCTCCGCCAGATTTGCCTGATTTTCCGCACCCGGCCATGATCAGTCCGAGTGACAACAATCCCATTACATACAGAAAATTGCCTTTCATCTTAATTGCTGGTTTTGTGAGCATATCAACAAATATATATTAAAAAAAGGTACTAATTTTTAACCTAACCCCTTAATAATCTAAATTTTAACAAGCCGGAAACATCCTGCCTTGATCGTGAAAAACGGATAAGTAGCGGCCATATTGCCTTTCAAAGCCTATCTTTTTGTTAAGACAAGTAACATGGCCTCTTCAAGGCTTGCCAAAGGCAGACTGCAAGCATAGTTCCGGCAAATGTATACGAGGGTATCAGGAGCGGCAAGTCGGCCATCCATCAATGGATAACCCAAACTTGCAGCTGGTGCAGCCATGAATACCTTGTTGGGAACAAACATGGACAAGAGTTCATTGCCCATTTGTCGGGCTTGGGGCCCAAGAACAAGGATTTCATGGGTGCCCTGTGTGTATTCCAACAGCAAATTGGACCAAATTCCATACGAAGTGGGATATTTCACTGCCGCATCCTTGACCGTTTCCAACATCATTTCTGCCCTTTTCCGCCATTCCTGCTGATCAAATAACAAGCCCAAACGGTGAAGGTTCCATGCCATGATAGAGTTCCCGCTGGGAATGGCCCCATCGTAAAGGTCTTTTTTCCTGACCAGGATATCTGACTGAAAACCGGGGGTATAATAGAAAAACAGTTGCTCTTCATCACTGAAATGTTCGATTGCATAGTGCATCAGTGATCTTGCCTTTTCAAGATATTCCAACACACCAGTTGGTTCGTACAGATAAAGCAGTGCCTGGATCAGGTAGGCAACATCATCTAAAAATGCAGGATATTTTGAAACCCCTGCTTTGTGTGTATGCAAAAGCTGCCCATTCGTTTTGTTCTCAAAACTACTCAACAAAAAATCCATGTTTTGGGTTGCCATGGATATCCATTCCTCTTCCCCAAACGCTTGCCCAGCCTTGGAAAGGGCCTGGTTGAACAGGGCATTCCATCCCAATATGATTTTGTCATCCGTAGCCGGTCTTACCCTTTTGCTGCGGCAAGCCATCAGCTTTGCCTTGGCTTCAGCCAGCAATGCCAATGCCTCCTTTTCGGAAAGTCTGATATCCTTGGCCCAATCCTGAATGCTTTTTTGCATGTGCAGGATGTTTACCTCCTCCCAGTTCCCATGTTCCGTCACATCATACAATGCAGCGATGGCTGCAGCATCCTCTCCCAGGATTTGCTCAAACTCATTTTTGTTCCAGGTATAAAATTTCCCCTCCACCCCTTCACTGTCTGCATCCAATGCGGCGTAAAATCCTCCATTGGCAGCCTGCAATTCCCTTTGCATAAAACCAATGGTTTCGGCTGCAACCCTTTTATACTCTTGGTCTGCTGTGATTTGAAAAGCTTCAGCCAAGACCAAGAGCAGCAAAGCATTGTCGTAAGTCATTTTCTCAAAATGGGGGGCCAGCCAATATGCATCGGTGGAATACCTGCAAAATCCTCCACCCAACTGATCATAAATGCCCCCACGCATCATTTTTTTCAGGCTCAGTACAGCCTGATCGAGGGCTACGCTGTTGCCAGTGAAATGGTGATAGCGCAAAAGATACTGGATGGTATAGGTTTGCGGAAACTTAGGAGCATTGCCAAAGCCACCCTCCACCTGATCTGCCGCACCCATGATGTTGTTGAATATTTTTTGGGTTTGCTGGGGGGTGAACATTTCCTCCTGTGGAAGTTCAAAGCTTTTGTTGACTTTGAGCTGGTTTGACTTTTGCAGGTGCTCAATCAGGTTTTTTGCCTGCTCTTCAATATCTGCCCTTCTTTTTTGGTAGGCCCCGTGAAGCTGAACCAGCAACTCCTTCCAGGAAATCCTGTTGTGCATGGCCTGGGGAGGAAAATAGGTTCCCCCATAAAATGGCTTGCCATCACTGGTCAGGAACATGTTCANGGGCCAACCTCCATTGCCACTTGTGGCTTGCAGGGCATCCATGAAAAAATGATCCAGGTCTGGCCGCTCCTCCCGGTCAATCTTGATACAAATGAAATACTGGTTCATCAGGGAGGCAGTCTGGAGGTCTTCAAAGCTCTCCCGCTCCATGACATGACACCAATGGCAGGCTGCATAGCCAATGCTCACAAGAATTGGTTTATCCTCTTGCTTGGCCCTTTGCAATGCCTCATCACCCCAGGCATACCAATCTACAGGATTATGGGCATGCTGAAGCAGATAAGGGCTGGTTTCGTTGATGAGGCGGTTGGTATGGTTCATAAAAAAGAACCCCGGAATTCCGGGGCCGTATTATTGAGTTGATAAGATCATTTGGCTTTCTTCCGCTCTGTAAGAAACTTCTCGAGGGCTGCCACCATTGAAGGCACCTGAGGATCTGGTGCTTTGATTTGAAGGTTGAGCCCGGCCTCTTCAATGGCCTTTGAGGTATTGCTTCCGAACGCCCCAATGAAAGTTCCGTTTTGGGTAAAGTCTGGAAAATTTTCCAAAAGACTTTTTACTCCACTGGGTGTAAAAAAACAGATCACATCGAAATCATGAGCAGCAATCTTGGATTTGATGTCACAACTGATTGTCCTGTACATGTAAGGGTTGACGAACTCACATTGGTGGTTTTTGAGCCAGCCAACGATTTCATTGTCCTGTTGATTTTCGGAACATGGATAAATGAATTTTTCATTTTCCTTGTGCTTGTTGATGGCATCAAAAAGCCCCTTGTTCGTTCCATCTGCACTGAAGAAAACCTTGCGCTTCCTGTACAGGATGAACTTCTGGAGGTAAAGGGCAACAGACTCACTGATGCAAAAATATTTGGTATCAGGAGAAACAGCCAACTTCATTTCCTCACAAATACGGAAGAAATGATCAATGGCATTTTTACTGGTGAGAATAACAGCTGAACAGTCAGCAATATCAATTTTTTGTTTCCTGAAATCTTTGGATGGGATGGCCTCAAGTTGAATAAAAGGCATGAATTCCATTTCTACACTGTGCTTGGCAGCCAATTCGAAATAGGGTGATTTGGTGGATTCGGGCTTGGGTTGTGTGATAAGAATCCTTTTGACAGCCTTCTTTTCACCTGCTTCCGTTTTCTTTCCGTTTTTAACCATGGCTTGCGCTGATATTATGCAAAATTATACAAATTTGGTGTATTTACGCTGGAGCATTTGAATTTAGAAGTAGCCCCCCAATAAAAATTCGAAACTTCTTGAGATGAATTTCAGCATTACTGCAGATGGGAGAATTTCAAGCGAAATGACGGCAAGTAGAAAGTTGAAAATGCCCAACCTGGCCTGTTTGGAAAAAACCTGGAATCCCCGGATGTATCGAATCAAAAAAATAATCCCAAGTAAAAACAAGGAAAGCTTAAAAATGAAAAAACTTGAGCCCGGGTCTGTGAAGGCCATCATGGATGAAGCAAACAGCATCAGCATTCCGGATATCTTGTTGTTGAGAAATACGATGAAAACATAGCCCTCAAAGGATTCTCTCAAATTAAATACCCAACCCATAAATTGCAGGAATACATATTTCGAAGCATATACAACAACCAACAAACCAAGTATCAATCCCATTGACTGCCAGCGTTCTACGCCTGCAAAAAGACGGTTACCCCCCAACCCTATAAAAACGAAAATGGTTCCTGAGAAGACAAACAAGATATTCATCAGAAAAGCTGCAACTGGGGCTTGTGTCATTTGGTCTTTTGCCTGTCGGTGTACAAAACCCTCGTTGAAAAAAACCCGAAATACTTTTTTAAGATAACTGCCGAAAAATGCATTGACAAGGGATAGAAACAAATACAGCAATGCGAAACTGTAAAAAACCCAGTCCTGGTTTGGAGGATATCGCTTGGAAATAAACTGCCTTGAAGCGATCGCGTTGGCCTTGTAATAGCCAACTTTTGCGATGTATTTGGATACATAACTGCCATAAAATCCTTTGACCTGCCCGAGTTCAATGCGGTTGAGTTCAGCCACATCAATGGGGCGGTGGTTGAGGATGAATGCTTTTCTTATAGAATCAGCTATCAGGCTGTCAATGTTGGTAGAAACCAGTTCAGGGATGGCAACATTCGACTCCTGGGCATGTGCAGGTGACATGCCCAACAGAAAAAGGATAAACACGAGATGTTTGAACCGGTACATATTGCATGGCAAAATTAGTTCATTGCATCAACTAAAACAGACTAACAAATCCAAAATGGATTTTGGACTCCCGAAAATTAAAAGGAAGATCCTTGTTTTTCCCAGCCGCATAGGCTAAACTGAAGAGCCCAGACTTGGTTTCCAATGCGAGCCCAACCCCCACCCCTGCATATTTTCCTTGCAAATTGCCCTGTATGGATTTTCGGCCAATATGTGCTGCATCCAAAAAAGAAAACAGATAGGATGTCCCTCCAATCAGGTATCGATATTCTACTGTGGCTATGGCATATTCACTGGCATAAAAACTTTCTTCATCAAAGCCCCTTAATGTTTTTATGCCTCCCAGCTGGAAAAGTTCATTCAGAAAGAGTTTTTTGCCATTGATCCAGCCAGCCTGCAAACCAGAGCGAATGGTGGCATTTTTACCCAGTTGGATGAATTGATCAACCTTCATGTTTATCCTGAATTGAGCAGCAGAAAGGGTCATGGTGTCGTATAATGCTGCAAAATCAAATGCATTGTTCTGCTGATCCTTTTTCAGGGTGGTAATGGAATTGTTTTTCAACAGCTTTCTGATTCCCCCAGTCAATGTCAGGTTGAGGTCCATTCCTTTGCGGGGATTGAACCGGTAATCGGTTCCATTGTATTGCAGTTCCGCACCAATATTGGTGGTGCGCAGGTCTAAAAATACAGGCAGTTTTTTGCTGCGCTTGATGAAGTTGGTATCCACCTCAATCAAGTTGCTTGCATACTGCTGAAAAAAAAGCTTTGCCACCTGCTTTTTACTGACCTCATACTGCAAACCAAGCCTTGTGTTGATGTTGATGAAAGAGGAATCCTTTTTCAGTAAATTGAACCGAAAATCAATACCAGCATTGCTTTTGAACATATAGGGCTTTTGAAATCCTATCTGCAACCGGGGAGACTTTACCTGAAGCTGCTGCCAGCTGAGCATGAAATTTTCTCCGGCACCAAAGCTGTTTTTCAGGTCCAGATCTGCCTCACCGGTGAGCAACATTTTTCCTCCCAATTGTTGGTTGGAAGGCATCAGCCCTGCCAATAGGTTGAAGCGGCTGCTCCGCTGTGGNTCCAAGTAAAGGTTNACAGAGGCGCCTGTACCCAGCAGACTAAGATCCCATGGGCGTGATTCTTTNACAAATCCCAGTGCCAACAAACGGCCAGACAATGCATCCAAATTGCTTTTCCTGTAAATCCCTCCACCCCCCAGTGCAAGGTATTGTTGTAAAAATCCTTTTTTGATGAACATCTTCCCTTCAACATGAAGGCTGTCGATCCGGTACAAGGGTCCCTTGACGGCCTTCAACCTTGCGCAGAGCTCATTTCCCCTGAAATAGCTGCTGTCAAGTTGAATAGAGGCAAAGGGATAGCCGTTTTCCTCAAAATTCCGGAGCAGGGTTTCTTTGAACAGGGCGATGGAAGCCATGGTCAACAGCTCACCAGACTGGGATTGGATGACATTGCTTTTCAAACTTTCAACAACAAGGATGGAACTGTCTAGAAGCAATTCCCCCCACTTGTACTGGTCTCCCAAAAAAATCCAGGCTTTTGTGAGCTTTTGTTCAACCGCCATGCTGTCTACAGAAATGGCCAGATAGCCCTTCTGTTGCAGGCTTTCAACAAGTGTTGTTTTCAAAAAAAAAGCAAGATCTTCTTTTGTGGAGAAATCAGCAGGAATGCTGACGAGTTCGGCCAAAGCTGCATTACCTTTGTCTGTACAGTTCAATTCAAGCCGATACTTTTCCTGGGCCATTGTTGAAACAGGGCTCAAGAAAAGAGTAAGGATGAAAAATAAAATTGAACGTTGCACGTTCACAAATCTACACTGCTTCTTCTAATCAAGATCAAATGGCCGGCATTTACATCCATATCCCTTTTTGCAGAAAAGCCTGCCACTACTGCAATTTCCACTTTTCAACTTCCTTGGGAAAGGCGGAGGCTGTGGTCAACTCCATCCTCAAAGAAATCGAACTTCGTTCATCAGAAATGAAAGAAGAAGTGCAAACCATTTATTTTGGAGGAGGTACGCCATCCATCCTTGCCACTGTAGCAATAGAGCAGATGCTCGATGCCATCAAGGCCCATCATGCCATCAGCAGCAATCCGGAGATCACCTTGGAAGCCAATCCTGACGACATCACAACAGAAAAAGCAAAGGCCTGGAAGGAAATGGGCATCAACCGCTTCAGCATTGGCGTGCAATCCTTTGCAGATGAAAACCTACTGTGGATGAACAGGGCACATGATGCCCGCCAATCCATTCAATGCATCCAAACCATCCGGGAGGTGGGGTTTGACAATTTCAGCATCGACCTGATCTATGGAACGCCAGGGCAGACCCAGGAAGGGTGGATCAAAGACCTTGAAAAAGCCATTGAACTGAAAATCCCCCACCTTTCCTGTTATGCGCTCACAGTGGAGGAAGGGACCGCCTTGCACCACATGATTGGCAGCGGAAAAAAAGAAAAGATCAGCGCAGATGAACAGGCGGAAAGGTTCGAAGCACTTGTTCAAATGACTTCCCTTGCAGGGTACACCCATTATGAAATTTCGAATCTAGCGCTACCAGGAAAAGAAAGCAAACACAACAGTGCCTATTGGGAAGGCAAGCCCTATCTGGGTTTCGGGCCCTCTGCACATTCATTTAGCGGAACAAAAAGGAGTTGGAACATTGCTGACAACCTAAAATATATTCAATCCATCGAAGCAGGAATCCTGCCTTCTGAGGAGGAAATACTGCGCGAAACAGACCAGCTCAATGAGTACATCATGACTTCCCTGCGGTCTATCAAAGGGATGCAAAAAGACATCATCACAACTAAGTGGGGCAAGGATAAACTGCAAATCATTTCAACAGAAATCGAACAGTTCATTCAATCAGGAAAAATAATGTCAACAGAAAACGCCTGGGTATTAACAAGGGAAGGAAGATTTTTTGCAGATGGCATCGCCTCATCCCTTTTCTTTCTGGAAGATTGATCAGACCAATACCGCTTCGATTTTTTCAAAGGCCCTGACAGGATCTTCTGCTTCCCAAAGTATGCTATAAATGCCATCGGCAATGGGCATGTCTGCTTCTGCCTTCACATTCAATGCTGCAATGCATTTTGAAGCAGGATAACCTTCCGCAACCATTTGCATGGCGAGCTTTGTGGCTTCAACACTGTATCCCTTTCCAATCATGTTTCCGAATGAACGGTTTCTGCTGAAAAGNGAATAACAGGTAACCAACAAATCACCCAGATAAACTGAAGAAGAATAATTGACGCAAGATGAAACCTCTCCAGAAATTGCCCTTAAAAAACGTGACATTTCGCCAGCGGCATTGGCCACCAAAACACTCTGAAAATTATCACCATACCCCAATCCGTGGGCAATACCCGCACCCATGGCATAGATGTTCTTGAGCACAGCAGCATACTGCACACCTGTTACATCCGCGCTCAGGATGGTATTGATATAAGATGTCTTGAAGCATGCTGCGATGGCTGCCGTAACCTGAGAATTGATGCCGGCAAAGGTGAGGTAGGAAAGTTTTTCACCAGCCACCTCTTCCGCATGACAGGGCCCCATGATGGTAACATAATTGTTCAAATCAAAGCCCGGAATCATGGCCAGGCGCTCATTCAGGAGCATGTTCTTTGAAGGAAGCATTCCTTTGACTGCTGAGACAATCTTTATCCCTTTGGCAATCTGCTGGAGATAGGGCTCAATGTAATCTTCTGCATAAGCAGAAGGAACTGCCATCACCACTGCTTCCGCCTGGGCATAAACCATTGCAGGATCAGTTGTAATGGATAATTTTTTATTGTCAAAATAAACTGAACTGAGGTATTTGGGATTGTGGTGGCGGTTACGGATATGCTCCGCCAACTTTTCAGAACGTACGCACCAGATGACCTGGTGTTCATTGTCTGTAAGGATTTTTACCAAAGCTGATCCCCAGCTGCCACTGCCAATTACGCCTATTGTCATTTTAGAGGTTTAAGGGATGAGGGATAAGGGTGGAGTAAAAACTTAAGGGTTTAGGAATGAGAGATGCAAAGATAACATCTTCCCCCCTAAACCCTTAACCTCTAAACAATTAAACCCCTTTCCCCTCAACTCACTTCTTCACTTCAAACAACTCTTCCTTCTTGACCACTGTAACTTTCATACCAGTCCGGAGTGTTTTGCTCACAACAGAATAGGGGCCAACAATGACTTCATCACCTTCTTTGATGCCCTCAAGAATTTCAATGTTGTTGATGTCTTGGATGGCTGTTTTGACTTTCACCCTTTTCACTGTTCCATCTTTCTGCAAAACAAACACCACCTCATCCAGGGCATCTACATCCTTGATTGTAACATCAGGACCAGCAGTTTCTTCAGGAGGTCCTGCCTTCTTTTCTTTTTTCACCTCTTTTCCAACTGCAGCGGTATCAGACTTATCGCGGGTGGTTACTGCATTGATGGGAACAGAGATGACATTGGCATGTGTATTGGTTTGGATATCAGCATTGGCGCTCATCCCCGGACGGAAAGGAAAACTCTTGGGCTTTGCGGGATCAACCAGGTCTGCATAAGAAGCAGGAATCAACCTGATCCTGACCTCATAATTTGTTACATCTGAGGATGAAGTCGAAACAGCTCCACCGGTACCGCGGCTGGTACTGGAGATCTGTGTTACCACCCCTTTGAATTTTCTTTTGTTATAAGCATCTACTTCAACCAGGGCAGTATCACCAATGGTTACTTTAGGAATATCATTCTCACCCACGTCTACCCTTACTTCAATCACACGCATGTCTGCAATGCGCATCATTTCAGTACCAGCCATCATCGAGTTACCCACTACACGCTCTCCTTTTTTTACATTCAACAGTGAAACAATTCCATTCATTGGAGCAAACACACTGGTTCTGCCAAGATCCTTGTTGGCACGTTGCAAACTGGCCTTGGCACTGGCTACACCTGCCTGACCACTTTTGATGGATTGTGTAGCCGCACTGTAATCTGCCTTTGAAGTGAGGTAAGCATTTTCTGCCTGCTCAAACTCCAGTTTGGAAATCACTTTTTCCTGGAACAATTGCTTTTGGCGGTTGTACTGTCGCTCTGCCTGTTCCATCCTAGCCTTGAAAGACCCGAGGGAAGCACTTGCATTTTCAACCTGCGCCATTTGTTGTGCAACACCAGCTGCAGCTTGGTCACGTTGTGTAGCGTAAATATCTGCATACACCATGGCCAGCAGTTGTCCTTTGCTGACACTGTCGCCCTCTTGAACAGTGAGCTGCATGATTTCACCAGAAATATCCGGACTGATTTTCAACTCAATTTCAGGATATACTTTTCCGCTGGCGGTAACCACTTCAGTAATGTCTTTGCGGGAAGCCTTTTCAACAGCCACTTTCGTGCCTTCATCTTTTCCGATGATGCCTTTCTGCTTCAACACCAACAGTGTGATGACCACAACTGCAATTCCTGAAAGGATCCAGATCCATTTTTTGTTCATGTCTTTTTCTTTACTTGATTATAAGCGAAGCCCCTGACCTTTATAGAATTCCAGGACTTTCATTCTGAATACATATTCGTACTGTGCAACCGCCCTATCCACTTTAGCACGGGTAAGGTTGTTTTGGTTGTTCAGCCATTCGATTGTTTGCATAACACCCAACTCATACCTTCTGCTGGCAAGGTCAAATGATCTTTGGGCGGTAGCCACTGATTTTTCTCTTGCAACAAATGTTTGAAAGGCGCCACTGGCACTGTAGTATGCGGTGTAAATATCCTGCTTCAACTGTAGTTTGTCTCGCTCAATGGCAAGGTCACTGCGCTTGATATCAAGCTTTGCCCTCTTCATGTTTCCACGGGCCTGGCCACCATTGAAGATTGGAACATTGATAGAAAGACCAAGGCCTTGTCCAAACTGGTCTTTGAGTTGTTTTCCATATCCATTCCAATACTCACTGAACTTGCGGTCTACAAAATTGATATCGTAGTTGGGTGCATAAACAGGCACCTGTGTGGTTCCTTGCTTGATGTAGGCGCCAGTGCTTTGCTCGCCCATGTATTTTACACCCGTGCTTTTCAACAGGAATTGGTTGAAATTGCTCGCCAATTGTCCGAAAGCAGTAACAGAGGGTTTCATCTGTGCTTCTGCCACGAGAAAACCTTTTTCTGCAGCTTTTTTCCTGAGTTCATTTAAGCGAATCTGGGGCTGGGAAGAAAGAGCAGTCTGGTAAACATCTTCAGGACGAATCTCCAGCAGGTTATCAACAGGGATTTTGTCTACCGGAGGGATCACCAGTTCGAAGGGCTGATCAGCCGGGAGGTTGAGCAGTGATTTGAGCGAAAGCTTGTCCAGCTCTGCCTGCGACCTGGCCTGCACGTAGGTGGCACTGTCGCGCGCAACGGTTGCCTCAAGCTCTGCAGCATTGAGTTCGGGAAGGCTTCCTGCGTCTACAAGCTTGCGGGTATTCTTGTATTGTGCATTGGTTTGTTCCAATACGATGCGGCTGATTTCAACCTGCTCATAGCTCAACAACGCACGCAGGTAAAATTGAGCGATGTTCAGCCCAATGTCGTTGCTGGCTTTGTCTACTGCTGCTTTATCGGCTTCCAGACTGAGTTTGTTGGCAGCCTCGGTATTTTTTCTGCTGTTGAAATTGAAGAGCAATACGTTTGAAGAAATAGACATCTGCTCAAACATGGCAGACCGGCTGGTGTAAACGTTGGTGGTCCTGTCGAGTGTACGGCCAAAAGAAAAACCATGCGTCAGGCCATAGGAAAGGCTGGGAAGTTTTTGCAAGGAAGACTGCTGGTAAGCGATTTCAGCCTGCTCAACCTGAATGGCCGCTTGCTTTACAGCGATATTGTTCTTCATTCCATAGTCCACACAACGCCTGAGGTCCCATTTGTTGTCTTGACCGAATGCTCCTGTGATGGCTGTGAAAAAGAAAAGACCTGTTAAAACCCTCGATATCATAGAATTGAGTTGAATCATCACTTTCCAGGAGGTGCCTGAAATTCAGTGCAAAGATTCAACTAAAAGGGGGATTATCAAAATCGTTCGTCCCTGCTAGCGACCGTTTACAACAGTCCAATGCCCCTGAAAGCCTGTTCAAGGTCACTGATCAGGAACTCAGGATCTTCCAGCCCTACATAGAGCCGAACCAGCCTGTGTGTGGGATTAGATGCGTCAAACTCAGCCTGTGGAATGCCTGCACACTTGGGAATGACCAGGGACTCATGACCGCCCCAACTGACCGCCATCCTGAAATGTTGCAGGGAATTGCAGAATGTTTCAATTTCATGGATTTTCTGCGCTTTGATATAAAAGCTGATCAGTCCACAAGCATTTTTCATCTGGCTTTGGGCCAATGCAAATTGGGGATAGGATGGATCAAGCGGGAAGATCAATGATTCAATGCGCTCCACCGTCTTGAGGTAGGCCAGTACTTTTTGTGTGGAAGCGGTTATCCTGTCTATCCTTGCAGGAAGGGTGCGCAAACCACGCAACAACAACCAGGCATTGAAAGGCTGTATGCCATTTCCTGCGCAGAGGTATTCGCTGTTGAATATTTTTCGCATCATGGCTGCCGTACCGCAGAGTACACCACCCAGTGTATCGCTGTGGCCACCGATGTATTTGGTGGCCGTTTGCATGGCAATGTCGATGCCCAGTTCAATCGGCTTTTGGTAGAGCGGTGTGCAATAGCTGTTGTCGATCAGGGTGATGATGCCCCGGGGTTTTGCAAAAGCTGCAATGGCCCTGAGGTCTTGAATGTCCAGCCACCAGGAATTGGGAGACTCGAGGTAAATCAAGGTAGTATTGTCCTGCACATGCGAGAGGAATGCTGCAGCATCTTTGCCATCAGCATAGGTAACCGTAACGCCAAACCTTGACAGGATCTGGTCAAACAAGTGTGCAGTCCAGGAATAGGGATGGGTAACACTCAAAACATGGTCACCTGCTTTTACGTTGGCCACAATCCCTGCAAAGGTTGCTGCAGCTCCGTTGTTGAAAACCAGTGCATCTTCTGCCCCATCCAATGCGGCCAGTTTTTTTCTGAGGATGTCCACCGTTGGATTCAGGCCTCGGCTGTAGAGGTACCCACCCATCTCGTCTTCAAAAGCCTTGCGCATGTCGGCAACGGTTTCAAAAGCAAAATTGCTGGTTTGCACAATGGGAGGTGCAATGGCATTGAAATAGGAAGCATGGTCTTCACCCAGGTGATTGATGATGAAGGAGATGTCCTGGTTTTCGTTATGCATGGATGTTCTTCTTTTTTCTGGTCATGAAAAATAGCAAGAGAAATCCTGCCAATACTGCTGTCGCGGTCAGTGCTGTTTCAGGTTTGTCGATTGCAATATTGGTGGCAACAAAAACATAGGCGGCAATGAATATCACAGGCATCACAGGGAAAAAACGCATGGAATAAATCTGCGATTTGTCCAAATGCTGCGTGCGCTTTCTGATGATGAAAATGGTGGCTGCAGAAAATGCCATGCCAATGGAATCGAGGAATATGGTGAAGCTCAGGATCTTATCAAAAGTGTCTGCAAAGAAAAGTACTACTACACTGATCACCGCATAAACTGTGAGGCTGACATTGAGCACGTCGCGCTTTTCATCTTTTTTACCAAATGCTTTGGGCAAGATTCCGTCCTGGCTCATGGCATACATCACACGCGGATTGCTGAGCAACAAAACATTCACATAGGCCAGTACGGCAATGAACAATAA
>Ga0063231_10000153_pt1 | contig 17593 bp, 18 predicted proteins | sample LauGreSu1BDMLBSD_2_FD_56231 | JGI IMG/M metagenome (GOLD analysis project Ga0063231, IMG submission 56231) | Freshwater lake microbial communities from Lake Michigan, USA - Su13.BD.MLB.SD v2 (version 2) | ecosystem: Environmental > Aquatic > Freshwater > Lake | place: Lake Michigan, USA...
AACTTACCTGCATAAATATGGCCAGCATCTTTTAGGCTTTGTAAGAATTTTTGTACCCGCTCAGTATGACGGGGTTCAGTTGTTCTAATGAAATCATCATTAGCAATATTTAAATCTTTCCAAATAGGCTTCCAGGCAGATTCGACTAATTTATCGCACCAATCTTGCGGTAAAACATTATTACTTTGCGCTGTATTTAAAACTTTCTCACCGTGCTCATCTGTGCCAGTTAAATACCATACTGATTCACCGCGTTGCCGATGCCAGCGAGTTAATACATCGCCTGCGACAGTTGTGTATGCATGGCCAATATGAGGGGCATCATTTACATAATAAATCGGTGTAGTTAAATAGAAGGATTTATCGGCCATGATCAGATCTTATCGCCACTTTTATAGGTAACCATGGCATCAAATACGATTCGCTTTGAAACGCCACTTTCTTTAGCAATAAGTGAAATTGCTTCTTTTCTGCTCTCACCTGCCGCTTCTTGAGCTAGAACTAACTTTATTAAATCCTCAGTAGCAAACTCCCGACTACCGGGATCAAATCCTTCAACTACAACAGTTATCTCTCCCAAAATTTCTTTTGAGTTTGCCCAGCTAATTAGTTCTGAAATGCTGCCACGAACTACCTCTTCATAATGTTTACTTATTTCACGACAGACTGCCCCAGCGCGATCTTGGCCGAAGGCAGCGGCTGCATCGGTTAGTGATTCAATGATTCGGTGAGGAGCTTCAAAGAAAATAATTGTCCGTTCTTCTTGAGCAAGATCTTTATACCATTTGCTTCGAGCACCTTTTGTTCTCGGTGGAAAGCCTTCAAAACAAAAACGATCAGTAGGTAATCCAGAAAGTAATAGTGCAGAAGTTACTGCGCTAGGTCCAGGTAAAACCTTAATTTGAATATTCTCTAAAAGTGCAGCCCGGATTAGTCGATATCCAGGATCAGAAATTCCAGGAGCGCCAGCATCAGTTACTACTAAAACATCCTTATTGGATTTAAGTATTGCGGTTAACTCATCCAGCCGTTCACTCTCGTTTCCTTCAAAAAATGAAATAACTTTCGCGTTGTGCTTTATTTTTAACTCCTGGCAAAGGCGAGCAAATTTTCTTGAATCTTCTGCAGCTACATACTGCGCATTTTCGATTGCACTAATCAGGTTCGCAGATGAATCGAGTGCATCCCCGATTGGCAGGCAGGCCAGAATTAACATCTGCTAATTCTGACAGGTTATTTCACCCTCGGCTTTCCATCTGGACTTAGGCTGACCCTGTGAATAGAGCCCGATTGCGAGAGATTGCACCGATCTCACTGATAATTGCGTTTGCACTGATTTTGCGACTTTGGCGATTAAACCTTCCTAAGGGTTATATTTTTGATGAGGTTTACTACGCAAAAAATGCGAATTCATTGATCCGTAACGGTGTTGAGTTAAATGCTCAAGGGCAAGCAGAATTTATCGTGCATCCCCCTCTCGGTAAGTGGTTAATTGGAATTGGAATTAAAGTATTTGGAAATGATGAATTTGGCTGGCGAATAAGTGCAGCAGTAATTGGGACTTTATCGGTTGTTCTAATATATTTAATTACTAAAGAATTATTTAAATCAGTATTTCTAAGTAATATTGCTGCGGCTTTAATGGCTTTTGATGGTCTTGCATTGGTGATGTCTAGAGTTGCTCTACTAGATATTTTCTTAATGTTTTTTATCTTGCTAGCGTTTTATTCTTTAATCAAAAATAACATATGGCTCAGTGGGGTTGCAATTGGATTAGCTGCTGCAACCAAATGGAGTGCGATTTTTCTTATTCCATTTTTTATACTCTTAACGATAAATTATTTTCAAATAGAACCAGTAAAATGGCTCAAGCGTGCTGCCCAATATATTTTTCTGCCATCACTAGTCTATTTACTATCTTGGAGTGGATGGATTTTTACAAGTGGAGGTTGGGATAGACAATCAGGCTCAAATGTTTTCACTTCTTTATGGAAATACCACACAGCAATTTTGGATTTTCATCGAAACTTGGTCGAGACTCATTCATACGCGGCAAACCCATGGAGTTGGCTAATCCTCGGCCGGCCGACCTCATTTTTTTATGAAACCCCTAGTGGCTGTGGTGTTAGTAGCTGTTCGCAGGAAATATTGGCAATTGGTACACCGATTCTTTGGTGGGCTGGAATTTTTGCTATTGCACTTACATTTGGATTCTTTGTAACAAACCGAGATCGAATCTCNATGATAATTTTGGCTGGAATTGCCGGAACATATCTGCCTTGGTTTTTGATTCAAAGCCGTACTACTTTTTACTTCTACGCAATTAGTATTTTGCCCTTTTTAATATTAGCTTTGATTTACTCATTTAANTGGGCGCTCANGTATGGTGATTACCGAAAACAAATAATTGGATTTTTAGTAGTTGTTGCGCTTAATTTTATTTATTTTTTACCAATATTACTTGGAATTGAAATCCCTTATAGTCAGTGGCTATCTAGAATGTGGCTGAAAAGCTGGATATAACTATTCGTTAACTGCAATATCGTCGTCGTTAAAATCAATCAGTGATGCTTGGTCAAAGAAGTCATCATCTCGTCCAGAGAGGGCTTTAATTCGTTCCTGTTCCGCACTCCACTGACCGGTGGTAGTCAAATCAATAATTCTTTTACTTGGAATTGCTTTAGCCGCAGTTGTGTAAACCGGTTTAGGAATTTGAGTAGGCTGCCAACCTTTGCGATCTTTTGGCACGACAACTACTCCAGTGATTTCTTCGCGCTCAGCAAACGGAATCCAATGTTCATTGGAACTTTTTTCTTTAACTTGCTCCGGAATAACTGTATTTGGAATCTTAGTGTTAGTTAGTTTTGCAATTGCTTTAAGCCTGCGGCTCTTAAGCTGAGATGCTACAACTTGCTTTCTTACATTTACAAAATAAATCAATGTTGCAGAAAGCGGTACGAGGGTTGTGGTTAACGATANAAATCCTATTGCAGCTGAAATTAATGAGAGTATGTAAAGAGAAAAAAGTGAACCAAAAATTANCCTNCGTTGAAAGAAAATCTTATTTTGATCTTCAGTTTTATTCTCACTTTGAATTGATCCATTATTTTCAGCGACTACTTGCATTGCATTTTTATATCTTTGAATAGCTTTACCAGAATTTTCTTCGTGATTACTTAACCACTGTGGCAGGAAGTAGGCAGCCCACATTCCCATGATGATTAAATAGATAAAACCGGAACCCATAAAGACCAACAATAAATGTTGAGGCTTAGTTTTGATGGGAAATAGGTAGGTATGTCCNACTTATCTTTTATTTAATTTCTGGGTTTTCCTTTACGAAAGTTATGTGATCACGCCAATCACCTGCGATATGGAGGTATTTATTTCTAGCACCTTCCAACAAATAACCAGCTTTTATTGCAACCTGTTTNGATGCCTCATTTTCTGGCCGTAAATTNATTTCGATTCGGTGCAATCTGAGATTTTCAAATCCAAATTTAGTTAGCAATTTTACTGCTCGGGTGGTGTAGCCGCGGTTGGAATATCTCTGGTCTATCCAATAGCCAATATGGGCTCCCCGCATTGCACCAAAAATTATTCCACCAAGTGTTATCTGGCCAATTAAAATCTGCTCATTATTTTCTTTTATCCATATTCCAAGAGAAATAGATCTGAGTGCTTTCATTTCCTTATTAAGTTGCATCACCATTCCGTAATATGAAGGAAGTGGCGAATTGTGATCGATGTTTGGTCTAGTCGCCTCCCATGGTGAGAGCCAATCCCGATTGACTGCTCTAACTGAGTCCCATTGGGCTTTATCTCTAAATCTAATTGCTTTCAAAGTTAGTTCTTGTTCGACTAGCTTTCTCACGATTGAACCTGATTAATCATTACTAAGTTAACAGATTCGCCAGCAGCAATTTTTTCAATCTTCTCGCCTAATGAGATGAGGCAGGTGGCGTTTGAGAGAGTGGAAATTAAATCTTGATCGCCAAGTGCAACTGCTTGACCATCTTCATTAATAGTCGCTCTTACATAACTACTTTTACCTGGAGTGGAGCTAACGGCTTTGCTTAACTTAGCCTTCTTACCTGGTCGATAAATNTCAGATTTTGCAAGCATTTTTAAAATCATAGGTCTAATGAATAGCTCGGCTGACAGGTAATTACCTATTGGGTCNCCCGGNAAAGTAACAACTGGAGTTTTATCAGGACCAATTAATCCGTAATTATGCTTTCCGCTTTCAGCAAGATTTGGTGTAACNGTTGTTATCTCACCTAACTTNGATATAACCGAAGTAATTAGATCAAAAGATTCATCTTTAGATTCTCCACTTATAACAATTAGATCTGCTCTTACTAGCTGGTCTTCGATAATGGCTTGTAGTTGCTCACTTGTTTCAGCGATTATATGGACGCGAAATGCATGGGCACCAGCTTCTCTAACAAAGGTAGTTAAGAACCAGGAATTACTCTCATACTCATCTTCATCACTAGCTAATTTGCTTCCAGGTTCAACTAAATCATCACCTGCACTAATTATTACTACCCGAGGATGTGGTCGACATGGCAGGCGATCTAAACCTAGTGAGGCAGCTAGTGCTATCTGTGTTGAGCCAACTCGTTGGCCACTTTTAATCACAACCTTGTCATCTACTAATAGGTCGCTAGCCAAAGTAGCTCCATGCGCATCAAGCAAAGGTAGGTCTAACGCAGATAGCGGCGTGCTTAAGCCAAGTAGACGCTCAAGTAGTTGCTCGACAGAGATCGCTTCTTCCATACCTAAACCCTACTTCGCCCCCGCCATAAATTAAGGTAAGGGGCATGGGTAATAAGGAAAATAAAGCGCAACTGCGCAAGCAGTATCGCAAAGAGCGCCAGGATCGATTTACAAATGAAAGCTGGCTACATATTCTCAATGCAAGTGAAATAAAAGATGTTAAAAACATTGCCTCATATATTTCATATGAATTTGAACCTGAAACTAGTGATTTGAACAAAAAATTAATTGCAGCCGGCAAGAAACTATTCCTACCCAGATTGTTAAAAAATAATGATCTTGAATGGGTGCTATGGGATGGATCACAAGATAAATTAAAAAAGAATGGTAAAAGTTATGAGCCAATCGGAAATGCTGAAAATGTCGAGCTTGAAGTAATTATTGTGCCAGCATTACATGCCGATCGAACTGGTAGTCGATTAGGGCAAGGTGGTGGTTCTTACGATCGAGCACTTGCAAAATCTAAAGCCTGGAAAATTGCCCTACTTCACCGAGGAGAGTTAACAAGTGAATTATTACCGGTTGAAGAACATGATCAAAAGGTTAATGCGGCAGCGACGCCAGAAATAATTGTTAGATTTTAGTTAGTTAAAGTATCTAAATTTCGCGCCATTACTATTCGTTGAATTTGGTTAGTACCTTCATAAATCTGAGTTAACTTAGCATCGCGCATCATTCGCTCTACTGGGTAATCACTGACATATCCATATCCACCTAAAACTTGAACAGCATCTGTTGTTACCTTCATTGCTACATCAGTTGCAAAGCATTTACTTGCCGCTGAGAAGAAGGTCAGGTCACTCTCTCCTCGCTCACTTTTAATAGCTGCGGCATAGGTTAATTGGCGGGCAGCCTCAATCTGCATTGCCATATCTGCCAACATAAATTGAATGGCTTGAAAATCAAAAATTGGTTTACCAAATTGCTGGCGCTCATGTGCATATTTCTTTGCAATATCAAATGCGCCTTGCGCAATGCCAAGTGCTTGTGCCGCAATAGTAATTCGGGTGTGATCTAATGTTTTCATCGCAAGTGAAAAACCAGCTCCAATTTCGCCAAGCCGGCGATCATCATTTATTTTTACATTGTCAAAATAAACCTCACGAGTAGGTGAACCACGAAATCCCATCTTTTTTTCATGGGCACCAAATGAAACACCTGGGTCAGATTTTTCTACAATAAATGCAGAAATTCCTTTTGCCCCTTTGCTTAGATCGGTGGAAGCAAGAACTGTGTAAAACTCAGATACGCCTGCATTTGAAATCCATTTTTTGCTGCCAGAAATCACCCAACTATCACCATCTTTAACCGCTTTAGTTTTCATTGCGGCGGCATCAGATCCAGCCTCAGATTCAGATAAGCAATAGGAAAAACCTTTACCAGCTGCTAATTGTGTTAAATANTTTTTCTTTTGCTCAGCATTACCGGCAATCATTAGTGGAACAGAACCTAATTTGTTTACTGCTGGTATCAATGATGATGCACCACATACTCGAGCAACCTCTTCAATGATTATTACTGCTGCAAGTGCATCAGCGCCTTGCCCACCAAACTCAACTGGAACATGTGCAGCAGCAAGTCCAGCTGATTGCAATGCATCTGCTGCCTCTTGCGGATAACGGGAGTTCTCATCAACATCATGAGCAAATGGCGCAATTTTTTTAGCAGCAAGGGCGGAAACACTTTCGCGAAGCGCTTGGTATTCATCGCCAAATAATGCTGGCATATCTGAATTGATCGACATGGATTTATTCTATTGGTTCGCGTCTCGTTGGTTTAATTTACTTAGAAAGCGGTTGTATTGAGCAAGCTCGTCATCTTCACCCATGGCCGCAGCACGGTCGGCTGCCCGATCGATTCTGCCAGTCTCTTTTTTATCTTCCTTTAACCACTGGATGAAGGTGGCCACTAACGCAAGTAAAATTGGAATTTCGCCCATTGCCCAACCAATGGCCCCGCCTAATTTTTGATCCACTAATANATCAGTAGCCCATGGCCTTTCCAGTGATGCGAAATATCCACCATCAATTAAAGTAGAAGCAGACATTAGTGCGATTGAGAAAAATGCATGAATGCTCATCGCCGCAAAGATAATTATGATTTTAACAAGATGGGGAACCTTACGAGGCAANGGATCTATACCAATTATTACCTGGAAAAATAATATGCCGGTAAGTAGAAAATGAAATGACATAAAGAAGTGCCCGCTGTGACCTTGCATTAAATTCTTAAATAGCGGCGTGAAATAAAGTGCAAATAATGAACCGTCAAATATGGCAAGTGCTACCACAGGATTTGTGTAAAAATTTGAAATCTTTGAATGAAGTAAGGTTATAAATGCGCCGCGAATTCCAAGTTCATCTTTATTACGACCACCTGGCAGGGTTCGCAGAGCTAATGTAATTGGAGCGCCTAAAACAATTCCAATTGGAGCGATCATGCCCAGCACCATGTGTGCCAGCATGTGATTGGCGAATGCAAAGTGTGAATAAACTCCAAGCCCGCCACTGGTTGCAAAATCAACTGCACTCATTCCTAACGCGAATGCAAGCGTGCGACCAACAGGCCATTTATCTCCACGCCTACTAAGAATTACTACGCCCTTTATATACAAAGCAACAGAAAAAATAATCAGTGCCAACATCAAACCATCTGCATCATATGCAAGTAAGACACGAGAGAGTGTTGGTGCCTCTGGCATAGGAATACCTGTAACTAATAATGCCGGAGTTGAAATTATCTCTCTATCAGGAGGTGCAACTGTTGATAACCAACTTCCAACAAAAATAGTTACAAACATGATGATTAATTCGCCTGTAATCAATCTAAATACCGAAGGATAATCAGACTTAATAATCCACCTACGGTGAAGTGCACCAAAACCAATCAGGGTTATCGCTAAAAATATTTTAAATAAAGTAATTGCACCATACTTACTTTGCCATGATGCGATGGTGTCTAATCTGGTCCAGGCAGTAGCTGCCCCGGTTACCGCAACTGTGATGGCACTCCAAAGCGCTATTTCACTAAACCTCGGTAGAGCAATTAATTTTTGTGTTTTATCTAACTGTGTTAATCCAAATAATCCGCCAACCCAAAAACTGATTGCGATCACATGAACAACTAATGCCCCGATTGCTAGCCCATGGTTACCGGATGAGCTGCCATGACTTTGAAAAACTGGTGCAATTATTACAATTAAAGATATAAGCAATAGAAAATAAGTAGTAAGAATCCGCTTGATTGGTATAGAAAGAATAATTATGAGACCGATGATTTGAATTAAGTAACTTTTTCCGACCGAGGTCTGGGTTAAATATGATCGAATTACCGTTAAGTCAAAGGATGATAGAAAAGGTTGTTCAAGTAGATAAGAGATCTGAACCAATATAAATAGTGATGTTGTAAGCAGCCAAACCAAGATTAAGGATTTAGCTTTTTTTACTAATTTTGAGTTATTTACTGCACCCTTTATGTCTGTATCAAGAAAACAAATTGAAAGCAAAAGCCCAATACTAAGCACGCCAGCTAACTGCATTAATCCTTTGCTGACAGGTGAGAAAATTTCAATCAACTATGCACCTAATTATTTAATTATTTTTTTGCTAGTGCTTGGACGCTTTGAAACTTTACGAGGCTTGGTTGGGGTGTTGAAAGTTTGTTTTGCATATCGTGATAAAAACACTAAGAGCACAAATGCAAAAACCATTAATGCGATTACAAAGATATCAGTCACGTGATTTGCATCAGAGGCAGTTGCTAATTCCGATTCAGTTGGACTTGGGGTAGGCAAAGTCATTTCATCTGGTGCGTTATACAAAAATGTGAATGAACCATCAATTGGTTCCTCATCAATTGCCATTAATGTGTAATTAACTGTGTAAAGACCAGAACTTTTTAAAGCTTTTAAACCAACCATTAAAACTGCGCCTTGAATCTGAATTGATCCATCATCGACTCGAGTGCCGTTTGGATCAACTACCGTTAAATCATTTGCACCAACTAAAAGATTTGCATTTGCTTTTACGGTGACCGCAGTTGGTGAAACACTCAAAACCGAGCCCGCAGTTGGTGATGTGTTAACAACTGATGTAGCTGCAGCAGGTGAGATAGAGAAAAAGGTTAGAAAAATTATGGTTAATAAATGAATAGCACGCTTCATTGCCCACCTTCTCCCTCTCGGTTAGCCCTAATCTTGCCACCTCCTTAAGATTATCTCCTATGCCAACCTATGAGTACCTGTGCAATGAGTGTGAAAACTCCTTTGAAGCGGTTCAGTCATTTACTGAGGCCGCGATTGAGCAATGCCCCAAGTGCAATGGTGAGGTTCGCAAGGTTTACAACAATGTAGGCATTGTCTTTAAAGGAAGTGGCTTTTATAAAACTGACTCAAGAACAAAGCCAGTTACCAGCAACGAAAGTAAGCCGGAGACAAAAACTGAAAAGAAGTCAGAACCTAAAAGCAAAGATTAAAAGTTAACCGTGATGAGGGGGCTTGTCCCTGACCATCTCATCATCTCGATTGGTATCAATTTCCTGATCAACTTCATCTTTCGTAAGTTTTGGAAGAAGTGGGTGATCAACCTCACCAGGCTTCGTATTATTTACATTTTTCACATTCTCATTACTTNTCATTAGAATATAAGNCTACCTTTCATTATTATATTTTAAGCGAATAGGGCGTCATGTTTAATAAATTAGGTTCACTGATTGTCGCTAAGAGCAAACTAATTTTTGCTATTTACTTAATTGCCGTGATTTTGGCTGGCGGTATTGGATCGGCTGTATTTGGGAAATTAGACAGCGGAGGCTATTCCGATCCAAAAAGCGATTCAGCAAAGGCATTTACATACCTGACAGATGTGTTCAAAGTTAAAGATCCAGCAGTAGTGCTTGTGGTCGAAACTAAAGATGGAATTACTAATCCAATTGCGATTGCTTCCGCTACAAAACTTGAGAATCAGGTAAAAACTGAATCAGGAGTTGATTCAACTCTTTCTTACTGGTCAGCAGGCGGCGCCCCATCACTTAAGAGCACAGATGGTAAATCAGCTTTTCTTTTTATTTTTAGCGATGATGTTGACTGGGATAACGTACAAAGCCTTGGTAAGAATATTCAAGCAAAATATGATGGCAAGTTTGAAGATTTAACAGTTTACGCAAGCGGCACTGGTGTATTTGCGCACGCAATAAATACCAAAATTTCTGAAGATTTAAAACTATCTGAATCGATCTCTATTCCATTAACTTTTATTCTATTAATTTTTGTTTTTGGCGGATTAGTAGCAAGTGCTATGCCATTACTAGTTGGCGTTTCCGCAATCTTGGGCTCTTTTCTAGTTATCTATCTACTTACTTTCGTTACGGGCGTCAGTATCTTCGCCCTAAATCTAATTACGGGACTAGGGCTCGGATTAGGTATTGATTACGCCTTGCTAATTGTTAATAGATTTAGAGAAGAGCTTCACGCCGGTCGTTCAGTTGATGAATCTATAAAGCGCACAGTAAACACTGCTGGAAAAACAGTTTTCTACTCTGGCTTAACTATTGTGATCACACTGGCAGCTTTAGTGTTATTCCCACAGATGTTTCTTAAATCTTTCGGATATGCCGGTGTGACCGTTGTGGTTATGGCAGTTCTTGGTGCGTTAGTCGCTCTACCTGCATTACTTGCGATTTTAGGAACCAGAATAGATAAGTTAGTTGTTAGAAAAAGTTCAATAACTCCAAAAGAAGATGGCAGATGGGCGCAAACTGCTCGTTTTGTTATGCGCAGACCGGTCGCAGTTGTAATGCTTTCTCTTATAGTTTTAACAGTTCTAGCTGCGCCGATTAAAAATATTGTTTTCTCGCAAGTTGATTCTCGAGTTTTGCCTGCTAGTAATTCAGCTGCGCTTGCTTCAAAAATTATTTCAGACCGCTTCCCTGGACAAGAGGGAAATCCAATTGAAATCATTGTTCCAAACGGTGCAACCATGGGCACTCAAATTAATCAATACACAAATGAGATCGCTCAAGTTCCAGGGATAGTGCGAATTGGTGACTCTCAAGTTTCTGGTAACGATGTGAGAGTTACTGCAATTCACTCAATGGGACCTAGAACACCTGCTGCGGAAGTTTTAATTAAAGATATTAGGAAAATTAGAGCACCGGAAGGAACTTTAATTGGTGGAGTTGCGGCTGATTATGCCGATACACAAATCGGAATTGCAAAGACAATGCCATGGGCACTTCTTTGGATTGCAATCGGAGTACTAATTTTACTTTTTGTATTCACCGGTTCAATCATCTTGCCAATTAAAGCCATCATTTTGAATATTCTTTCACTGGGGGCAACTCTTGGGGTTATAACTTGGATTTTTGTGGATGGGCATTTGAAGTGGTTAGTTGGTGATTTCACTGTAACTGGCTCGGTAGATACCGGATCAATTATCTTGGTTGCAGTTGTTGCCTTTGGTTTATCTATGGATTACGAGGTATTCCTACTTTCTAGAATCAAAGAGGAGCACGACGCTGGTAGATCAAATGTTGAATCGGTAGCTACTGGATTACAGCGCTCAGCCAGAATTATTACTGCAGCAGCAGGATTACTAGCGATTGTATTTGCTTCTTTTATGTTAAGCGGAGTGACATCAATAAAGATGCTTGGGTTTGGTGTGGCATTTGCAATCTTGCTTGACGCATCATTAGTAAGAGCATTGTTAGTACCAGCACTCATGCGTTTGTTTGGTGAACGTAATTGGTGGGCACCAAAGGCAATGAAACGTTTTACAATTAATCATTAATTTAATTTGTTTGCGTCCCCGGCGGGAGTTGAACCTGCGACCTACCGCTTAGGAGGCGGTTGCTCTATCCACTGAGCTACGGGGACAATATTTAATTTTTAATTTCTTTAATAGATTAATTCTAATTTAATTCATTAATAATAGAAAACAATTGAATAAACATGCGTAAATTTGGTATTAAATTACCGTTCGGCTAGACTCGTATTAATTCGTTTGGAGTTGAAATCATGAAGGCCCTCGTTATAGGCGCCGGTGGAGTTGGTAGAGCGATAGCTAATATCGCATCACGTCGTTCATTTATTGAATCAATGGTGATTGCTGACCGCACCCTTGCAAGAGCTGAAGAGGCTGTCGCGCGCGTTAAAGATCCCCGTTTTTCTGCGGCTATGGTTAATGCTGCTGAGCTTGAAGATATTCGAGATTTGATTCGAAAAGCAGACCCAGATGTAGTGATCAACGCAGTTGATCCACGTTTTGTTATGCCAATATTTTTAGCATGTGAGATTGAAAATACTAATTACATAGACATGGCGATGTCACTCTCTCGTAAACACCCTCACTATCCATATACCGAAACCGGTGTGAAGTTAGGTGATGAGCAGTTTGCTCGTGACTTTAACTGGGATGAGCGAAAGATCTATGCCTTAATTGGTATGGGTGTAGAACCCGGTATGAGTGATATTTTCGCCAAGTACGCCAGTGAACATTTATTTAGCCGGATTGATTCCTGCACAATTTTGGATGGCTCAAACCTTCGAGTTGAAGGCTATGACTTTGCGCCATCATTTTCTATCTGGACCACAATTGAAGAGTGCTTAAATCCACCATTGGTTTGGGAAGATGGTCGCGGTTGGTACACAACAACCCCATTCTCAGAGCTTGAAATATTTGATTTCCCAGAAGGTATTGGACCTGTTGAGTGCGTGAACGTGGAGCACGAAGAGGTAGTCCTAATTCCGCAAAAGATTGATGCAAAAAAAGTTAACTTTAAATACGGCTTAGGTGCTGAGTTCATCACAATATTAAAAACAATCAACATGCTTGGTATGGATAGAAAAGAAACAGTTGATGTGCAAGGTGTAAGTGTTTCTCCTCGCGATCTACTAACTGCTTCATTGCCAGATCCTGGAACTTTAGGTGAACGTATGCGTGGTAAAACTTGTGCTGGCGCATTAATTAAAGGTTTAGATAAAGAAGGAAATCCAAAGGCTTGTTATATTTATAATGTAATTGATAACGCATGGTCAATGAAAGAGTATGGCGATCAAGCAGTTGTTTGGCAGACTGCAATTAACCCAGTAATTGCGATGGAGTTAATCCAAAAAGGTATTTGGAAGCCACTAGGTGTTAATGGTCCAGAGTGGTTTGAATCCAAGCCGTTCTTAGATTTATTAGAAGAGTATGGAACTTCATGGAATATCCGTGACGAAGATACTGCGGGGATTATCAAGTAATGGCTACCGCTCTAGTTACTGGAGCAACTTCTGGTATTGGCGCTACCTATGCAAAGTTTCTTGCAAAAGAAAAATATGATCTCGTACTTGTTGCTAGAGACTTACCTAGATTAAATGCATACGCCAAAGAGTTAAATAAAACCTACAAAATCAAGGTTGAAACGCTTAAGGCAGATTTAACTAAACCAGATCAATTAGCTAAGGTTGAAAAACGCCTTTCGAACAAGGCAAAACCAATTGAAGTTTTGATAAACAATGCCGGATTTGGAATTAAACAAAGCTTTACTGATAGTGAGATAAAGAAGGAACAAGAGCTGCTTGATGTTTTAGTTACGGCACCAATGCGACTTACCCACGCAGTACTGCCACAAATGCTCAAGCGGGATAGTGGTGTGATCGTAAATGTGAGCAGTGTGGCAAGTTGGATTGCCGGTGGCACATATAGCGCAGCAAAATCTTACTTGACTGTTTTTTCAGAGTATTTGAACACTGAATTAAAAAGCACAAATATTAAAATTTCAGCCCTATGTCCTGGGTTTACTAGAACAGAGTTTCATCAAAGAGGAAAGATGCGCATGAGCGGGTTGCCTAATTTTATGTGGCTAAGCAGCGATCAGGTTGTTGCAAAATCTTGGAAGTATGCAAAAGCTGGTAAGGCAATTTGTATCCCAGGTTGGCAGTATTTAACTTTAAGCACTATTGCACGGGTTGCACCACGACCAATTGTTCGAAAAGTTGGAATTAATGTAAGGCGTAAGCAGCGTTAATTAATAGTTAATTTCTTTGCTGTCGCAGTGAATTTGATTGGTTTTAAAGCAGAGGTAGCTGGTCCAACCTTTAAATTTCCATTAAGCGCAAACTCTGAACCATGGCCTCGAGAAGGTGGACATACCCAACCACCACTCTGTTGTTTAACAATTACACCGGCATGAGGACAAGACAGGTTAATAACGGAAAACCCCTTAACTGATTTAGAGGTGCGAACTACCGCGACTTTTCCATATTTTTTGATGTCCAACTCCACTACGGCGCCAACGGAAGCAAGTGCTTTATTAGTCGCCAAATCTATTTCAGTTTTACCATTTGATAATGTTTTAACACCAGTTGCTGCTACCGCTGGAACCGTGGCCATGGCAGCTAGCGCAGCACTGCCGCAGATAAAACTGCGTCTAGAGATTGTAGACATAGTCACCTTTCATAAAACACTTTTCAATTTTACGTGGTTATTTTATTATTAACCATGCAGAGTGAGAAAAGATACACCATCTTAAAGTGGATTACTGCTGGGATTCTAATTATTCACCTGGTAGCTCGCTTAATGTTTCCTACCCCCAGTATTTTAATTGACTTAATCGGCTTCAATATCGTCGGCCTGCTTTCTGCAGTAATCGCATTTAATGCACCAGTCATTTCAGATCGTATTTCCGCAATAACAATTGGCATGGCATGCTCAATTTGGAGCATGGGTTCTATCTTCTCTACCTGGAACTCATTTTTTGAATTAAAAATCCCAGAAAGTATCTCTGATATCTGTTATTCACTTTTTTACCCGCTGATATTTTTAGGTGTAATCAGAAGCTTTACTCACAAAAGATCGATATCTGCCCTTGAATTATTGGATTCAGTAATTATTGCCGTTGGCTTTACCAGTGTTTTGGCAGCATTTTTGTTAAAACCAGCAATGATTAGTTTTGAAGGATCAGCGTTCTCTGTCTTTATATCCATCCTTTATCCGGTAGGTGACATCGTTATATTGGCGATGGTGCTTGTATATGTGTTGTTAACTCCAATCTCAATTCGCTCTTTGCTTCTTGCTGGAGGCTTACTATCTTTTGCTTTGTCGGATCTATTCTTTATTTGGTCATCCATCAACTCAACATACAAATTTGGTTCAGCTACTGATAATGGTTGGATTTTGGGTCTGCTACTACTTGCTATATCGCTTTCGTACTTATCACCAGAGAGTAAATTCTCAGACAAAATCTCCTCATACAGCGCAACAATTGCACTCATTTCAAGCACCTGCTTACTTGGAGTTGCTGCGCTAAAGCCTGGGTACTTTCCAAGTTTTATTTTATTGCCAGGTTTTATCACCATTGCACTTGCTTTTATTCGAATGAGTTTTGCACTGACGGAGGCAAACACTGCTGGAACAGAACGAATACTTGCGAGGACTGATGAACTGACTGGATTATCAAATCGGCGCAATTTTCTTATGCAACTTGACCAGCTAAGGAATGGTTATATCTTTTTACTTGATCTAGATGGCTTTAAAAAAATTAATGACACCTTGGGGCATGAGGCCGGAGATCAATTACTTAGGCAGGTAGCAAACAGATTTACTCGGGTGCTTCCAACTGGAGCACAGATTGCACGGCTTGGTGGAGATGAGTTTGGCGTTGTGGCACAAATAGAGGTGAAAGAAGCTAATGAGTTAGCGCAATCAATTCGGGCAACTTTAAGTTACCCAATCTCAGTTGGTAGCGAGCAAGTAAAAGTTGGCGTCAGCATTGGCGTAGCACCAATTGATCAAAATGGTGATGCCAGTGAATCTTTGCGAAGAGCCGACTTGGCAATGTATGAGGCGAAGCGAAGTAAATCTGGCGTCTTACTCTGGGAATTGGGCAGGAAAATATAGGTTAATCTTCAGTTGCTAAATCCTTTAGCTCAAACCAAAGGGGGTCCTAATTGGCAGCACGCTTTTCAAATCGAGTTCTGGTTTTAGGTGCAGGTTCAGTATCACAATGTGTACTTCCACTTTTAATTGAGCATCTGGTAGATGCTAAACAGATCACGATTGCGGATATGCGTGATAACCGAGGTCGGGTTGCGGATGCAATTACCGCCGGTGCCACATACGTTCAGGATCAATTGACCCGTGAAAACATGGATCAATTTTTATCAAAGTATTTAGCAGCAGGTGATTTTCTTTTAGATTTAGCATGGAATATTGATGCAAATGAAATTATTGAATGGGCTCATGATCATGGAGTTATTTATTTAAACACCTCATTAGAAGAGTGGGATCCATACTCCGCAGGGGCAACTAGAAATCCAACCGAGCGCACACTTTATTGGCGCCATATGAAATTACGTAAGTTAACTGACACCTGGGGTGGCAAGGGACCAACTGCGATTGTTGAGCATGGTGCAAACCCTGGATTAGTTTCACACCTAACAAAGAAAGCATTATTTGATATTGCCACACGTGCAATTAAAGATGGAAAGGCTGCTGCCGGAGTTTCAGAAGCACTAGCTGCCGAGAACTTTCCAGTATTAGCGCAAAAACTTGGCGTTAAAGTAATTCATATTGCAGAGCGTGATACGCAGGTTTCTGACAAACCTAAGCTGCTAAATGAGTTTGTGAATACCTGGTCGGTTGAAGGATTTTATGAAGAAGGTATTGCACCAGCCGAACTTGGTTGGGGAACACATGAAAAAACCTTGCCGGTTAATGCTTATGAACATCCAACTGGACCTAAGAATCAAATCTGTATTGCTCAACCTGGTGCCACAACCTGGGTTCGCTCTTGGGTACCAAAGATGGAAACAACTGGCATGGTTATTCGTCATGGTGAAGCATTCACAATTAGCGATCACTTAACTGTTTGGGATGGTGATAAGGCTGTCTACCGACCAACAGTTCACTATGCATACTGTCCAACCGATGCCGCAATTGCATCAATGCGCGAACTTGAGATGCGCCAGTGGAACTTAACTGAAAACCAAAGAATTATGAATGAAGAGATTATTGATGGTGATGATCGTCTAGGTGTATTACTAATGGGACACGCATATAAATCTTGGTGGACCGGATCATTACTAAATATTCATGACTCTAGAAAATTAATTCCAAAACAATCTGCAACTACAGTTCAGGTGGCAAGTGCGGTTTATGCCGCAGTTGCTTGGGCGATGGCAAATCCAAATGCTGGATATCGAGTTCCAGATGATCTGCCATGGCGGGAAGTTTTAGCGTTTGCTGAAAAATACTGGGGAGGTTTCTACTCAGAGGCAGCAGATTGGGATCCGCTAATGCACCGCAATGATTTATTTAAGGGATGGAACAATCGTAAATATGACGAGAGTGATCCTTGGCAGTTCTCTAATTTCCTAGCTTAAGAAATTACTTTGTAGGTGGAAGTGGCTTGCTCGCTTTAATTTCATCTAAGCGGGCAAGTGACTCCAAACGTTCAGTTGCATGATTAACAATTTGTTGCGGATAATCTTTCAAATATCCATCTAATACATTCCAGGGTTCATGAATTTCAATTCCTTTTAAGTGAGCTAGCTCTGGCACATACTTGCGAACATAATCTCCATCTTCATCAAATCTTTTGCCTTGTTCAATTGGATTAAATACTCGGTAATAAGGTGAGGCATCTGTGCCACAACCTGCNGTCCACTGCCAACCATGGGCATTAGAAGCAACGTCATAATCAATTAAGTGTTCCCGGAAAAACCGTTCTCCTAATTGCCACTCAAGGTGTAGATCTTTAACTAAAAATGATGCCACCACCATTCTGGTTCGGTTATGCATCCAGCCTTCTTGTAATAACTGCCTCATTGCTG
>Ga0063231_10000160_pt1 | contig 17237 bp, 13 predicted proteins | sample LauGreSu1BDMLBSD_2_FD_56231 | JGI IMG/M metagenome (GOLD analysis project Ga0063231, IMG submission 56231) | Freshwater lake microbial communities from Lake Michigan, USA - Su13.BD.MLB.SD v2 (version 2) | ecosystem: Environmental > Aquatic > Freshwater > Lake | place: Lake Michigan, USA...
TATAGATGATGTTGGGTTTGGAGGTCTGGGCTGTGAGGGATGAAACCATCAACAGGAAGGCGAAAGAAAATAATTTTTTCATCTGAGTTGTTTTGTGTTGTGAATCACCAGCGTTGCCGGAACTTCCTCGTGATAGAATAGGTCTTTTGTATGATCCTCTTTCATGGTGCGGATCATGGTCTCCATGGCCTGTTCGCCCTGTCCATAAGGATATTGTTCAACAGACAAAAGGGGTGGAAAGGCAGTATAATCCGTTATGGACAGGTTTGAATAGCTTACAAAAGCAATGTCTGCATTGATCTTGACACCTTGCAAGTGGGCATATTGCGTGGCATCCATGTGCACGTAGTCATTAAAGGAAATGATGGCAGTTGGCCTGTTTTTCAGCGCGAGGAGTTTTTTGATGGCGTTGGTCGTTCCCTCTTTGGTAAGGTCTGTGCTTTCGAAATAACGCATATCGATTTTCATCTTCTTTTGCGAAAGCGCTTGCTTGTATCCTTCCAGCCTTTCGCGGCTGGCAGTGAGATTGGCAGGACCATTGATCATGGCAATCTTTCTGTATCCCCGGCTGTACAACCAATTCACCATATCGATGGTGCTTTTGTAAATATCGCAGTACACCTTGTGAACATCAGCCTGGTCCGGAACCCTGTCAAAAAATACAATGGGGATGCCTGCAGTTTCAATTTCCTTGAGGTAACTGATCTTGTTGGTATTTTTTGAAAGGGAGATGATGATGCCATCAACCCTTTGTCTTTTCATTGATTCAACAACACGCTTTTCGATGGCGGGATCGTCATGGCTTTGTCCGAAAAGGATGGTATACTCATATTGGGTTGCTGCAGCTTCGATTCCGCTGATGGCCTGAGAAAAAAACTCTTCTTTGATGGAAGGCAACACCACACCAATGACAGCTGTTTTTTGTTGCTTGAAAAAAATGGCCTGAGAATTGGGCTCGTATTTCATTTCGCGTGCGAGTTCTTTCACGCGTTCTTTTGTTTTGATTCCAATCCTTGGATGGTCATGCAATGCCCTCGACACGGTGGATATCGATACGTTGAGCCTCAGGGCTATTTCCTTGATGGTAGGATGATTGGCACTCATGTTCGTTGGAAATGAAGTTACTGAAAAACATCAGCCATGTGTGCAATGCCGCTGAGTTTTTTGGCGGCCTCTTGAAGGGTTTCATCACGCTTGGCAAAACAAAAACGCAATACCTGGTCATCGTTTCCATCTGCATAAAAAGCAGCAACAGGAATGGTGGCCACACCAATTGTTTTGGTCATTTGAATGGCAAGCTCCATGGCAGGAACCTTGCCTATTTTTTCATAAGTGGCACAAACAAAATAACTGCCTGATGAATTGAGCATGGTAAAGGACGAGTCTTTCATTTCATGGAGAAACAGGTCCCTTTTGCGTTGCATGAAGGTGGACAAATCTAAATACCGTTCTTCCTTCTGCAGGTGAGCCGCCAATGCAACCTGTGTGGGAGTAAAACAACAGAAGGCATCAAACTGGTGAATCTTCCTGAACTCCGCCGTCATGGCAGATGGCGCTACACAGTATCCCAGCTTCCATCCCGTGCAGTTGTACACCTTCCCGAAGGAAAAACAAACAAAACTCCTTGAAAACAATTCAGGATATTTCAGGATGCTGTTGTGCATCAGTCCATCGAACACCAAATGTTCATAGACCTCATCACTGATCAGGAAAATGGAACTATCGCGCAGCAAATCCTGCAAGATTAAAATGTCTTCATGTGCCAACACACTACCGGTAGGATTGTGCGGAGAATTGATGATGATGGCCTTGGTCTTGCCGTTGATCACATTTTTTACTTTCTCCCAATTGATCCCGTAGGTGGGAAACTCAAGCGGTATCCGAACCGGAATGCCTCCATTGGCAATGATGTTGGGGATATAGCTGTCGTAGGCGGGTTCAAAAACAATCACCTCATCTCCAGGCTGGAGAATGGTGGTGAAAGCTGTATAGATGGCATAGCTTCCGCCGGGTGTGATGGTAATGTTTTCTGCAGGGGAAAGGTTGTTGCCATAGCAACGCTGGATTTTTGCAGCGATGGCTTCCCGAAGGGGCATGTATCCCGCCATGGGAGCATACTGGTTATGGCCATCGGTGATGGCTTTGGCCGCCAATCCCGCCAATTCCTCATCCATCTGAAAATCCGGAAACCCCTGGCCAAGGTTGATGGCACCATGTTCAGCAGCGAGTGCGCTCATCACAGTGAAAATGCTGGTGCCGGTATTGGGGAGTTTGGATTGTATGGAGTGCATTGTTTCTACAAATACTTATCTCCCTTGTTGCGCTTGATTTCTGCTACGTATTGTTTGATCTCCTGCTCTTTTTCTTTTTTGCAGATCATCAGCACATCTTCGGTATCAACGATGATGTAGTCGTTCAATCCCTGGAGCAGCACAAGTTTGTTGTTGGGAACATGCACCATGTTATGGGTTGCATCAATCACCATCACCTCAGAACCTGAAACGGCATTGCCCAGGTAATCCTTTTCCATGTTTTCATGGGCAGAATTCCAGGTTCCTAGATCGCTCCAACCAAAAGAAGAAGGGATGATGTAGACATTGTCTGCTTTTTCCATCACTGCATAGTCGATGGACACATTGGTGCAAAGTGGATAGATCTTTTCAATGGCAGCCTTTTCTTTCTCGGTATTGAACTGGGTCTTTTCAGCCTCAAATATTTCTGCCAGTTCTGGAAGGTGCTTTTCAAATGCAGCCACGATATTGTTCACCTGCCATACAAAGATACCTGCATTCCAGAGAAACTCACCACTGGAAACAAAGGTCTTGGCAAGGTCTGCATTCGGTTTTTCGGTAAAGGTTTTCACCTTGTATACATTGTCGCTGGCGGGTTGTTGCTCAAACTGAATGTAGCCGTAACCTGTGTTGGGATGGGTTGGCTTGATGCCGAGGGTAATCAGTGCCTTGTGGGCTTTTACAAAACTCGTGGCCTCCAGGCAAACCTTGGTGAATGCAGTATCATCGAGGATGATATGGTCTGCAGGTGCGCAGATCAGCGTTCCTTTTTCATTCAATTGCTGCAACTTGTAGGAAATATAGGCAATGCAGGGAGCGGTATTCTTTCTGGAAGGCTCGGCAACGATATTCTTGGCCGGAATTTCAGGAAGCTGGTCCCTTACGATTTCAACATATTCCTCAGAGGTAACAACATAAATGTTCTCTACAGGAATGAATTTTTTGAACCGGTCATGGGTAGCCTGAATCAGCGTTCTGCCTGTGTTGAGGATATCAAGGAATTGTTTGGGATAAGAGGTGCGGCTCATGGGCCAAAACCTGCTTCCAATTCCCCCGGCCATGATGGCCACATAATGGTTGTTGTTCATCATAATGTTTGCTTAAATGATACCTTCTCTGATCAGGTCATGCAAATGTATGACACCTGCATAGTGTTTATCTTCTGTAACGATCAATTGGGTGATATTGTTTTTTCTCATCCTGTCCAGCGCATCAACCGCCAGGGCATCTCCTTCAATTGTTTTTGGATGGATGCCCATGATGTCTTTTGCCGTTGTATGGATGATATCGTTCCCTTTTTCGAGCATTCTCCTCAGGTCGCCATCGGTGATGACACCCGTCAGCATACCCTCCTCATCCAGCACGGCGGTAAGACCCAGCCGTTTTCTGGTAATTTCAACAATCACATCCTTGATCGAGCTGTTTTGGTTGACGGCAGGTCGCTCATTCAACTTGCTCAGGTCGCTGACCCGGAGGTATAATTTTTTGCCCAAGCTGCCGCCGGGATGAAATTTGGCGAAATCAGAAGAGGAAAAGCCCTTCACTTCCATCAGACAAACAGCGAGGGCATCGCCCATGGCCAGCTGGGCAGTCGTGCTCGAGGTAGGCGCTAGGTTATTGGGGCAGGCCTCCTGGCTGACGGTGGTATTGAGCACCATGTCTGCACCCAAGGCCAATGTAGCGTTTAGGTTTCCTACCATGGCAATCAGTTTGTTGCCCAGGTTTTTGATCAGGGTGATCAGGACCTTGATCTCAGGACTTTCGCCACTTTTTGAAATGATCATCACGACATCATCTTGCTGAACCATGCCCAGGTCTCCGTGAATGGCATCTGCAGCGTGCATGAAAATGGATGGCGTGCCAGTGCTGTTGAGGGTGGCTACAATTTTTTGGCCGATGATGGCGCTTTTGCCGATTCCACTGACCACCAGTCGGCCCTTCATCTTGTCGAGGAGGCTCACAACCTCAACAAATGAGTCATCAATGAATTCCCTCAATTCCATGATAGAACCGGCCTCGATGGAAAGGGTTTGTTTGGCGATTTCCCTGATAGAGATATTCTGCATTTACAATGGTTACAAAGCCCTGTTGGGCCGGTTGAGTTGCAAAAGTACCATAATTTAAAGATGTTTGAAAGCCGGCTCTCCGAGGAATTCTGCCCTATTATCGGTAAATTTGTATGGAGCCTGGTTGATTATGGCCCCTGAATAGAACCATCTGTCTAATTTTTCGTTATATTAAATTCAAATATCTTAAACAATATCAGTTTTAACCTATAATGCCTCCTTCAAAGAATAAAAAAACAGCAAAAGATCCAATACCACAAGCCACAGCGGCCTGGGACCTGCTTTCACCACTAAGACAATATTTTGGTTTTGATGCCTTCAGGGGCAACCAGGAGGCCATCATCAACAATGTGCTCAACGGAAAAGATACTTTTGTCATCAAGCCTACCGGAGGCGGCAAAAGCCTTTGTTACCAACTTCCCGCCATGATCAGCGAGGGCTGTGCCATTGTGGTTTCTCCCCTCATCGCCCTCATGAAGAACCAGGTAGACCTGGTGAGGGGCTATAGCAGCAACGACAATGTGGCCCATTTCCTGAACTCAACCCTTACCAAGAAGGAGATCAGGGAGGTGCATGAAGACTTGAATGCCGGCACAACAAAAATGCTGTATGTGGCTCCGGAGACACTTACCCGTCAGGAAAACCTTGATTTTTTCAGTGACCTGAAAATTTCATTTTTTGCGGTGGATGAGGCCCATTGCATTTCAGAATGGGGGCATGATTTCAGGCCAGAGTACCGCCGTTTGCGGGAAATGATGGACCAGATTGATGCAAAAGTGCCTGTTATTGCCCTCACTGCTACGGCAACGCCCAAAGTACAGGGCGATATTGTACACAACCTCGGTCTGAGGAATCCGGACATCTATATTTCATCCTTCAACAGGCCCAACCTGGAATATGAGGTCAGGCCCAAGGTGAAAAAGGACCAGACCATCAAGGGCATGGTCAAGTTCATCCACGAAAACAGGGGCAAAAGCGGGATCATCTATACACTGAACCGGAAGACCACTGAAGAGCTGGCAGAACTCTTGAACGTCAATGGCATCAAGGCGGGCGCATACCATGCGGGCCTCGACAGCAAGCTGCGCGCGGAGCGACAAGACCAATTTTTGAACGAAGACATGCAGGTGATTGTGGCAACCATTGCTTTTGGCATGGGCATCGACAAGCCAGACATTCGCTTCGTCATTCATTATAATATTCCCAAGAGCCTGGAGAACTATTACCAGGAAACGGGCAGGGCAGGCAGGGATGGCATGGAAGGCAAGTGCATTCTGTATTATTCACACAAGGATGTTTCCAAGTTGGAACATTTCCTGCGCGACAAACAATTGAGTGAAAGGGAGGTCGGTGGCCAGCTGATTGATGAGATGGTTGCATTTGCCGAAAGTGGCCAGTGCAGAAGAAAAGTGCTCATGAATTATTTTGGTGAAAAGTACATGGCTGATAACTGTGGCGCCTGTGACAATTGCCTTCACCCCAAAGAACAGATTGAGGCAAAGGCCAATGCAGTCAAACTGCTCAAGGTCATCAAAGCCCTGGATGAAAGGTTTGCGGCTGATTACGTGGTCAACATCACCATTGGCAGACTGATTCCACAAATCAAGATGTACAGGCATGATGAGTTGGCTGTATTTGCTACAGGGGATGATGAGCCTGAACTGTTCTGGACTTCCTTGATTCGCCAGATGTTGCTGGAAGGACTTTTGCAAAAAGATATTGCTGAGCATGGCATATTGAAAATCAGCAAAGAGGGTGCACAGTTCCTTAAAAAACCGGTTTCTTTTTCAATGACCATGGGCAATTTCTATGAGGATGCCAATGAGGATGATGATGAAGCCGTGTCAGATGGTGGCGGAACCGCAACAACGGATCCGCAGTTGTTCGAAATGCTCAAAGAGCTGAGAAAGCAGTTTGCCAAAGAGAAAAAACTTCCTCCCTTTGTGATCTTCCTTGAAACCTCATTGGAAGACATGGCCACCCAGTATCCAACAACGCTTGCGGAGCTGGAAAAAATCAGTGGCGTTAGCAAGGGCAAGGCCATCCGCTATGGTCAAACCTTTGTTGACCTGATTGCAAAATATGTGGCTGAAAATGACATCACCAAGCCAGATGATTTTGTGATGCGCAGTGTAGTGAACAAGAGCGGAGACAAAGTTTTCATCATACAGCAGGTCGATAAAAAAGTGGGGCTTGACACCATTGCCAAAAACCGCGACATGAAAATGGAGCAATTGCTTGAGGTGATGGAAACCATTGTTGCCAGTGGCACAAAACTCAACCTGGATTATGCCATTGACCAGATGGTAGATGAAGATGATCAGGAAGACATACTGGAGTATTTCAAAAGCTGCGAAACCAGCAGCCTGGACGTAGCCAAAGAAGAACTTTCGGATCTTGATCTTGAGTGGGAACAATTGAAAATCATGCGGATCAAGTTCCTCAGTGTTTATGGAATGTAACGGATTCGCGGAGAAGCTTTTTTGACCATGAGCCGATGACAAGGCTGGTCCTAGTATTTTTCTTTCATGTAGTTCATCAGGTCGATGGCGTTCTTTGCATTGATCTTTTTCAGGATGTTTTTTCTGTGGGTGTTGATGGTGTGCAGGCTCAAATGAAGAGTCTCTGCAATCTTTTCACTTGAAAGCTCCAGGCATACCAGTCTGGCGATTTCAATTTCCCTTTCTGTAAGATATTTTTCCGGCAGGGCAGCCCTTGTCAGTTTTTCTACTTCTATCGAGTCATAACAATATCTTTTGTTGCCCGTGATCAAATCGAATACCCTCAGCATTTCTTCAGCACCAATTGTTTTCAGCAAGTAGCCTTTTGCCCCTAACTCAAGGGCCCGATTGCGTATATTGACATCCCTGCGCATGGTCAGGACAAGACAAATGCTAGGAATGGCCGCTTTTTTGATCTTCTCCAACAGTTCCAGACCATTGGATTCCTGCAGGTGGTAGTCGATGAGGATCAGGTCTGGCTTCAATGTGATGACATCTTGAAATGCTTGTTCTATGGTTTCTGCATGACCCACACAGTAGTATTTTTCTTGTAGGCCTATGAACACTTCTATGCTTTCAAGAAAAAGCCGATGATCATCACAGATGTATATTGAATATTTTTTTGTCATGCCCTACCCAAAGGAATTTTGATGGTATAAGCGGTTTCGCCAGGTGCAGTGCTAATGGAAATTGTTCCTTCCTGGAACTTTACCCTGCTGTATATATTGTTTACTCCATGTTTGGATTTTATTTTTTCCTCTTTGATTCCAATGCCATTGTCAGTCTGGGTAATCAAGAGCTCACCATTGTTGTTGACAAGATGTAGTCCGATTTTGCTGCACTGGGAATGTTTGATGGAATTGGTGATCAATTCACATACTATCCTGTATACATTCAGGCCGGTTTGTTGATTGACATTGAGAGGAACGGGATTGTACTGAATGTCGATGCCTGTGGCCTTTTCAAAAACAAGGATTCTTTCCCTGATGATTTCTGAAAGGTCCAGTATTTCAAACTCAGGCGGAATCAAATCGTCTACAATATCATGCAGCTCATTGCTGCATTGGTCGACTATTCCAATGAATTGATTCATTTCATCATCCAGTGCCAAATTCTTTCTTTGAACCTTTAAAGTTTGCAGTTTTATTTTCATTACGGCTAGCAAACCTCCTACCTGGTCATGAATATTTTTACCAATGGTACTTCTTTCATGTTCTTGTGCAGCAATGATTTTTTCCGTCATCGACTTGTCTTGCCTGTGAGAGGTCTCAAGATCAGCCAAAATCTGTTGTTGTTTTTTGTGACGGTACTGTTGAATGTTTGAAACACTGAAGAGCGCAATGATCAGAAAATGAGTTGCCGCAGAAACATAGGCATCATTTTCTGGGAAAGGGAAAATATCAACTCCGGTAAGTTTAAGTCCTTCTTTCAGTACAAAAAGAAAATTCAAGGCAAAGCCCATGTTGTGAAAGAGATACTGACTTTTTGCAATAAACTTCAAAAGGTAAAAAAGCAAGAAGAGCAGTCCAATGACAATGATAACAGTTCCTGTAAACAGTAAGGTATGCTTGAGTTCTGCATTTTCAAAAAGATTGGGCAGTCCCAAGACCATGACGATTCTTATCAACAAAATGAAGATAAAAATATTGAAAATCAGTCTTGCAAACCTGCTGATTTGTTCCTTGTAATAAGACAGGAAGTAAAATACAAACGAACTGATGGAGCAAGACGAAATGACCACCCTTGCTGAGTGCTGGATAAAAACATTGTTGGGCCATACCAACTGGAAAAGGATTCCATTGATGTTCAAGACCCAAAGAACAGCGACAACAATGTAGAGTGAGAAAACAATACTGAGTCTTTCTTTTTTGAATAACCCAAGGAAGAAAAATGCCAATGAGAAAACCAGTGAGACGGAAAGCACAATCACGAAGAAAAAGGTATCTCCAACTCTCTTCCTTTCGAATTGGTCTAAACTCGATAAAACAAGGTTATATACCTGGGTTTCACCAGAATTGTCCAAAGTCAGGACCAGGGAATCTGTTTTTCCGGATGCTGTTGTGATGGGCAGAATAAAATCTCCAAAAAATACCGGCCTCGTGTTGAACAAATGATGATCCCCTGTTGCATAAATAGTATCTCCATGCTGGTTTGTCAGAAAAAGATCATTTACGTGTGGGTTGTTGATCTGAAGGTATTGTGTTTTTGGAAGGGAATCATTGTTGGTGAACAAAAGACCAATTCTGACAGGCCCTTGGGTAAATCCGTGGTTCCTGTAGTACCCCTTTTCAACGAGTTGTTTCTCGTTGAGCCAAACTGTTTTTTCTTGGCCAATGGATGCCATGGCCCAGCAACATAATCCCAATAAAAACAACAGCTTAGGCATGACCAAATATACCAATTTCAATCCTTGAAATTGTTCAGTAGAAAAGAGTATATCCATCCCTGCTACTTAGTCTACTTGTTTTGTGCACTAATTAATTTAATCGTATCTTTGCCGTATAAATTTCGTTGATGTACAGGGTAACAAAAACACTGGTCATGATTGCATTTTTGATGGGTATCATAGCTGATGCTGCTGCGCAGATCAATGGAGGCGCATACAAGAACGAAATACTGGAATGGGACAAAAAGAGGCTGGAGTCGCTCAAGTCGGCAACAGGTTGGGTGAACCTTTCCGGATTGTTTTGGCTCAAGGAGGGTGAAAACAAGTTTGGCAGTGCTGCTGGCAATGAATTGCTGTTCAGGGAAAAAGACTTTCCTGCATTGCTGGGCAGCTTTCTGCTGAAAGGGAATGAGGTTGTCTGGACAACAGCAGGAGGCCATGCAATATATGCCGAGCATGAAAAGATCACAACAGCCACCATATTTACTGGGGAAGAAAAAAACGCAACGCAATTGGCTTTTCAAACTTTCAGGTGGAGTGTGATCAAGCGGGAAGACCTTNTTGGCATTCGGTTTCGCGANCTNGCCAGCCCCTTGCTTGAAAAACTNCAACAGATCCCGCGCTATGGCATTAATCAAGATTGGAAGATCAATGCNCGGATCGAAAAATCTGTCTTGCCATCTGTGTCAATTTTGAATGTACTCGGACAAACCACCCAGGAAAAGTCTGCCGGTAAAGTTGTTTTTGAATACAAGGGAAAATCTTACTCCCTTGATGTGGTTGATGAAGGCACCACCAACTTATTTGTTTTGTTTGGGGATGAAACCAATGCCAAGGAAACCTATCCTACAGGCCGATTCATGTACATCCCCAGGCCTGATGCCAATGGCAATACTGTCATCGATTTCAACAAGGCCTTCAATCCACCTTGTGCNTTCACACCTTTTGCCACCTGNCCCATTCCACCCAANCAGAATNTTTTACCCTTTGCCGTAAAGGCGGGTGAGCTNAAGATTCACCTCTAGGCATCTTGTGATTTTTCTGTAACTTTTGCCTTCAATAAGCGTTGATTTATGGCAGAAGAACTCAGGAGCCGCGGTTGGTTTGGCCGCAAAGACAAAGATGGCATCATTTACAGGAGCTGGATGAAAAACCAGGGCATGCCCAACGACATGTTTGATGGCAGGCCNGTCATTGGCATTTGCAATACATTCAGTGAACTGACACCTTGCAACGCACATTTCCGAGATTTTGCTGAGAGCATAAAAAAAGGCGTGTTGGAAGCAGGTGGATTTCCGCTCGAATTTCCNATCATGAGTCTGGGAGAAACGCTGCTCAAGCCCACCGCCATGTTGTTTCGCAACCTGGCCAGCATGGATGCCGAAGAGTCCATCCGGGGNAATCCAATTGATGGTGTGGTGTTGATGACAGGNTGCGACAAAACNACCCCNTCCACNGTGATGGGTGCTGCCAGCGTGGGCCTGCCAACAATTGTTGTTCCTGGCGGACCCATGTTGAACGGACGGTACAAGGGCCAAACCATTGGCTCTGGAACACATGTCTGGAAATTTGACGAAGACATGAAAACGGGCAAGATGACCCAGGAAGAATGTGAGTTTGCCGAAAGCTGCATGAGCAGAAGCATTGGGCATTGCATGACCATGGGAACCGCCTCCACCATGGCCACCATGGTAGAAGCGCTGGGCCTCACTTTGAGCGGAGCCTCGGCGATACCCGCTGCAGATTCGCGAAAAAAACAAATGGCCCAGTTGAGTGGAAGAAGAATTGTGGAAATGGTGAAGGAGAACCTGACCATCGACAAGATCCTTACCAGGGAAGCCTTTGAGAATGCCATCAAGGTGAATGCCGCCGTTGGCGGATCTTCCAATTTTATCATCCACCTGACGGCTATTGCAGGAAGGATTGGCGTAGACCTGAAACTGGATGATTTTGATGACCTCGGCAGCAAAATCCCCCTCTTGCTGAACCTCATGCCATCGGGCAAATACCTGATGGAGGATTATTATTATGCTGGCGGTTTGCCGGTCATCCTGCATGAGTTGAGAAAGGAGTTGCACGAAAACGTGATAACGGTTACTGGCAAAAACCACCATGAAAATATCGCCGGTCATACCGCCTGCTATGACAGGGATGTGATTGCCACCTATGAAGCACCGCTGATTGCAGAAGCGGGATGTGTGGTGGTCAAAGGCAACCTTGCGCTTAACGGCGCCGTCATTAAGCCTTCCGCCGCAAGCCCAGCATTGATGCAGCATACAGGCCGTGCTGTTGTTTTTGAAAGCATTGAAGATTACCATGCCCGCATCGATGATCCTGCACTGGACATTGATGAAACCTGTGTGATGGTTTTGAAATATGTTGGACCCGTTGGATACCCTGGTATGCCCGAAGTGGGCAACATGGCCTTGCCGAAAAAAATATTGGCCAAAGGCATCAAAGACATGGTGCGCATCAGTGACGGCAGGATGAGTGGTACCGCATACGGCACAGCCGTGCTCCATGTTTCCCCGGAGAGCGCCATTGGCGGTGTTTTGGCCCTGGTGGAAAATGGAGACATGATTGAATTGGATGTGCCCCAACGCAAACTGCATTTGCAGGTGAGTGATGAGGAGCTGGAGCGAAGAAGGGCTGCATGGACAGCTCCACAACCCGCTGCCAGCAGGGGTTATGTGAGTTTGTACATCAAGCATGTGGAAGGGTCAGACAAGGGAGCCGACCTGGATTTTCTCAAAGGCAGTTCCGGAAGCACGGTCACCCGTGATTCACATTGATGTTTTATCAACCCCATCAACATGACCATCCTCATCATTGTTCTTGCCATTGCCTTGCAGGTAGTGTTGTCTGTCAAAAAAGTCAGCCCTTTCCTCTCTCTCCTCCTGGTTGCCATTGCCACAGGATTGTTGTTGGGCATGCCTGCTGCATATGTTTTGAAGTCAATTGAAAAAGGGGTAGGTTCTACCTTGAGTGGTTTGGCATTGATACTTTGTTTGGGGGCCATTCTCGGGAAAATTTTGGAAGAATCGGGTGCTGCGGAAAAAATCACCATTACCTTGATCAATGGGTTTGGTTTGAAAAAAATCCAATGGGCCGTCATGCTGACGGGTTTTCTGATTGGTATTCCGCTTTATTATAACGCAGGTTTTGTGATCCTCGTTCCATTGGTTTTCATGTTGGTCAGGAAAACCGGACTCCCATTGCTCTACATCGCCATCCCCATGGCTGCAGCCCTGAGTACAACCCATTGTTTTCTTCCTCCCCATCCCGGCCCCGTGGTACTGGTCAATGCTTTTGGTGCCAACATGGGGAAGGTATTGGTCTATGGCATCATCATCGCCATCCCGGCCGTGATCGTAGCAGGCCCCCTTCTGGGGCGGTTCCTAAAAAACATAGAATCTGCAGCAGCTCCCGTAGTTTCATCCCCCGAAAAAATACAGGTGCAATTGCCCAAGGCTTTTCCAAGTTTCACGATTGCCTTGTTGCCCGTTCTGTTGATCACACTCGCGGTGATTTGCAATGCGTTTTTGGAGGAAGCACATCTGGTTCGACAATTTTTTTCTTTTGTAGGTGAGCCGGTGATTGCACTCTTTGTGTCAGTCATCCTGGCCATTTATCATTTTGGCATCAGGCCAGGTATTGAGATGGATAACATCATGAAATGGGTGAGTGATGCCATCGCCGGCATCGCCATGATTTTGCTGATCATCACTGCTGGCGGGGTTTTCAAGCAGGTTTTGCAAGACAGTGGTACTGGCAGTTATATCGCCTCTTTCAGCAGCAAATGGCAGATGCCTCCATTGATTTTTGGCTGGATCATCACTGCATTGTTAAGGGTCATGATCGGTTCTGCAACAGTGGCGGGCATTACCGCTGCAGGAATTGTCTCTCCTTTGGTTGCCGCAGGAACCGTTTCGCCAGAGTTGATGGTTTTGGCTGTGGGCAGCGGATCCGTTTTTGGTTCACACATCAATGATTCCGGCTTCTGGATGTACAAGGAATTTTTCAGGCTGACACTCAAACAAACTTTCTTGTCTTGGACCGTGATGGAGACGTTGATTTCCATCATTGGATTGGCAGGAGTATTGGTCCTGAACGCAATCTTGTAAAACGATCTGAAGAAGAAAAGGACTACATTAGATCCCAAATTATTCCTTATGCGAAAAATAATTTTTCTTGTGCTGCTTGTATTCCTAAGCAACATGAAAAGCGAATCACAGACCATGCATATTGCTACCTTCAACATTCGATACGACAATCCCCGCGACAGCGGCAACCTCTGGAAAGACAGGAAGGATCCCGTGACAGCGTTGATCCGCTATCACAACTTTGATGTTGTAGGAGTGCAGGAAGCCCTGAAAAACCAACTGGATGATATGCAGGCAGGGTTGAAAGGGTATGTTTATCATGGCGTGGGCAGGGACGATGGAAAATCTGCAGGAGAACATTCCGCCATCTTTTACAAGACCAGCAAGTATACACTAGAAGCCAGTGGCAATTTTTGGTTGTCTACTACACCTGAAAAAGTTGGTCCCGGATGGGATGCCAAGCTCAACCGGATTTGCAGTTGGGTAGCCTTGAAGGACAAGAAAACCGGCAAGCAATTTTTTGTCTTCAATGCGCATTATGACCATCAGGGTGTGCAGGCAAGGGTGGAAAGCAGTAAACTGATCATGGAGAAAATTAAATCCATCACAGGCGACAAGCCTGTTGTTTTCATGGGAGACCTCAACGGCAACAGAGAAAGCGAATGGTACCTGCATGTCGCTTCCTCCGGGATCTTGAAAGACAGCCATGGTCTTGCCAAGATGGTCTATCAGCCCAACGGAAGCTTCAACAGTTTTCGGCATGATGGCATCAGAAATGATGTGATTGACCATGTATTTGTGAGCGCCCATTTCAAGGCCAGCAAATGGGCAGTGTTGACGGATACTTACTATGGAAAATTTCCATCTGATCATTTTCCAGTTGCAGTACAATTGTCCATCCAATAAAATTTTGAATTGAAAAAGTTCCCTATTTTTTTTCTTGTATTTTTTGTTGCGCTGTCCANNCATGCACAACAAAACAAAAACCCGAACATCATCATCATCATGACAGATGACATGGGCTATGCAGACGTTGGGTTCAATGGCTGCAAGGATATTCCAACTCCCAATATTGACCGCATTGCCACTGCTGGCGTGGTCTTTACTTCTGGGCATGTGTCTTATGCTGTATGCAGCCCCAGCCGGGCCGGGCTCTTGACGGGCAGGTATTCCCAGCGGTTTGGGTATGAGCGAAATGTGCTTTATATGCCGAAAGATGCAGCAATGGGTTTGTCTTTGGATGAAGAGACCATGGCTGATGCATTGGGAAGGTCGGGCTACAGGTCCATGCTTGTTGGGAAATGGCATTTGGGTGCTCATCCAAGCTTCCATCCATTGAAAAGAGGATTCAACGAGTTCTTTGGATTTTTGGGCGGTGGTCACCAGTATTTCCCATCCGCATGGCAAATTGTAGATCCTCTGTCTGTTGATGACGAAGGTGCGAGCTACAAAACAAAATTGAACCGAGGTCTTGAAGTGGTTGAAGAGCAGGAATACATCACCGATGCATTTTCCAGAGAGGCCGTTTCTTTTGTAGACCGCAACCGGAACAATCCGTTTTTTCTCTACCTGACGTACAATGCGCCGCATTCACCCTTGCAGGCACCCGATCAATACTTGTCAAGGTTCAAGCACATTGCAGACAGCAAAAGACGCACTTACGCTGCCATGGTCAGTGCCATTGATGATGGTGTTGGAAAGTTGCTGGACAAACTGAAAGAAACCGGTCAGGACAAAAATACGCTCCTGTTTTTTCTCTCCGACAATGGAGGCCCGCTTGACAATGGCAGCAGCAACCATCCNTTGACCGGAAAAAAAGGAAACCTTTATGAGGGAGGAATCCGCGTGCCATTTGCCATGCAATGGCCGGGAGTTATTCCTGCGGGAACCGTTTACGAAAAGCCCATCATATCCCTTGATATTTTTGCTACCGCCCTGGGCAGTTTACAAAAGACCGTTCAAACAAAAAACCCACTGGATGGGGTCAACCTGATTCCTTTTCTGACTGGCAAAAAAAAGGGTGCACCACATGAAATCCTGTTCTGGAGAAACCAAGACATGAAGGCCTATGCGGCCATCAGCGCAGAGGGAAAAAAATTATGGATGAAAGGGGATACAACATTTCTGTATGATCTTGGCAAAAGCGGCGCCGAAAAACAGAACATAGCCAATGAAAATCCTGAACTCGTCATTAGAATGAAAAAGCAGGTTGCTGAATGGGACAAGGGTTTGAAGCCGCCGGCATTTTTAGGACTGTCTCAGCGGGATGAATACATCCGTTTGAGAAACAAGGNNAATCAGCCCCAATAACNNGGCGGATGGTCACGAAAAGGATTTAGCAGAATTAAACAGTCTAAGTTGAACAGGGCATCCTTCACATTCATTTTTATACGATATTTAGGATCAAGTATTTTTTACATTTATTTCAAACGATTGTCAAATGAAGTTGAACAACGATTCACGCCGTAAATTTCTAAAAGATACAGCGCTGGTAACGGCAGCTGCATCCATGCCTTCCCTTTTTACACAGGCAAGGTCCAACCGCAAGGCTGGCGAAAAAGTAAAACTCGCTTGCATAGGCATTGGTAACCAGGGTGCTTCAGACCTGATGCAGTTTCACAAATCCGGCCTCGCTGAATTTGTGGCTTTCTGTGATGTAGACATGGGTGCTCCACAAACACAGGCTGTTTTGAAACAGTTTCCTGATGTGCCAAGGTTCCAGGACTTCCGCAAGATGTTCGATAAAATGGGAAATCAAATCGAAGCCGTGAGCATCGGTGTTCCCGACCATTCGCATTTTGCCATTACCATGATGGCCCTTTCCCTGGGCAAGCATGTATATGTTGAAAAGCCGATGGCGCGTACATTCAACGAGGTTGAACTGATGATGAAGGCTGCTGCCAAGCATCCTAAACTGGTTACCCAAATGGGGAATCAGGGACACTCCGAGGCCAACTATTTTCAGTTCAAGGCCTGGAAAGAAGCTGGCATCATCAAAGATGTAACGGCCATCACCGCACACATGAACTCAGCACGTCGCTGGCACGCTTTCGATCCCAAGATCAAGAGCCTTCCTGCCAAAGAGGCCATTCCATCAACACTTGACTGGGATACCTGGCATGGCGTGGTAAAAGAACACGACTACAACCACGATTACCACAATGGCCAATGGCGTTGCTGGTATGATTTCGGAATGGGGGCCCTCGGAGACTGGGGTGCACACNTGATNGATACTGCTCACCAGTTTCTTGACCTGGGACTTCCAACAGAAATCAGCATGTTGAGGGCCGATCAGCACAATCCATTCTTCTATCCCTATTCTTCAACCATTCTTTTCAAATTCCCAGAAAGAAAAGGAATGCCAGCCTGTGACATCACCTGGTATGATGGATTGAACAACCTTCCACCTTTGCCGGAAGGATATGGTTCTTCTGCAAAGCTGGATGCAAATATTCCTGCGCCAAGCAATGGAGCCATCCAATCACAGAAGTTGAATCCTGGAAAAATCATCTACAGCAAGGACCTGATCTTCAAGGGCGGTTCTCATGGAAGCACGCTCTCCATCATCCCCGAAGAAAAAGCCAGGGAAATGGCTTCCAAACTTCCTGAAGTGCCGGTGAGCCCTTCCAACCATTATGCCAACTTCCTGAAAGCCTGTTTGGGTCAGGAAGAGACGCGTTCACCGTTTGCCATTGCAGGTCCATTGAGCCAGGTATTCTGTCTGGGTGTGCTTTCTCAAATGCTCAATACCACATTGAAATTTGACAGAAAGAAAAAACAGATCACCAACAACAAACTCGCCAACCAATTGCTGGTGGGTGAACCCCCACGAAAAGGTTGGGAACAGTATTACAAGATTTAGGATATTTGCCGCGTGAGAAAATTTCACG
>Ga0063231_10000162_pt1 | contig 17074 bp, 16 predicted proteins | sample LauGreSu1BDMLBSD_2_FD_56231 | JGI IMG/M metagenome (GOLD analysis project Ga0063231, IMG submission 56231) | Freshwater lake microbial communities from Lake Michigan, USA - Su13.BD.MLB.SD v2 (version 2) | ecosystem: Environmental > Aquatic > Freshwater > Lake | place: Lake Michigan, USA...
AGTGCAAAGCCGCCCTAACATGAAGTTGTGTCCAGTTTGATTCTTGTCGTCGATGACGAAGCCCCGGTTCGGGAGATGATCGGTGATGCCCTATCGCTGGCGGGCTACCGGACGATTTCCGCAGGGGATGGCCTGGAGGCTCTCAACCTGTTGCGCAGCAATTCGGTCGATCTGATTGTCTCGGACATCAACATGCCAAAGCTCGATGGCTTCCAGCTCCTCGAGAGTCTGCGCCTCAAGGGAGACAGCACTCCATTTGTATTGCTCACCGCGAGCAAAGAGCGCCCTCACCTGAGCACCGGGTTTCGATTGGGAGCAGATGACTTCATCGCCAAGCCCTTTGGCATAGAGGAGCTAGCGCTTCGAGTCGCGGCCATCCTGCGCAGAGCCGGTGGAAACCAACCGGAAGGCAAGACCCTCACCGTCGGCCCAATCGAGGTTGAGGTCAACGATTTTGTTGTGAAGCTCGATGGCAAGGAAGTCACTCTCTCTCCTACCGAATTCAAGCTCTTGGTAGCCCTGATGGAATCCAAGGGGCACGTGCTCTCCAAGCAGCAGCTACTTGAGGACATTTGGAGCATGGGCTTTGCCGACCAGACCAATGTGGTGGAAACCTACATCTCTTACCTGAGGAAAAAGCTCCACACCGAATCATTCCAAGGCATCAAAACCGTTCGAGGCTTTGGCTTCAAGATTGAGGATGTTAGATGAAGCTCCAAACCAAGGTCACGACATCAGTCGGAATCCTGATTGGGCTGGCATCTATCTCCGCATCCAGCGTTTCGGTCTTGATGAGCCTGGATCAAAACATCAAACAGAGCGAGCAGAGTCTCGAGCTTCTCTCGCAGGTGATCATGGACTCGGATGACCCAATCTCAACCGCGCTGTTTGAGGGTTCAACTCGCGAACTAACTGCGCTCTACACCGATGGCTTTGGTGTTGAGACCTATCTTCAGGAAAATGCCGGAGAAATAGGTTTAGGCAACCAGGTAATAAAAGAGCTGACCCTGGCCGATAGTGAATCAATCACGCTGGCGGTCTCTACCGACGCCGCCTACGCGGGCGCACAAGCCACAATCGCCCCGCTGGCTCTAGTAACCCTGCTAGTTGTATTGCTTGCGACCCTNGTTACCCACTTGATTCTCAAGCGAGACATCTCATCGCTGAATCAAATCATTCGCCAGGCCAAAACCATCGCGCTCGGTGGCGAGCGAAAACTCAAGGATCCGCAAGGCTCCTGGGAAGTACACACCCTCACCGACTCACTAACCAAAATGATTCAGTCGCTAGACGGCAATGAAAAAGCGCTGCAGAAGTTTCTCTCCGATGCCTCGCATGAACTCAAGACCCCATTGACCGTGGTTCGCGGTTACTTGGACATCCTCTCTCGCCCGAACGTTTCAGAAGAGGTCAGGCAAAGCGCCGAAAAAGCCCTCAAGCAGTCCATCAGAATGCAAAAGATTATCGACGACCTGCTGCAGCTAGCGGAGATCAGGGGTAGCGAGGCAAGACTGGACACCCCNATNGACCTCGCNGGNTTAGCCAGGGAGGCCCTGGAGGATCTTGGAAACCTTGCTTCCGGTCACGACTTAGAAATTGACATCCCAGAGTCGGTTTTGATTCAAGGTAACCCGGAGCAAATCGAGAAGTTGATTTCGAACCTAATTGGCAATATTCAGGCTCACGTCCCAAGTGGCTCCAAGGTGGCGGTTCGCCTTACTCAGGAAGCTGAATCCGTCAGGCTGTCATTCGAAGATGGTGGTCCTGGTTTCCCAGAGGGAATCCTTGGCGACGATGCCAAACCGGTTCGCTTTCGAAAGGGAGATAGCCAGAAGACCGGCAGCACTGGCTTGGGGCTATCGATGATTTACGAGGTGGTAGAAAACCACCGCGGAAGTGTCACACTTGGGGCGTCTGACCTTGGCGGAGCACGCATTTCTATTAGCCTTCCTCGCACCGCCGAGAACTTCTGACAGTTTCTCGTGCTTGGCACCGAGTCGAATAGGTCGGTGTTTGGTCGGCTTCACATAGACTTCCAAATATGCGATTCGAAGAACGCTTGAACAATGGGGCTCGAGAGTTACTGCTAGATGATGTCAAGCGCAGAATCAGCCAAACCTGGTCCGAAATTGATCACCCTAGGCCAACTGAGCCAGAACTGACAGCCGAAACCAAATCGGTGTTATCCACCCAGCTTCCCGAAACCGGNTGGGGAGACAGAATCACTCTGGAGGTCGCCTCNAAGGTNCTCGACCAGTCCCTTGCCCAGTCCCGGCCGCGCTTCCTTGCCTACATCGGCTCTTCGGGCTTGGAGATTGGAGCGGTGGCCGATTTTCTGGCAGCTTCCTATGACTTCAACCTTGCCATCGACTCCAAGGCAGCTTCGCTGCTAGAACAGCAAACCGCTCGCTGGCTGGGGCAATTCGTTGGTTTTCATGACGCCGAAGGGCTCTTTACCAGCGGCGGAACCGTTAGCAACCTGACCGCGCTTGCGGCCGCTAGACAGCGAGTTGATCCCGATGCCCGCAAGCTAGGTAACTCCAAGAAGTTGACTGTGTATTGCTCGGTGGAGTCCCACTACTCCAACACTAGGGCTGTTGAGCTTTTAGGGCTTGGCTCAAACTCANTGCGAGCCATTGGAGTCGATGGCAACNGAAGGATGAGGACTGACTTACTGCGGGCTCAAATCCAGCAAGACTTAGCAGCCGGCTTCACGCCAATGGCAATCATCGCCACCGCCGGCACCACATTGACTGGTGCGGTCGATCCAATGAGTCAGATTGCAGACTTGGCAGACGAGTTTGGAGTTTGGCTGCACGTGGACGGTGCCTATGGTGCGCCGGCAGCTGGAACCCTGACCGGAGCAGCGCTGTTTGCCGGAATCGACCGAGCGCACTCGGTAACCATCGATGCCCATAAGTGGATGTTTGTGCCCAAGGCTTGCAGCGTGCTTTTGGTGAAGGACCTCNCAGTNCTACAGAGCACGTTNGGTCACGATGAGGCATACATGCCGCACGACACCCAGGCCGCAAATCCTGTCGATCTCACCCTGGAGTATTCACGACCCTTGCGTGCACTAAAACTTTGGATGGCGCTTGCCGCCTTTGGGGCGGAAGGCTTCAGGGCTGCGCTGGAGAGCAACCTTGATCTAGCTCAGTACTGCTACTCGATTGCATCCAGCAGGGGAAACTTTAGAGTGCTGGATAACCGACCACAGCTCTCGGTGGTGCCAATCCAACTACAGCATGCAGATTCAGCAAAAACTTCAAAGCTGAATCAGTTGCTCACCGAAGCCGTAGTTCAAGACGGGCGCTTCTTCCTTTCGGAAGCGCATCGATGGCGAAACCTGGTTGAGACCCTGCTTTACTAATTTCCGCACCACACGTGAAGATGTCGACGATTTATTCGAAGTGCTTGAAGAGGTTGCGAAGAGCATCAATCTATAGCGGACATGACGTGTTTGATTCGGGTGTAATCCTCAAAGCCGTACATTGACAGATCTTTGCCGTAGCCGGAGTGACGATAGCCACCGTGCGGCATCTCCGGGGTCAGCGGTCCATGGGTGTTGATCCAAACCGCTCCAAAACTCAGGTGCTTTGACATTCTCATCGCCCTAGCGTGATCCTTGGTCCAAACCGAAGCGGCCAATCCGTACTTAACATCATTGGCAAACGCCAGGGCTTGAGCCTCATCCTTGAAAGACTGCACAGTAACGACTGGGCCAAAGATTTCATCTTGAATATGTTCGTCGGTCTGTCGCAGGCCGGTGAGCAGGGTGGCGGAGTGGAAGTAACCGCCATTTCGAATTGGATCGTCTCCGCCAAGTTCCAAGCGAGCATGATCGGGGAGCCGATTGACAAAACCTCTGACTCTTTCGAGTTGGGCCGCGTTGTTGATCGCACCGAAAAGAATACCGTCCTGCTCAGGTGTTCCGACCTTTGCGGATTTCTTGATGGCCAACTTAAACAACTCAGTGAAATCTGCAACCACCGACTCATGCACCAAGAACCGTGTTGCCGCAGTGCAGTCTTGACCACCGTTGTAGAAAGCGGCTTCAACCAGAGAGTTTGCCGCTTTCTCCAAGTCGGCATCTTCAAAAATAACTACCGGGGCTTTACCGCCGAGTTCCAAGTGAACTCGCTTGAGGTCCAAGGCAGCGGTCTTGGCAACCTGCATTCCCGCACCGACCGAACCGGTGATGGCAATCATCTGTGGGATGGCATCCTCCACCAAGGCTTGGCCAGTGGAGCGGTCTCCCAAGACAACATTGAATGTGCCGGCCGGCAAGAACTCAGACGCGATTTCTGCAAGTAGCAAAGTCACGGCAGGGGTGGTATCGCTGGGCTTGAGAACAACCGTGTTTCCAGCCGCGAGCGCCGGTGCGAACTTCCAGGTTGCCATTACGAGCGGGTAGTTCCAAGGTGCGATCTGGCCGATTACGCCAATTGGCTCCCTGCGAATAAAAGAGGTGTGGTTTCGAAGATACTCACCGGCAGCTCTACCCTCGAGATTCCTAGCTGCTCCAGCGAAGAACCTGATTTGATTCAGAATTGCACGGGTTTCGCCCCTGACTGCGGCAAGAGGCTTTCCGGTGTCGCGCGATTCAACCGAAACAATCTCTTCTGATCTAGCCTCAATAGCATCTGCGATTTTCAGCAGTGCGAGCTGACGCTCACCTGGAGTCGTTTGTCCCCAGACCTCAAAGGCGCGTTCTGCGCTCGCAAAAGCTGCGTGAACTTCGGCAGCGGTGGAAATTGGAGCTTGGGCATATGTAATTCCGGTTGCCGGTTCAACGACGTCCAAAGCCTCAGCCGCGTGTGACTGGACATACGCGCCATCCACGAAGTTCTGCAGATTGGTCACTAACTTATCCTCTCGGCGAATTCATCAATGCCATGCCGATGGCAAGCTGTGCCCGGTGTAGCCGGGTCACCAGTTCGCCCTGGCGAATGCCCAGCGCTTGGGAGACATCTGACATGGTGCGCTTTTCCAACAAGATTCCCTCCGCCACAACCCTGAGAGCGTCCGGCAACTCTTCGATTGCAGCTCGCAACTTTGCGACCGGAATCTTCGACAGGTCCGGTGCTGGGTCGTCCTCAAAAGAAATGTCTAGATCAAAAAATGAGTTGCTCATGCGGCTCTACCTTTCCAGTACTGATCTGTAATTTTGGACCACGGATCGATGTCCAATACCGACAACTCCAACTAATACACCGTCTCGGGTGAATTCAAANACGCAGTCCCCTGAAATGTCACCGTGCACCAACTTAGATTCGTCGGCAAGGTATGACATGCCCAGTCCGAAAATGTGCATGTCAAACTGATCGCTCCAAAAAGAGGGCAGTGGTCGGAAGACTTCGGCAGTCGTTTCGATCGAGCTATAGCTGGCAGCAATTTGCTGGCCAACAAATTTGGCTGACTCGGTTGGAATGTTCCAGTGTTCAATTCGACGCGGTGTGGCATCAAATAATGGATTCGGGAATCTAGCCACATCCCCAACGCCAAAGACATTGGACCATGTCCCCCCAGAGGCCTTGACTGCTCGCAGGGATCCGTCACACAGCAAGCCATCTGAGATGTCAAGGTCGTTGCCGGCCAGCCAATCGCAGTTTGCCTCGGAGCCAATCGCTTCGACCAAGGTGTCGCAATGAATAGTGCTGCCATCGCTCAAAGCCACTGCCTCGAGTCGGTCTGAGCCGATTAGGTCTCGAAGTGTTGACCGCATGTGGAAAGTAATCCCTTGAGCTTCCAGTCTCAGTTTGACTATTGCTGAAAGCTGATCTCCGAGTGCTCGGTCCATTGGGGATTTTGAAGGTGAAACTATGTGGACTTCGCAGCCTAACTTGGTTGCGGTAGCAGCCACTTCACATGCGATAAAGCCGGACCCGACAATTACAAGCTTGCTTCCAACAGCAAGTTTTGAGCGCAACGCCTTGGCATCATCGAAGCTGCGCAAGGCATGGCGATCAGCTGGAAATGTATTGAACCCCAGGCGTTTAGACCTGAGCCCGGTCGCAATAACAAGGTGCTCGAAGGAAACTTGCTCACCGCCGCTGATGGTGATCTGTCGATTGCTAAGGTCAGCCGATACCGCCCCGGCTGATAGCTGCCACTCAACGTCGGCCGTAGCGGAACGTTGAGGGAATGCCACCTCAGCAAAATCGATTTCTGCGGCTGATAGCAGGTCCTTGGAGAGCGGAGGTCTGTTATAGGGAGCGTAGCCCTCGTTGCCAAAGACCTTTATCGATCCGGCGTATCCGAATCGCCGCAGGCTTTCTGCTAGTCGCAGGCCTCCCATAGAGGCACCGACGACGACTACTCCCTCGGACACGGTTATGAACTAATCGACGATGAAAATCGCCTGCATTGGGCAAACATCAATGGCTGCTTCGATGTTTCCCAACTCAGAATCGTCTGCCGTTGCAACGTACTCAAGCTTGTCGTCTTCGTTCAGCTTGAAAATCTTCGGTGCCTCGAATACGCACTGCCCATAGTGTTGGCACTTATTCATATCCACGTTGATTTTGATCATTTTTTCTCCTCGACGGTCGATGGATAGAGGTCTTTGGAGGGGGTTCTAATTCCTCTGAACTCCCAGTCGCCACCCATGGCGGTGGAGATAACCTCTTCGCTCTCGGTGGGCTGTGCTCCGACGTCGGTCCGGATTGGCGTTGGACCGACAACAATGTGGTTTGAAAGTCGACCCAACCCCTCGACCTCGACTTCAACAACGTCACCCGGTTGAACTGGTCTGGAGTTGGCTGGGGTGCCACTGAANAGCATGTCTCCTGGGACCAATGTGATGGTCCTGGCAATGTCGGCAACCAGGTAGTGCATGTCCCACTCCATGTTGGCGGTGTTGTCGTCCTGCTTCAAAACACCGTTGACATAGGTGCGAATGTATTTGTTGCGGAAATCCCAATCTCGCACCAACCCTGGGCCAACCGGNGCCAATGTGTCNGAGCCCTTGACGCGNAGCATTGAGCCGGCATCAGTGTCACGGAAATCGTGCAAACCATAGTCGTTGCCGATGGTGTAGCCCGCAATGTATTCCCCTGCTTCGGCTGGCGAAATGTTGCGACAGGTTTTTCCGATCACAATCACGATTTCACCCTCGTAGTTCAACCACTTACATCCCTCTGGCCGAACTACTGCACCTTGGTGAGAGTTCAGTGCGGTGATGGGCTTGTGAAAATAGGTGGGAGCAGAAGGCAACTTGGTCATGAACTCTTGAGTTCGCGAATCGTAGTTGAGGTGAACCGCGATGATTTTTGTTGGCTCTGCGGGCGGTAGGTGGATTGCATCCTTGATGGCAACGGTTCTGCCNTCTGGGGCAACCAATTGTTCGCCCTGTCTCAGAACTTCAACAGGAAAGCCATCCAGCAGGATTCTTCTAGTTTCAATCACGAGATAGCACCAGGTCCTTTGCTCTTGGGAATCCAGCCTCAGGCTGAGGGAACCAGACGTGAACCTGGCCCGTGCCAATCGAGTTTTCGTACTCGCTGTACATCACGCCCTTGGCATTCAGTGCTTCTTCTCCAAGTGCTCCGGCCATCGCCAGGTAGTGGAAGAAGCCGGCCTCCGGCTTGTACTTCTTGAAGGTCGGGAAGTCATCCAAGATTGCCGCGTGATCTCCAGCCTGCATCCAGTCGAGCACCTGAAGGTCATAGGCGTAAGCCTCTGGGGTATAGATGTGCTTTGGATCACTGGCTTCGTGCTTACGCAAATCGCGCAGCTTGTGGAAGGTGTGGGATAGCGCACCTGAAGCAAGAATCAACACCTTTCGGTTTGACTCCGCGATTGCCTCTCCAATTGCTCGGCCGGCTCTAATGAAGTCTTCCGAGGTTCCGGTCTGGCAGACCGAAACACTAATCCAACGCTTGTCATCTAGACCGCGGCCAAGGTAGTGCCAAAGGTTGATGGTCGCGTAGAAAATTGGCAGGTGTGGATCTGCAATCGGAGTAATCCAGGTTCCGTTCTTCTCTGCCTTGCCAGCGATTAGTTGAGCCAGCTCTGGATCTCCCTTGATTGAGTATGGGATTTGCGTCATGCCACGAGGCAGTTCTTCGGAGGTGAATAGCCCTGAGCGCTCGGCGGCCGAGGTGACAACGAATTCGACGGTTGTGGCCCAGTGGCTATCCAGAACAATAACCGTGTCGTAGTCGAGGGTCTCAAAGACATCTTTACGAAGCTTCTTCAGTCCCGGAACCAGACTTAGCTCCTTGCCCTCGTTCAGATCTTTTCGAACTGCCTCGGGGAGCATGATCGTGGGAACGTGCGCGAGTAGGCCTGCGCCAAGTACTTGACCCATTTCTATTCCTTCCATCCATTTGGTGAGTAAACAGTGTTCTTCACATCAGCGTAAAAGTCGAATGACCAGGTTCCGCCATCGCGACCGATTCCGGACTTCTTTGAGCCGCCGAAGGGTGCCCGCAGGTCTCGAACGAAGAAGCAGTTAACCCAAATCGTTCCAGCCACCAAGTTCTTGGTGATTCTTTCGGCATGCTCTCGATTGCCGGAGACCACAACCGCGGCAAGGCCAAACTCGGTGCCATTGGCCATTGTCAAAGCCTCTTCGTCGGTGGAGAAAGTTTGCATGCACAGCACCGGTCCAAAGACTTCGCTGGTCACAATTTCACTTCCGGGCTCAGGATTCATAACCAGGGTCGGCTTGAAGTACAAACCACCCAACTCCTGATTCTCCGAGCCTCCCATGACGATGGAAGCACCGGATTCCTTTGCTCGGTTCACAAAGCCCTTAATTCGATCGAAGTGAACCGGGTGAATTTGCGGTCCGATGTCAGTGTCTTCATCACGAGGGTCGCCCTGCTTGATTTTGAGAGCGCGTTCCTTGAACTTCTCGGCAAACTCAGCAGCCACCGACTCGTGCACCAGAATGCGCGTTCCCGATAGGCAAACCTGACCGGCATTGTCGTACTGCTCAACGGCCAACTGAGCGGCGAGCTCAAGGTCGGCGTCTTCGAATACCAACAGTGGGCTCTTACCACCGAGCTCAAAACTCACCGGGGTGAGGTTGTCCGCAGCGGCGTGGGCGATGATTTTTGCTGTCGGAACAGAACCGGTGAAGGAGATTCGAGCTATGTCCTTATGTGCTGTGAGAGCCGCACCAGCCTCGTTACCAAAGCCAAACACCACATTGAAGACCCCGGCGGGGATTCCAGCCTGAAGAGTCAGGTCGGCGAACAAGCTGGCGCTGAGCGGAGTCCACTCTGCCGGCTTTAGTACAACGGTGTCTCCCGCAGCCAATGCAGGCCCAATCTTCCAAGTCGCCAGCATCAACGGTGCATTCCACGGGGTAATCAGGGCAGCAACTCCCGAGGGATCCCACGAAATTTTGTTGGTGTGGCCACGGGTCTCGAAGTCTGGGTGACTGAGCTGATTCATTGCCCATTCTGCAAAGAAGCGAATGTTCATGGCTGCTCTAGGCATCACGCCGCGGCGATGTGACCGAAGCAGCGATCCATTGTCTAGAGTCTCGACGTTTGCCAGGAGCTCGACATTTTCTTCAATTAGATCCGCGAGCTTGAATAGCAGTTTGCCTCTACCCTCTGGGCCGAGCGCTGCCCATGCCGGGAAGGCTGCTTTTGCTGCCTGCACGGCCAGATCGATTCTTTCGCGCCGCCTCGAGATATTTGCCCTAGCTCCGATAGGTCAATTGGCGAAAGGTTGGTATAGGTTTCTGCGGACGCAATTCGCTTTCCACCAATAAAGTGTCTCGTATCAATGTCAACACCGAAAACATGAGCTTTACTCACGGGGTCTCCCTAAAATCATTTGGACACTAATGATTTAGATTAGAACATCGGATTCACTTGGCCCTGCGAATCTTTATAACAATTTAGGAAGAACGATGGAAATCAGACCCCGGATTGCAATTCTTGGCCGTTTTGCCGAGTCGACGTCAGTCACCCGCTATGCAGGCGTTGTAAACGCTCGACGACTGCTTGAGGCGGTGCACGCCGCTGGCGGCGAGCCGATCACTCTCTTGCCGACGAGGGACTCCAACTGGAGCACGATCCTGGCTGGTTTCTCCGGAGTGCTGATGCCCGGAGGTTCAGATATCAACCCGTTGCGTTACGGCGAAGAGCCNAACAACGAAGAGCTCTACGGCATTGATGACCTTCAAGATGAGGTTGATTTCTCGCTCGCTCGTTTCGCTCTNGAAAAGGGCATGCCNTTCTTNGCCATCTGTCGCGGCTTCCAGGTGACCAACGTGGCTTTAGGTGGCTCGCTGATTCAAGACATGACCGAGCACCACCGGCACCACATCTCAGAAATCANCTTCGACGAATCAGGGATGCGGCTTGGNCTCGAGTCAGGTCCGCTAAAGACCTCGTGCTACCACCACCAAGCCATAGCTCGGCTCGGGGATGGAATTGAGGTGCTCGGCAGATCAGCCGATGGCTACGTTGAGGCGGTCCAATACCCATCCAAGGGTTGGGCATACGGAGTGCAGTGGCACCCCGAGGACAACTACGATTCTGAGGCGGGGCAACTAGCAATGCTCAAGCGCTTCGTGCGCGAAGCTAGGGCTTTTAGTCTTTAGCGGTGTGGGTGGCGATTAGTCGCAGCAATCTAGAAATATCTGCCTTCTCTTGGCTGCTGAGCACACTGGCAACTTGAGTTTCCTCTTGGTTGAACTGCGGAAACAGGCCGTCCATNAGATTAGTTCCGGCTTTGGTCAGGCTGACATCAACAAGTCGACCGTCNGTTTTNCCGCGGTCTCGAACCAGGTAACCCCTGCCCTCCAAGGTCTTCATGACTCCNGTGAGCGTTCCTTTCGAAATGCCGCTTTCGCGTGCCACCTCACGAGTCTCAACCGGCCCCCAAATCCAAACCACCCAAAGCACAACGAAGCCAGTCCAAGACAGATTGTGTGCCTGCAGCACCGATCGCTCTAGGTGGTTGCGAAGGTTATTTGAAGCGCGAAAAATGTTTGCCACTACTGCCATTGATTCGAAGTCGAGCGCTTTAGTNCCCAGCACGAGGCTGACTTGGCGCTCGGTTTCTGCGATGGTGTGNATCCCGGCCATGGCCCCTAAATTCTCAAAGTTTGTATCACTATTGTAAAGCCGCTAGTCCTATGCGACTTAAGTTGGCTAGAGTCATTATTGTTAGCATCCAAACGAACTAAGGATTCCTGATGAGCTCAGCGTCGAGTATCAACCTCGCAGATCTAGACCTTTTTTCCCAGGGCGCACCCTGGGCCGCATTCAAAGAGCTTCGGGAGAAGTCCCCGATTCACTGGTGTGAAGAGGAAGCCCCCAACAGCGGCTTTTGGGCAGTAACCAGGTATCACGACATCGTCAAAGTCCTGCGAGACTCCGAGACCTTTACTTCCGAGCGATTCACAAACCTTGAAGAAGTAGATGCTGAACAAGAAGAAGCTCGGCGCTCACTTTTGGAGACCGATGGTAATCGGCACCGTGCGCTGAGAAGACTGCTGCAGGGGCAATTCACTCCGCAGGCTGTCTCGGTTTACGAGACTTTCCTAAGAGGTTTGACGGCAACCACCCTCGACAATGCCTTGGCTAAGGGCACCTTCGACTTTGTTTCTGAGGTGGCGGCTGACTTCCCAATTCAGGTGCTGGCAAAACTACTCGATGTTCCAGAGTCTGATACCGGCAAGCTGATTGACTGGGGAAACCGCATGATTGGTTTCGATGACCCAGAGCACGCAGATGTCTTGATTAGCGATCCGGACAGTGAAAAGTATCGCCTAGTTCCATTCCGCTCCCCGGCCGCTCTTGAGCTATTCGCATACGGCGATGAGTTGGCACAGGAGCGCGCAGGCAAAAATGGCACCGATCTAATTTCGGTGCTGGTGAACAACCCAATGAGTGATGGCGTGCCACTAACTGAGCGAGACTTCCACACCAACTTCTTGCTTCTGGTAGTTGCCGGAAACGAAACCACTCGTCACACCATCAGCCACACCTTCAACAACCTGCTGCAAAACCCATCGCAACTTGAGCTGCTGCAGGAGAACCCAGAACTAATTCCTTGGGCAGTGGAGGAATTCCTGCGCTTTGCCAGCCCGGTCTATCACTTCCGAAGGACTGCGACCAAGGACGTTGAGCTAAACGGTCAACTTATCAAGGCTGGACAAAAGGTCGTTCCTTGGTTTGCTTCCGGAAACCGTGATGCCGCAGTCTTCGACAATGCAGATGTGATGGATGTACTGAGGAATCCAAACGAGCACATGACCTTTGGTCGCGGTGGCCCTCACATGTGCCTTGGCAATGCGCTGGCACGAATCGAGCTCAGAGTCATGTTTGAAGATCTGATTGGCCGAATTTCCTCGGCCAAGCGGGTCGGCGAAATCGACTTCTTGAGATCAAACTTCGTGCACGGAATCAAGCGCATGCAGGTGGAGATTAGTTCTCGCTAAATCAGTTTGGCGACGTGCTTTAGGAATCCGTCGACCAACGCGAAGGTGCGCTTTTCGGCCTCGGCCTCTTCGGCCAAAGTTTGACGCATCATGATATCCGGATCTTGTCCATCCTCAATCACCTTCTTATCCCCGCCCCAGGCCAACCAGTCCTGCAGGCCCGCTGCGTTGATCTCAGGGTGAAACTGTATCGCTAGGGATTTGTTGATGACAAAGGCCTGTGAGGCAATCGGATTCCTAGCGATTTCAACGGCACCTTCGGGTAACTGCCAACGGTCGTAGTGAAATTGGAACCATGTACCATTAGACACAATTTCCGGCGCTTCGCTCCAGATCGTCTTCCACCCAATCTCACACTGTGGGCCGCGTGCAACACTGCCCCCCATCGCTCTGGCAATGAGCTGGCCTCCAAAACAGATGCCCAGCACGGGCTTGTTTCCNGCCACCGCGGNTCTNACCCAATCGAGCTCTGGCTGNAGCCAGTTGCCGATGCAGGCATCATCCCAAGCGCCCCAGGGAGCACCCATTGGAATAATGAGGTCATAATCATCAAGATCAGGGAACTGGAAGCTGGCCTGGTTTGGGGTGCCGAAAAGATGCTCGGGGACAACCGTTCGCTCTTCAATCTCAAACCCATGGTGGCGCAAGCGCTGAGAAACTGGACCGGTTGGACTCACGTGGTCATGCTGAATAAACAGGGCCTTCATGGAACTCCTTCTAAATCACGCAAAGATAACTCTTTACGCTCTAACCTGCCATTGACTTGATTCAGATACTATTCTGTCGTTTGTTCCCAAACGACAGTTTGATTGGTCCAGAAAGTGACAAAGGAGTTACATTGGCTCTCGACTTAGACGCTCTGAAAGAATCCCTACGCCAGCGGGGAATTGACGTTCTCCGGGTTATGTATTCGGATGTACTGGGAATCCCTCGATCTAAAGATCTTTTGGTCAGCCACTTAGATCGTTCCGCCCATGGTGGGCCTACATTTTGCCAGGGAATCTGGAATACCAATACCCAGGGTGGCGTGCTGGATGCTGCAAACATCCTCAGCGACGGACTTCAGGACCTCTTGGGGCGAATNGAACCCGAGACCATAACACCCATGCCGTGGGAGCCAGGGGTCGCTTACGTGATTATGGACGCCCTTGAACCAAATGGTAAGCCAAACCTTTTCTCACCACGCACGGCACTGCAGTTGATCATCGCCAAGTATCACGAGCTGGGCTTGCGTCCGATTGTTGGCCCAGAGCTCGAGTTCTACATCGCTGATCGAACCCCTGAAGGTGGCTTCAAGCGTTCGCTGCACCGCACCGGTAGGGCATACACCACCGGATCGCTGGTCGACCCTAACGGCACATTCCTTCACCTGATGCGCATGCTGGACCAGATGGACATTGGCGTTTACGCCGGTAACCACGAATTCAGCCCGGGTCAGTATGAGATAAACCTTTGGCACTCTGAAGCGCTAGACGCTGCAGACCGTACCTTGTTATTTAAGGCTGCAATCAAGGACATCGTGCACCGCACCGGTCAGCACGCCACCTTTATGGGTAAACCATGGAGCGATGAGGGTGGAAGTGGTTTCCACCTTCACTTCTCAGTTGTGGACGCCAATGGCAAGAACTTGATGGACAACGGCAGTGGCGAGCTATCTGAAGTGGCTCAGCGTNTGATCGCGGGTATCACCGCNCACGCTTCCGGCCTAACNGCTTTGACAAACCCNTCNATCAACGCCTTCAAGCGCCTAGGTCCAGANACTCTGGCTCCTTTCCGCGCCAACTGGGGTTATGACAACCGTAGCTGCATGGTGAGAATCCCTCCGGAGCGTGGTGGCGGAACTCGCCTTGAGGTCCGAGTTGGAGACGGTGCAGCTAATCCTTACCTCATGATCGCGGGAATTCTGGGTGCTGGACTGTTGGGAATTCTCAACAAGCTTGAGTGCCCGGCGGCGGCAGAGGGAATGGCCTATGACAATGAAAGTGCTCCGGTCCTGCCGACCACTTTTACCGATGCTCTAGAGGCTCTTGAAAAAGACAACGAACTTCGCGGTCTGATTTCGGACAGCCTGGTTGAGATTTTCCTGACCTTAAAGCGAGATGAGCTTGAGCGTTACAACTCAGAGGTCGGAAACCTCCACGGTCGCACGGTTAGCGAATGGGAAATCCGCGAATACATGGAAGACTTCTAAACCAAGGTAACCGCCCTCAGATGTTGAGGGCTTAGGTCAGTTTGATTTAGATGTTTGGGTTCGAGAAGTCCTTGACGAGAGTTCCGCCATTGAAGGTCACTCCAACCTCACGGAAATAGCCCCCAAGAATTTCTTGAACTGGAAGAATTGAAGCCAGCTCGTCCCAACGTGAGTCGAAAAGGTTGAGCTCTGCATCGCCGACCCAAGGAGTTCCCAGATCGGCGTCAACGCCACCCATGGTGATCAGCTGATCCATCGAGTTTCCTAGTCCCGGCGTGATGGACGGCATCCAGCGACTGTGCAGCATCTTGTGTCCATTTACAAAGCCGTTGTGCTCCGACTGGGCGCGAAGAGTCACAACTGCCTCTGCCAATCTGTGGTCGTTGGCGGCGATACTTGCTCCAAACTTGGCTCCGGCTTCCAGCCTTGGAGTTGCTTGACCGCGGTTGTAAACACGAGTGGCGTGAATTGAGCCCAACTTCTTTGGGTAGCCCTGGAACCAACCTCTCGCGATTGCGAAGTCTTTAGAAACCCAGATGGCCACACATCGTGAATAGGTGACCCCTTCAAACTTGCACCGAACAACCACGAAGGCTTCCATGTATTGCGATCGAACTGGATCAAGTAGCTCTTCTTTGTCGGTGCTGCAGGACTGCCAATCCGCCCAAATAAGAGCGACCGCTCCTGGCTGTTCATCTGCCAACTCAAGCTCTGCAGGAAGAATTGCGCGAACATTCTTTGGATCTGTCAAATATTCAACGGTCAGCAGAGTTCCAGAATAGAACCACGGCATGTGGGGAATAATTGCGCTTTTGCCTGAAGGCGTCTTCGGGGCGAGAAATCCATTTAGTTCGGTCATATCCTCAAGAATAGCAATCATTTGCTTTCAAACGATTTCCCCATTTATCGCTTTATAACGATTTGATTTAGAACTGCCTCAAGTACCTAAATCCTCCACCTAGTCCGCTTGGTTTACGCCAATGTAGAACATAGTCGTTTGTGTCTAAACGACTCAAACTCAATGAGGAGAACTTATGTCGCAACAAAACGGATCGGCCGGGTCGCTCAAATCCGGAAAACTTGGTGTTTTAGGTATTGTCTTCTTCGTCGTAGCCGCCTCCGCCCCTCTTGTGGGTATGACCGGTGCGGTTCCAGTGGCAATGCTGGCAGGTAACGGAGCTGCTGCTCCAGGTGCTTACCTTGCAGTTGGTCTAACCCTGATGCTGTTCAGCGTCGGCTACGCCGCCATGAGCAGTCGGGTCACAAATACAGGCGCATTCTTCGCCTACGTGGGAAGAGGTCTCGGTGCTAACGCAGGTGTTGCCTCCGCCTTTGTATCCATCGTCTCTTACGTAACCATCCAGCTGGCTATCTATGGCTTCTTCGGTGGCGTATTGGCGGGCCAAATGGGTGCTATGGGGATTGACCTCCCCTGGTATGTATGGTCTTTGATTGCCTGGGCGCTAGTCACTGGACTTTCGCTGCTGAGCGTCGACATCGGCGCTAAGGTGCTGGGTGTTCTGCTTCTAGTGGAGCTTGCAGCACTGCTTATCACCGCAGCTGTGATCTTGATTGACGGTGGACCTGAAGGTCTAAACTTCGGAGCCTCCTTCTCGCCAGATCAGATTCTTGCGGGTGGCTTTGCCGGTGGTGCCGGTATCGCTCTAGCCTTTGCTGTTGCTTCATACATTGGTTTCGAGGCAACCGCAATTTATGGTGAAGAGTCGAAGGACCCTAAGCGCACAGTACCGAAGGCAACCTACTGGGCCATCGGACTAATCACCGTTGTATTCGCATTCACCTCATTCGCGATGGTTACCGGCATGGGAGCCTCAAAGATCTTNGATGAGGTCATTGCTCGTTCAGCAATCGACGGTGTGCCACTAGCCGATCCAGCCGCTGTGCTCTTCTCGTTGGCCAACCAGTACGTTGGACCATGGATGACCACCGTCATGGGCTGGTTGGTAATCACCAGCTTGTTTGCCGGTCTATTGGCATTCCAGAACGCTAGCGCACGTTACTTCTTTGCAATGGGTCGTGGCGGTGTTCTACCAGCTAGCTTTGGCAAGACCAATGCCGCTGGAGCTCCATCGCTTGGCGTAATTGCCACCTCGGTGCTCGCCGCAACTGTGATGATCATCTTCGCAATTGCCGGCCTAGACCCAGTTCTCAACCTGTTCTTCTGGATGAGCGCTGTTACGGTTATCAGCCTTTTGATTGTTGAGGTCCTGGTATCCGTGGCGGTTGTGCGCTTCTTCAAGCAGAACGGTGGCGAGAACCTCTGGAGGTCAACCATTGCTCCNGTAGCATCTGCAATCCTGCTACTACTAGCGCTCTACCTACTGATGAGCCGCTTCAACCTGCTCGCTGGCACCGNGCCAGAGGGTGTTGACCCATCACTGCCTGAGAGCGCTTGGCAGCTCAACGGTCTCGGCTGGTTCCTAGTTCTACTGCCATTCATCGCCGGAGTA
>Ga0063231_10000163_pt1 | contig 17067 bp, 12 predicted proteins | sample LauGreSu1BDMLBSD_2_FD_56231 | JGI IMG/M metagenome (GOLD analysis project Ga0063231, IMG submission 56231) | Freshwater lake microbial communities from Lake Michigan, USA - Su13.BD.MLB.SD v2 (version 2) | ecosystem: Environmental > Aquatic > Freshwater > Lake | place: Lake Michigan, USA...
TTGAAAAGTTCCAAATGTATGCAAAACCACTTCCAAAAATACCAAGGGCTAACATTGCCAAGAGTGCTTGAATTCTGAAGTTGTAGTCAGCTATTCCATTAAGTAGATAAAAAGGTAATAGTGTTATTGAAGCCATACTTAATTGGGCCGCTGCTGCTGCTTCCGGCTTTAATCCAAGGGGTGAAATATTTCGCGTTATATACGGGAATGAGTAGCCGTAGCAAGCAACCGCTAAAAGCATTGCGATAACCCCGATTAGTTGGTTATCTCCTATCCCTTTCCAAATTCCCAAAACGGTTAATACTCCAAATGCACCAATTAACAAGCCAAAGATTTGTTCGCGCTTAAGTTTTTCTTCACGAAACAAAATCANTAGGAACAACAACGTCATTAATGGAGTTGTAGCATTTATGATTCCGGCAAGCACAGAAGTTACGTATTGTTGAGCAAATGCGAAGAGGGTCCCCGGAACGACATTTAAAAGCATGGCAACTACCCATAGTTTTAACCAAATACTTTTTTCGCTAGGTAGCTTAATTTTTCTGCTCCATACAACAAGTAACAAAGTGATTGCGCCAAGGGTGCAGCGACCAAATGCAACTCCAAATGGGGTTAGAAACTCAAGGCCTAGTTCAATGAATATAAAGGAGCAACCCCAAGTTAATCCAAGGATTAGATAGGCAGGCAGCCATGATTTTCTCATCATCACTCCTTAGCCCTTAAGGTTTACTTATGACCGAATCATCCGTGGGTCCTGGTGAGTTCTACCAGGTAGTTGGCGTAGGCCCTCACTCTAAACCATGGCCGACCGATAATCACTTTGATCCTGATTTACTTGAGAACGGTGATCGTAGAAATGTCTTAGATAAATACAGGTATTGGAAAGTTGAAGCAATAGTTGCCGATCTAGATACCAAGCGCCATGACTTACAAATTGCGATTGAGAATTGGCAACATGATTTAAACATCGGATCAATTGTAAGAACTGCCAATGCATTTAATGTCTCTGCTGTCCATATTGTTGGCAAGCGAGATTGGAACCGACGAGGTGCGATGGTGACTGATCGATATTTAACCGTTCATCATCACGCAACTGTTGAAGAGTTTAAGAAATGGTGTGATGAACAAAATTTACCAATNATTGGAATTGATAACTTGCCAATCTCAAAGCAATTAGANAATACANATTTGCCAAAAAGATGTGTGATGTTGTTTGGTCAAGAAGGCGCNGGAATGAGTGATGAAGGTGTTGCAGTTTGCTCAGTAGTTTTAGCTATCTCTCANTATGGTTCAACTAGATCAATGAATGCTTCAGCTGCTGGAGCGATTGCTATGTATGCCTGGGCGATGCAACATTTAAATCCAGTCAATCATCCAAAATCTTAATCTTCGTCAATTACCTCTGTGACAGCATCTAGTCTTCTTACAATTTCATCTGCCTCGTTATCGCGGCCCAAGCTTCTTAATGTTAAAGCGATTTTTCGCTCGATATCAATAATAAATTCAAAATCTTTAAACTCAGATTCAGTAACGCTTTCTAACACATTTTCAAGTGTCATTAGCGCCTCTTCAAATTGACCAAGGCCAATTTGGGCCTTNCCTAGTTCAAATGATGAGTAAGTCTCTCTTCGATGATCATGGGCAGTTACAAATACATCCAAAGATTTTTGAGCAGAGATTAACGCACCCTCTGCATCACCTAACTCAGTTAAGCAGTGCGCAATCTTTTGATCGCATCTTGCAACATTGATAACCTCTTTTAATCTCTTAAATAAGGCGCGAGATTCTTTAAAAGCTTCTAGTGACTTCTCATAATTTTTCAATTCGCGATATGCNCAGCCAATTAAGTGCAGATCATTTGCTGCCCCAGAATCATTGCCATCAACCAAATGCTCTTGAACGCACTCATTCATACACTCAATTGTTTTTTCATACTCTTTTGAATTAAACCACCACTCACCAAGTGTGCAGGCAAGTTCAATTGCCATTGGNGATTTTGTCTCTCTTAATAGATCNACAGCTTTGCTCATCGCATTAGCTGCTTCATTCATTCTCTTTAGTTGATTTAAGTTGTAACCAATTGCTGAATAAGCTTGAGCTAAACCTTCGGTTGGTGCAACAGCACCTAAATCTGCATAAATATCACGGGCAGTTTCTGCGAGCGCTAATGCCTCGTCATACTGACCACGCGCATAAATTCGCGCACTTAATTCATAATAAGTATTTGCTCGATCTAAACCTTGGACTTCAGGAATTCTTTCCCAAAGCATCTCCTCAGTAATAATCTCTTCAGAGTTGTTATCTTCATTCTCTGAGTTATCTGACAAGTTCGACCTTTCACATCTTCTCGTTAAAGCCTATGCAACCCTAGCATTTACCATCCCGGCCTTGGGTGGGAATTGGCTAAGAACGCACCCAGTGATTGCAGCCTTTGGCCACCTGTTGTATCAATACCAATACCTCTTTATACCGTGCTAGCTGCTGTCCGTATGGGCCAGGAGCACTTACTTGCTCTGCCTTGGGAGCATCCCAGTCATTTAGTAGATGCATTTAGAGCGAGTATAGTTTTGCCACGTGCGTTTCATAAATAACCCAAGCCACGACCTGACCTATGACGATGTATTCATGGTCCCCTCATACTCTGAACTTTCAAGTCGAATGGATGTTGATTTAACCGCGCCTGATCAAACCGGCACAACAATTCCATTGGTTGTTGCAAATATGACAGCAATAAGTGGCAGACGTATGGCAGAAACTGTTGCTCGCCGCGGAGCAATTGCGGTAATTCCACAAGATATCCCACTAGAGATAGTTGCTGATGTAATTAACTGGGTTAAATCTCGCCACCTAATCTTTGATACACCAGTGACATTAAACCCAAATGAAACTGTTGCCGACGCTATTGATTTAATAACAAAACGTGCACATGGCGCTCTAATTGTCGTTGAAGATGATCGACCAATTGGAATTATCACCGAAGCTGATTGTGAAAATGTTGATCGATTTACTCAGTTACACAAAATCATGTCAAAGGATTTAGTCACACTTAATGATGATGTAACACCGAAGGCTGCTTTTGAGTTTTTAACTGAAAAACGTAGAAGACTGGCGCCAGTAATTGATAAGGCTGGCAAATTAGTTGGAATTATTACTAGAACTGGTGCGCTTCGAGCAACTATGTACCAACCTGCAATTGATGCAAATGGAAAATTAAAAGTGGCCGCCGCAGTTGGAATTAATGGTGATGTGGCTGGAAAAGCTAAAGCTTTGTTAGCTGCAGGTGCTGATCTACTAGTTGTCGATACAGCTCACGGTCATCAAAAGAAAATGGTTGAAGCATTAAAAACTATTCGAGCCTTAAATCCAAAGGTTGCAATTGTTGCCGGCAATGTTGTCACTGCAGCTGGAACTAAGGAGTTAATTGAAGCCGGTGCTGACATTGTTAAGGTTGGAGTCGGTCCTGGTGCAATGTGTACAACTCGCATGCAAACTGGAGTCGGTCGACCACAATTTTCTGCAGTACTTGAATGTGCAGCTGAAGCTAAAAAGCATGGCAAAAGTATTTGGGCAGATGGTGGCGTAAGACATCCAAGAGATGTTGCGCTGGCATTAGCCGCCGGTGCATCACAAGTAATGATTGGTTCTTGGTTTGCTGGAACTTATGAGTCCCCTAGTGATTTACGCAAGGACTCAGATGGCAGAGTTTATAAAGAGTCATTTGGAATGGCCTCTGCTCGCGCAGTTGCTGCTAGAACTGCTAGCGAAGATGCTTTTGATCGTGCGCGTAAATCATTATTTGAAGAGGGTATTTCAAGCTCTCGTATGTATATAAACCCTGCTCGTCCTGGTGTTGAAGATTTAATTGATGAAATTATTGCTGGCTTAAGATCATCCTGCACATATAGCGGTGCAAAAAATCTTGCAGAGTTTAATGAAAAGGCTGTAATTGGAATTCAATCTGCAGCCGGCTATGCCGAAGGCAGACCGTTATTTACCTCTTGGAAAAATTAATTTCCTGATTTTTATTTGTTTTCTAGATAAAACAATGTGACCGAAGAATCCAATTAACAAAGCTGCAATCACACCTAAGTTTGCATAGGCCCAAGAGCCATCTTTGCCGCCAACAATTGATAGAAAATATCCTTGCCATGAAAGCCAAGATGCTAAGGAGTTAGTCACTAAGCCCCACCCAATAATTGTTCCAAAGCCAATTAATCCAATTGATTTAAAGTTATATGAACCATATCTTCCATTGGGATCAAAGAGTTCTGATTCACTATAACTTTTTCGCATTAAAACATCGGCAGCAAATAATCCAGACCAAACAGCGACTGGCACACCAAGTGTTATTAAGAAACCTTGAAATGGAACAAAGAAGTCAGATGCAAACCAAACCAGATAGATCGTGCCTATAGTCATTATTAGGCCATCAATACCTGCCGCTACATATCGTTTAACTGGTAAACCGATTGAGACCAAGGTTAATCCTGATGAATACAAATCAAGAATTGCCCCTCCTATTAATCCTAGAACTGCAACCAAAGCAAAAGGGATTAAGTACCAGGTAGGAAGCAAGGTTGTTAAAGCACCAATTGGATCACTGGCAACTTTACTATTTAGCTCTTCGCTACTTGCAGCAAGTAAAGATCCGTAAATAACTAAAATAATTGGGACAATTGAAGCTCCGAATATGGTCCAACCAATTACTGATTTGCCGGAAACTTTCCTGGGTAAATATCTAGAGTAATCGGCAGCACAGCCAACCCAACCTAGGCCAATTCCAGTAATTGCAAAAATTATTGCACCGATAAAACCAGAAGTGGGCCCAGTTGGTAAGGCTGAAACCTTGCTCCAATCCACAGAATCGATCGTGAGCGCTATATATCCCGCGGTTAAGAAAATCGTAATTACTGTTAAATACAGTTGAATTTTCATGATTACTTTAAAACCTAATACTCCACCAATTATTGTTAAGCCACCTGCAAGCATAAAACCCAAAACTCGTGAAATGTCAGTATCAATATTTCCGATTCGAGTTAACACAGTTCCTGAAGCAAGTGTTGCTAATGAAACTAAAACTGTTTCCCATCCTACAAATATCAAATATGACAATAATCCTGGTAATCGATTTCCTTTAACACCAAAAGCAGCACGCGAAAGCGTCATTGTTGGCGCATTAGCTCTTTTACCTGCAAGTGATGAAATTGCAACGATTGAGAAACTTCCAATGGTTCCAATTACTGCAGCTGCTGTTGCTTGCCAAAAAGAGATTCCAAATCCTAGAAAAAAAGAGCCGTAGGAAATTGCTAAGAATGAAACATTTGCAGCAGCCCATGGCCAAAATAAAGATTTGGCAGAACCTTTTCGCTCTGCCTCTGCAATGAAGTTAATTCCGTTGATTTCTACAGAATCTGATAACTTTTTCATGGAAAGTATTTAACTAAACTTTTACTATCTTGGGCGCTTCCGGCGCTCATGTGGACGTGGTCGGGATTTTTTCTTTTTCCCGCCGCCTTTTGATCTTGAACCTCGATACCCACCAGACCTACCTGAACTATCGCCTTTAGCAGCTTGTGCTGTAACGATTGGAATGCCAGAAGGCTCTGCAGCCCCCGTGACTTTTACTAAGGTTGCATCCAATGGTCTAACTGTTGATTCATTTAATTTAACGCCTGCTCTTGCTGCAAGGCCATGCACACCTTTGCGTTGCTTGTGAGTTGCAAGCGTTACCACTGTTCCAACTGCACCAGCTCTAGCTGTTCGACCTGCACGGTGTAAATAATCTTTGTGGTTTTCTGGAGCATCTACNTGNACTACAAGTGAAACATCNTCAACGTGAATTCCGCGAGCTGCAACATCTGTTGCTACCAATGCATTTGTATGACCAGATTTAAAAGCTTCTAGAACTCGAGATCTTTGAGNTTGAGTTTTGCCACCATGAAGTGCNCCAACGGCAACGCCAGCCTCATTCATGCGTTTAGTTAATTTGTCTGCACCATGTTTAGTTCGAACAAAAAATATGCTCTTTCCTTTTCTGGCTGCGATTTGGGAAGTGATTAAATCTTTATGAGCTTGCTCCAAGATTAAAACGTGATGGGTCATATTTCCCGCTGTTGATTTCTCATTTGCAAGAGAGTGAGTTACTGGATTTTTTAAATATTTTTTAACAAGTGAATCAACATCTTTATCAAGCGTTGCACTAAATAACATTCGTTGCCCGCCAGGCTTAGTTAAATCTAAGATTCTTTTAACATCTGGCAAGAAACCCATATCTGCCATTTGATCTGCCTCATCAAGTACTGTTATTTCAATGTCATCTAGCTTGATGTGTTTCTTTTGAATTAAATCAATAAGTCTGCCTGGGGTTGCCACAACAATAGGCACTGCGCGCTTTAACGCCTGAATCTGTTTTGAATAAGAAAGTCCACCTGCTACAACCTGTGAATTTAAATTTACAGTTCTAGATAAAGGTGCAATCACATCGCTGATTTGCATTGCAAGCTCACGAGTAGGTGACAAAATCAAAGCCAGTGGGCGCATCGGTGCAGCTGTTTTACCNGCTAAGCGGCTCATTAAAGCCAAACCAAAGGCCAGAGTTTTNCCAGANCCAGTTTGNCCGCGACCTAAAATATCTTTGCCAGCAATTGCATCAGGCAAGGTGGCTTTTTGAATTGGAAATGGTTTTTCAATTCCTGCTGCGTGCAGGACTTTAATCAACGCAGGGTTAACGCCTAATTCTTTAAATGACATAAATCAACCTAACAAGACATGATGCGCGTCTTGGTGGTGATTTGAGATTAAGACTCGCAAGGCACTTACAAATTGTAAGTACATGGGGAACTACAAAGGAAAGTTTACCTTACTTTTACTGACTGAATTACCAGGTACTAATCAACCCTGATTTTGCTGTTATTAACTGAAAGCTCGACTGCAACAATTCCTTTTTCGCCATCATTTAATTCTGGCTTTACCCATTCAATTTCAACCTCAGTCAAGGCTGAATTAATCTCTTCTTTAAACCAAGAATCGGCTAATTGACCATCATCTGCGATAACAATTTTTGTAATCTTTGCAACTGAATTTCCATCCTTTGAGGGATGTTGTTCGGTTAACCATTGGATGAAAAATGGTAACTCACTTGCTCCAGTAATCTCTTTTACGCCAATTTGTTTCCACTTCAACTCACTGCCATCTGGTTTAGTACGGGCACCATCGGCTGCTTTACGGCCAAACTTTTCCTCAACATTGGCTAGGTCAGATGAACTAAATACCCAAGTCAACCAACCACCACCAGCATCAGCTTTTTGCTTAACTGCTTTACCAAATGCAGTTGCATCTGTAGCTGGATGATCTAATGGGCATACAACTTCAATGTATTGACCGTTTAATAATGGTGCAGTGAAATTTCTAGTTCCGAACTTTGGATGGATACCACCGTCAACAAATGCGGTACCGATCTGCGAACCAATTCGATTAACAACATCAGAAATCTGGTCATGGGATGCAACATATGAAACATGGTCAAGACGCATGAGAGTATTTTGCCTTATCTTTGGAGGTGCTAATTACCACTTTTTTAACGTAACTCACACATAAGGGCTTCAATTAGAAGCAGGGGTGCTGCATTTTGGGCCAGATTCCGTCTTGTTTTCAAGATTGCCTCAATTTTTCTGATTGTTTGCTCTGGCTTTGTGGCTTGCGCGAGTTGATTAATTTGTGAAATCAGATCTTGATTGATTAAAGAATCTACAGAGTTTGATTGAACCAACAAAACATCTCGATAAAGTGTTGATAAATCCAATAATGCTCTATCTAAATAATCCCTGACCATTCTAGTTGACCGAGATTTTTGTTCCTTCTCCAATTCCTTAACTACTTTGGCACCACCTGCAACTAATTTAGATCCTGTCGCTCCCCAAGCTTCTTTTAACTTTGAAATCTCATCTTCATCTTTTTTTTCTGCATCTACTAGTGCATCTGCCTTAGCAGCATCCACCAAGAATTGTGCGGCTTTAAATGCAGAGGAAACATCTTTGATCATAAATGGTAATTTCATAATGTTGGAACGATTTTCTCTTGCAGTTGAATCAGTTGCTAAACGCCTAGCTCTTCCTATATGGCCACCGGATGCTCTAGCAACAAAATCAGCCGTGCTACTTTCTACGCCATCGCGTTCGATTAACAGTTTTGCAATCGCTTTAGTTGAAGGAGTGCGCAGTGATAAATGCCTGCAACGAGAGCGAATGGTTGGTAAAACATCAGTTAACGTTGGCGCACACAACAACCAGATTGTTCGAAGCCCTGGCTCTTCAATCACTTTTAGTAAAGCGTTAGCAGCTGATTCAGTAAGTCGATCAGCATCTTCCATAACTACCACGCGATAATTAGCCACCGATGGTGCCCAGGATGCTCTGCTGATTAACTCTCTCACTTCGTCAATTTTTATAGAAAGTCCTGCAGTTTTAATCAATTCAACATCAGCATGTGTACCGATAATTGTTGACATGCAATCATTACATTTACTGCAACCACCATCTTTACATACCAACGCTGCAGCAAAAGCTATTGCCGCATTTGATCGACCAGATCCGGGTGGGCCAGTAAAAAGCCAGGTATTGGTCATGCTTTGACTTTTGTTATCAACCATGCGAGAGGCTTCTACTGCATCTTTTAATATCGAAATAACCTCAGTTTGATCAATTAATGATCCAAAAACACTCATTATTGTTTAATGTTTCGCTTAAGTGTTTTTATAGCCCCAACTCTTTCCACAATTAATTGGTGAATCTGTTCAATTGTTAAAGAAGCGTCAACAACTAGGAATCTTTCTGGATCTTGATGAGCAAGATTTAAATACTCCTGTCTAACTCGTTCATGAAATGCTAGTGGTTCACTTTCTAATCGATCTGTTGAATGCAATCTGCCCAAGCCAATTTCTGCTGGTAAATCCATAATGATTGTTAGGGTTGGAGTTAAAGATTCTGTCGCCCATCTTGAAATTCTTGCCACTTCAACCGGCAATAAAACTCGGCCAGCTCCTTGATATGCAATAGAGGAATCAAAATATCTATCAGTAATTACTATTTCATTTCGCTCTAACGCTGGCCTGATTACTGAAAAAACATGATGGGCACGATCTGCCGCATACATCAATGCTTCAGCTCTTGGTGAGATAACTCCAGTTTTATTATCCAATAAAATATTTCTGAGTTGGTTTCCAAGATCAGTTCCACCTGGTTCGCGAGTTAATAAAACAGTCTCACCATTTTTCTCTAACCATTCCTTCAACAATTTGGTCTGAGTAGATTTTCCTGAACCTTCGCCACCTTCAAATGAAATAAAAACTCCTGTTGTGGTTTGGCCAGTTATTGCACCAAGCTCTCCTCTAAATGCTGATTTAATATCACTCATTAAAGAAACATTTGGGCGATCTCGCATTTGTAAATATGAAAGCACTCCAACAAATACTGCTATTAATCCAGCAAAAAACATCGTGAATGCTGCGCCGTTATAGGTAACTGTGGTGGTTCTAAATGAGTATGTGTGCTCACCAATTGCAGCTGCAACCAAAGGAGCAATTGCCAGTACTAGCACCAATGAAACTCTGATTAGTGATTGCACNAAAGCAAATGTTCGCCCNCGAACCTCATCCTCAACCTCTAAACCAAGCATTGTGAAACCTGTAACCCAAGAAATGCCTGCAAATAAACCAAGCAGGATGGTTATAAAGATCGCTAATACAAGATTTAGTACGAGTGATAATGTCACAAGCATTAGCCCAGAAATTGTCAGTGATACTCCAAATAATCTGCGTCTTGAAAATTGNGAAAATATTCTAGGTCCGAAAGAGATACCGAGTGCTAAACCAAAAAATACCGCTGCAAATAAAATTCCGTATGCCGCTTCACCAGCCTTTAAATCATCAACAAATGTTCTAGCTAAGCCAATTACCGCACCTGCTGCAAAAAATGCGCCAAGCATTCCAAATATCAAGCCTCGAATAATCTTTGAATCTTTTATAAATGCAAAGCCTTCCCAAAGTGATTTACCAATTGAGCTTTGAGCCAACTTCTTACTTGATCCTGCTGGGATCTCTTTCAATCCCCAGACTGTCAATGCACAAAATAGAAAACTTATTGCGTTCAAATAAAGAGCAACATCAGCTGCAGATGCTTGTGTGGTATTTCCTAGCGCAGCATTAATTGCGCCTATAAATAATGCCAAGGTTGAAAACACAATCGCAGCTAATGGGGCAGTTCCGTAAGCTGCAAGTAGCGAAACTTGATTTGCGCTTTCTAATTTTGATTTAGGTACTAAATTTGGAACTGATGCCTCTTTTGCTGGTGACCAAAACAAAGTCACAATTTCAGCCAAAATTGAGGCGGTGTATAACCAGAAATAATTACCGACGATTGGAATTGAAAGGTAAAGACTAAATCTTAATATGTCACAGACGACCATTAATTTTCGGCGATCAAATCTATCGGCGATTACTCCGGCAAATGGTCCAAGAATTACAGCTGGTAATAATCTAACAATGAATACACCGGCAATAGCAAAGTTTGCTTTTGCATAATCACCATCTGCTAATTGTTGTGCTAACGCAGTTGATGCTAATAGTCCTAACCAATCGCCAAATGATGAAAAAGCCATTGCTCGCCAAAGTTTGCGAAATGCTGGAATAGCTAGAACACTTCTAGATTCTGATTGCGCAGGCGCTGATGGATAAGGCAGGGACATGATGTAAGTCTACTTGCGCCTAAAACAGATCACTTTGGTGCATTTCCAACACCAGTTGCTGCCTTTTTGGCCTTCTTCTTTGCTCCTGCTCCTTTAACTGTTTTCTCAGTCAAAGTTGGTGCAGATTTCTTGCTTCGCTTGCCCTTCTTTTTTGAGCCACCTGGATTCTCAATCTCCCAAGCTCTACGCCCTGCAAGCAACTCAAGTGCTCGCTCTAAAGTTAACAACTCAACTGCATCTCCACGGCGCAAGGTTGCGTTAGTTTCGCCATCAGTTACATAAACACCAAATCTTCCATCTTTAACAATTACTTCTCTTTGAGTTTGTGGATCTTGACCCAACTCTTTTAATGGCGGTTTAGCAACACCACGTCTTCTAACTTTTGGTTGTTTGTAAATCTCAATTGCTTCATCTAAGCCGATTGAAAAAAGTTGATCTTCACTAGTTAAAGTTCTTGAATCAGTTCCGTGTTTCATGTATGGGCCGTATCTGCCGTTTTGTACAGTAATTATCTCATCTTGATATGTTCCAAGTGTGCGTGGCAATGAAAGTAAACGCAATGCATCAGATAAATCAACAGTGTCTAATGACATAGTTGATAACAAGGATGCGGTTTTTGGTTTAGGAGCATCCTTCTTCTTACGCTTTTTCTTAGCACCCTCTTCAACAATCTCTTCCGGAAAAACTTCAGTGATGTATGCGCCAAATCTTCCAGACTTTGCAATTACTTCCAATCCAGTTTCTGGATCAGTTCCTAGTTTTCGCTCACCAGAAGGTTTTGCTAAGAGTTCAATTGCTTTTGGAAGTGTTAGCTCATCCGGCGCCATTTCCTCTGGAATGTTGGCAAATTTTCGATCATCACCTTGTCCTTGTTGCAGATAGGCACCAAAGCGTCCAACTCTTATTTCAATATCTTCTCCCATTTTCATGGTGTTAATAGCCTGTGCATCAATTGCACCAAGATCTGCAGATAAATCTGCTAAGCCAGGATTATTTTCGCTGCCATAAAAGAATTGAGTAAGCCAAGCAACCCGCTCCTCTTCACCATTTGCAATTCGATCTAAATCTTCTTCCATGGATGCGGTAAATTCATAATCAATTAACTTTGTAAAGTGTTGCTCTAGTAACCCTGTAACTGAAAATGCTAAAAATGTAGGAACTAGTGCTCGGCCACGCTTTGCAACATAACCTCTGTCTTGAATGGTCTGCATAATTGAAGCAAATGTTGAAGGTCTTCCAATTCCTAACTCCTCAAGCTTTTTCACCAAAGTTGGTTCGGTATATCTAGCTGGTGGTTTAGTTTCATGTCCTTCACAGCTGTATTCATTTACCTTTATTTTCTCGCCAACACTCATCGCAGGAAGTCTTCGGTCACTTTCATCTACCTCAGCCTTTTCCTCCACAATATCCTCATAGGCTGCAAGAAATCCGGCAAAGGTTATAACTGAACCGTTAGCGGAAAATCGCATCACTTCCAGATTTAGTTTTAACATCAAAATCAACTCGCATTTGTTGTTTCTTTGCATCCGACATTTGGGATGCAATGGTGCGCTTCCAAATTAAATCGTAAAGTGCAAACTCATCCCGGGATAACTCTGGAGCTAATTCACCTGGTGTTCTAAATGTTTCACCTGCTGGACGAATAGCTTCATGTGCCTCTTGGGCATTTTTAGTTTTGCCCTCATAAACTCTTGGAGTTGCAGGTACAAACTCTTTTCCATAAAGAGCCTGTGCAGATGAGCGAGCAGCAGATATTGAAGAGGAAGAAAGTGTTACTGAATCTGTACGCATATAGGTGATGTAGCCATTTTCATATAAGCGTTGTGCAATTCGCATTGTTAATTGAGCTCCCCAGCCAAGGCGTGAACCAGCATCTTGTTGCATTGTTGAGGTGGTAAATGGTGGCTTAGGTCGCTCTGTTCTAGGTGATTCCTCCATGGATTTAACAACTAGTACTTGACCATTTAATGATTGAACTAATTCTCTAGCGCCTGCTTCATCTAGCAATAAAATATTTGCAGCAGATTTGTCTTTAATTCCACCATTTGCATCAAAGTCATTGGTGGCTGCAACTCGTTTGCCATCTAAAGAGAGTAATCGCGCGGAAAATCCTGGCTCGCATTGGGCTGCAAGATCCCACCAAGCAGAGGAAATAAAAGCCATGCGTTCACGCTCTCGTTCAACAATTAATCTAGTAGCAACAGATTGCACCCGGCCTGCTGAAATTCTTGGCATAACTTTCTTCCATAACACTGGTGAAAGTCGGTATCCATATAGTCGATCTAAAACTCTTCTGGTTTCCTGGGCATCAACTAAGCGATAATCTAAATCGCGTGTTTCTTTAGCTGCTTTTTGAATTGCATCTTTGGTAATTTCATGAAATACCATTCGGCGCACTGGAATTTTAGGACGTAAAACTTCAATTAAATGCCAGGCAATTGCTTCGCCTTCGCGATCTTCATCCGTTGCCAGAATTAACTCATCAGCATCTTTCATTAAATCTTTTAACTCAGCGACTTTAGATTTTTTATCTGGATTAATTACATATAAAGGAGCGAAATCCTCTTCAATATTTACGCCCTCTTTAGCCCAGGCAAATTTCTTAAACTCTTTTGGTATATCAGCAGCTCGCTGTGGCAGATCGCGAATATGACCAACGGAGGCTTCAACTACATATTCATCCCCTAGAAAGGAGCCAATTTTGCGCGCCTTTGCAGGGGACTCAACAATTACTAACTTTGTTCCCAAAGTACTTCCTTCTTAACCTAAATGGGGAAGAGTAAAACTAATTAGGCGATTGCNGTTGCGCGTTTACGGTTTCTGACAAGAGCCCAGATAATTACTGCAGTCGCAAGGAGTGCAATAACCATATTGGTGCTTTCGTTGCCATCGAGAGTAAACCCAACAATTGCTGGCGTAATTAGCAACCCAACTAAGTTCATTACCTTAATCAATGGGTTAATTGCAGGACCAGCGGTATCTTTAAATGGATCTCCAACAGTGTCGCCAACAATTGTTGACTTATGTGCTTCAGATCCCTTACCGCCAAACTTGCCATCTTCAATCATCTTCTTAGCGTTATCCCATGCACCACCTGAGTTTGATAGGAATACTGCCATTAANGTTCCAGTTCCAATTGATCCAGCAAGGTATGCACCGAGGGCGCCAACACCTAAACCAAATCCAACTGCAATTGGTGCCATTACTGCTAATAAACCAGGGGTTGCAAGCTCACGTAATGAATCGCGAGTACAGATATCAACTACGCGACCATACTCTGGNTTTACNTTGCCAGTCATAATTCCTGGATACTTTTTAAATTGTGCGCGAACTTCAACTACAACCGCACCTGCTGCTCTAGATACTGCATTGATTGCAAGTCCTGAGAACATAAATACCACAGCTGCACCAATAATTAATCCAACTAAGTTTCTTGGATCTGCAACATCTAGCACGCCTTGGAACTCAAGCACNTGATCTTTAACAACCAAGCCTTTTTCAAGTACAGAGTTTTTAATCGCATCAGTAAATGCACCAAACAATGCTGTTGCTGCAAGCACTGCAGTTGCAATCGCAATTCCCTTAGTAATTGCNTTTGTAGTGTTTCCAACTGCATCAAGAGAGGTAAGGATCTTTGCGCCTTCACCCTTAACATCGCCACTCATTTCGGCAATTCCTTGTGCGTTATCTGAGATTGGACCAAAAGTATCCATTGCAACAATTACGCCAACAGTTGTTAGCAATCCTGTTCCGGCAAGTGATACTGCAAATAGTGAAAGAACAATTGAGCCGCCACCTAATAAGAAGGCACCAAACACAGCTGCTGCAATTAATAGTGCTGAGTAAACAGCTGATTCAAATCCAACTGAAATACCAGCAAGAATTACTGTTGCAGCACCGGTCTTAGAAGAGGCTGCTACATCATTTACTGGGCGCTTGCCAACCTCGGTAAAGAAGCCGGTCAGAATCTGAATTGCTGCTGCTAATCCGATACCAATTAATACTGCGCCAAANGCTAGAACTCNAGGGTTNACNTCATATGACTGAGCCTCTGAAGTTAATCCTGACATATTCATTAATGAACTTGGCAGGTAAGTAAAGGTAGCAAAACCAACTAACACAGCGCTGATAATCGCGCTTGTGAAAAATGATCGATTGATTGCAGTCATTGCGGTCTTATCAGTCTTGCGTAATTTAGTTAAAAAGATTCCAAGAACCGCAGTGATAATTCCAATTGCTGGAACTATTAATGGATAAATAAGTCCGGCATCACCAAAGCCTGCTTTACCTAGAATCAAAGCTGCTACCAAAGTAACTGCATATGACTCAAATAGATCTGCTGCCATACCGGCACAGTCGCCAACATTGTCGCCTACGTTGTCAGCAATAGTTGCTGCATTTCGTGGGTCATCCTCTGGAATTCCTTTTTCAACTTTACCGACTAAGTCTGCGCCAACATCTGCAGCCTTTGTGAAAATTCCACCACCAACGCGCATGAACATCGCAAGCATCGCTGCACCAAAACCAAAACCTTCTAGTACTGCTGGTGCATTTTCTTTATAGATAATTACTACTAGTGATGCTCCAAGTAGGCCAAGTCCTACTGTGGTCATACCAACTACACCACCGGTACGAAAGGCAATCTGTACTGCGCGCTCTGCTGATTTCTTACGAGCCGCCTCTGCTACGCGCACATTTGCTCGAACTGCAAGCCACATGCCGTTGTAACCAACTAATGCTGAGAATCCAGCGCCCACTAAGAAAAATATTGATCTACCAATTCTTATATCAGTCTCACCAGGAAGTGCGAACAGGAGCACGAAAACAATTGCAACGAAAACTGAAAGAGTTTTGAATTGTCGCGCTAGGTACGCGGCGGCACCTTCTTGAACTGCTGCTGCAATCTCTTGCATCTTTGCAGTTCCCTCATCTTGAGCTAAAACTTGTGCACGAAGGGCATAAGCAATGGCAAGTGCTGCCAAAGAGATTCCTAAAATCACATATACATAACTGAGATTACTTCCGCTTACTTGGACAAGATTCAATGAACTCTCCTTGGGTAGGGCTCAACGATGAGCACTTGACTGACGACGGGCGAGTTTACGCATACCCGATGCCCTTTTTACAAATAAAGAGGTATGCCGTGGATAAATCACGCTCATTTTCCCCATCTTGGGCAGATACCCTGACCCCAAGATGAATTTATTTGATGCCCATTCAATAGTGACCGATCTTGGTGTGATCGGAATTCTGTCAATCCTGTTTGCTGAAACTGGATTATTAATCGGCTTGGCCTTTCCNGGTGATTCACTTTTATTTATTGCCGGCATTGCCGCCTCTGGTACTGGAGCGGCATTACTAAATGGAAATCAATTACCTGCATTAGAGCTTTTCATAGGCGCACCCATTGCTGCCATTACTGGTTCATTTGTTGGCAGATGGTTTGGTGCAAAATACGGAAGAAAATTATTTGATCGCCCTGACGGAAGATTTTTTACCCAAGCCCGGGTAGTGCAAACTGAAAAATGGTTAAATAAATATGGAGTTGGCAAGGCTTTATTGCTAGCAAGATTTATTCCATTTGTTAGAACATTAATTAATCCAATGGTTGGAATTATAAATGTTCCAAATCGTGTCTTTATATTTTGGAATGTACTTGGCGCAATTATCTGGACCGATGGAATTTTACTTCTTGGATATTTATTTGGTGAAAGGATCGAGGGATCAGTTGATGCCTTTTTATTACCAGTAATTGGTCTAATTATTTTATTAAGTTTGCTTCCAATATTTTTTGAGATTTATCGGGAAAGAAAAAGAAGAAAGTTATAAACCCAAATCACTTAATTGGTAAGCGGCTCGATAATCAAAGCCAGCTTCAATAACTTTGGGCGCAGCTCCTCTTTCAACAATGACGGCAACGGCAACCACAATTGCGCCAGCTTCCTTTAATGCCTCAACTGCCGTTAAAACTGAACCACCAGTAGTTGATGTGTCCTCAACCGCTAAAACTCTGCGCCCTTTAACATCTGGACCTTCAATTCTTCGTTGCAAGCCATGTGCCTTCTCAGCTTTTCTAACTACAAATGAATCTAGTTTTCTGCCATTTTTTGCAGCCACATGCATCATCGCTGTTGCAACAGGATCTGCTCCTAGTGTTAATCCGCCAACAGCATCAAAATCTAAATCTTTAGTTAAATCAAGCATTACCTGACCAACAAGTGGGGCGGCAACTGCATCTAAGGTCACTCTTCTTAAATCAACATAGTAATCCGCCTCTTTTCCAGAGGACAATATGACTTTTCCATGCACAACTGCTTTATTTAGAAT
>Ga0063231_10000164_pt1 | contig 17051 bp, 18 predicted proteins | sample LauGreSu1BDMLBSD_2_FD_56231 | JGI IMG/M metagenome (GOLD analysis project Ga0063231, IMG submission 56231) | Freshwater lake microbial communities from Lake Michigan, USA - Su13.BD.MLB.SD v2 (version 2) | ecosystem: Environmental > Aquatic > Freshwater > Lake | place: Lake Michigan, USA...
TAACGTATCGTTTTATTAGCAAAAACGTCTAACCTTATGAAATATTGTTTATTACTCTTTCAATAATATTATTTTCAGTTATTTCTTGCATACAGGCAAAATCGCCACGATGACAGATTTTATTGCCATATACAGAACATGGGCGGCAATCTAGGTCTATTTCTACGCAATTTTCGGGGTCTTGTCCGTATCCTAAAAAGCCGGCATAGGGGTGAGTTGCCCCCCAGATAGATACCACAGAAACACCCTTAAGTGAGGCCAAGTGCATACCTGCAGAGTCCATGCTCAGCATCACATCCAAATTTGAAATGAGCTCCAATTCTTCTTCCAATTTCAGTTTTCCAATGGTAGAAATGATATTATTAGAATGTTGAGTCCAGGCTTCAGCAACACTTTTTTCTGCAGCTCCGCCACCAAAAATGAACAGTTTGTGGCCCTGATGGGCTAAATTCGCCACAATTTGCTCCATTTTGTGCAGCGGATAAACTTTTTGTGCATGCTGAGCAAAAGGGGATATACCAATCCATTTGCCCTGCTTTTGGCCACCGCTTAATTCAATTATTTTTTGTGAAAGTTCTGCCGGATTTCTAACCAGCTGATGACTCAACTTTAATTTAAATCCTAAATTTCGAAATACGTCAGCATAACGTTCTGACATAGGCTGCAAAGGCTTCAAGACCTTGTTAAATTTCTGTGTGAGCCGTTTCTTTTCTTCACGGCCTTTGTTAACATGTTGAATTTTTAGTCCTTTGAAGCGAAAAAATGTACTCAAGACCCTGCTCCTCAGGTTGAAATGTAAGTCGGCAATTGCCTCAGGTTGATAGCTTAATAATTCTTTAAAAAGGATATAAAGGCCTTTTAGACCCTCATGTTTTCCCTTGGGCTCGATGGGATGGAATTCGACACGGGGTAAATCCTTAAAAAAGGCTGAAAATTGAGGCCTACTAACCAGAATAATTTGTGTTTCTGGGTTTTGTTCAACTAATTCACGAAGAACGGGAGCTGTCATGGCTACATCGCCCATGGCAGAAAAGCGAAACACTAAAATTCTTCGAGCTGAAGACATGAATTTATTTTTTGTACAAGACCGGGTTGAGGCTCGGATCGTTGTACATTTTCATTTGTTTGTACACTTTCATGTATTTTTTCCCCGATGCTATATCAGCCAGCAATTCATCAATACTTTGAGAAAGATCTTTTCTTTGTTCCAGCAAAACATTCAATTTTTCTTGGCATTTTGCCCGATGTTCAACGCTGGCGCTGTTTCGATTGGCTTCTTCAGCCATGTGATAGATTTTGAGCGCTAAAATAGACAAACGGTCAATTGCCCAGGCCGGACTTTCAGTATTCACTTTCGCGTCAGCACTTGTTGATACATTTTTATATTTTTCTAAAAAATACGAATCGATGTACTCCACCATATCGGTACGATCTTGGTTGGATGCATCAATTCGTCGTTTCCAATTCAATGCCTCGGCAGGGGCAATGCTGGGCTCACGTACTTCATCCTCCATGTGCCACTGAGCGGTGTCGATCCAGTTTTTAGCGTACAAAAGAAATTCTAAACTGCCTTTTTCGTAAGAATTTTCAGGCTGTTTATCGATGTCGTTAAATTGGTGATAATCCTGAATGGCTTTATCGAAAATAGAGTTACAAAGTTGACTGATCATATCACAAAAGTAGAAAATAAATCAGGCAGGTTTGAGATTTTTAAAAAATGCATCGATTTGTTCCAGGTTCATGGCATTGAGGCATTGTTCTGAACTTAGTCCACCTTTTCTGCCCACCAAAACGCCATAATGCATATCGTAAAAACCATCGGTACGGTGCGCATCGGGATTAATAGCCAGCATTACACCCTTTTCAAGCGCATATTGGTGCCAGCGCCAGTCGAGGTCCAGTCTTAATGGGTTGGCATTTATTTCGATGACTACGCCGCTGGCTGCACAAGCATCAATCACTTTTTGATGATCGATGGGGTATGCACTCCTGCTTAACAATAATCTCCCGGTAGGGTGGCCTAAAATGGTGGTATAAGGATTCTCTATGGCCTTAATGAGGCGTTCGGTAGCTTTTTCTTCCGACATTTTTAATACGGAGTGTACCGAGGCCACTACAAAATCGAAACTGGCCAATACTTCATCGCTGTAGTCGAGGCTGCCATCGTATAAAATATCTGACTCAATGCCTTTAAAGATACGAAATGGAGCTAATTTTTGATTTAACTCATCAATTTCGCGATGTTGTGCAGCCAGCCGGATTTCATTTAAGCCATTGGCGTAAAATGCAGATTTTGAGTGATCGCAAATGCCTAGGTATTCCAGTTTCAGCTGATCACGGCAAAATAAAGCCATCTCTTCTAAGGTATTCACCCCATCACTCCAGGTGCTGTGGTTATGTAAGCTGCCTTTCAGGTCGCTGAGCTTAATTAAAACCGGCAATTGCTGTTTGGATGCTTGCTCTATTTCTAAATTTCCTTCCCGAAGCTCAGGTTCAACAAAATCAAGTCCGGCCATTTGGTAGATCTCCAATTCTGATTTTCCCGAAACCGGTTTGCCAATCAATAATTTTTCCAGCTTATTTACGTGAGCTGCATTTCCTGTGGTGCGTATCAACTCCCAGCCAAAATCAGCGCTATGGCAAAAATGGAATTGGAAATTGACGCCCTCTTCAGACTGCATACAGTTCTTTTCGTCGAGCACAATTTTTAAACCTACTGGTAGATGAGCGGCCTTAAAATCGATTGTTAATTGTCCGATCAATACATCCACCTGATCAATAATCTCCATTCTTCGTCGGTAATCACCACTTAAACTGATTGGCAGATTCGGAAATGCATTTTTTAGGTCTAAAATTAATTTTTCGGCTATAGATTCTGCTTTTGCATACAGCATACGGCCATTACTGGCCATTTTGAATTCGATCACCTTCAAGATTTCTTCCTGGGTTTTGAGCCCGAAGCCCTTTGCTTCTATCAATCTGTTCTCATTGCAGGCATACAGCAATTCTCCTACGCTTTCAATCCCCAGATCTTTCCAAATGACAGCTACTTTTTTGGGCCCAATTCCTTTGATTTGTAAGATTTCCAAAACGCCCGGAGGAGTATTTTGTATCAAATTATCGAGCTCTGCAATGTTTCCATTTTGAATTAATTCATCAATTTTTGCCGCAGTGCTTTTACCAATACCTTCCATCGTACTAATTTCTTCTAAAGTTTTGGATGCGATCGGGAAGGGGAGCTTATCTACCTTAAATGCCGCATTGGCAATTGATCGCACTTTGAAGGGATTTTCATCGTATAAATCCAACAATTGACTAAATAGCCTGAGTGTACGAGAGATGGTTTTGTTTTCCATGGAGATCAAAAATAAAAAAAGCCCTCCGTGATTATGGAAGGCTTTAAAAATAAAAATGGATAAATTATTTGATCATCACTTCATAAGGCATGCGGGCCTGCATTCCGCTACGGTTTAATACCGATTTAATTTGCTGATAATAAGTGTACTGATCGCCCAGTTCTTGTTTAGTGAAATAAGTACGGATTTTATCACTTGAAGTCTCAAATATCTCCTGGAAAGGATCTTTTTGACTCGGATACGCTATCACTTTGTAATCCTTTAGTTTAGCCATTTTTGCCGCAGAGCGGATGGCGTCGTCAATATTTCCCAACCTGTCTACCAAGCCGTTTTTAAGCGCCTGTTCGCCTGTCCAAACTCTTCCCTGGCCAATGCTATCTACGTAAGCAACACTTTTACGACGGCCGTTAGCTACTTTTTGGGTAAAGGTTTTGTAAATCTGGTTGATTTCTTGCTGCAAAATCATCTTCTCATCTTCTTGAAGTGGACGAGTAATGCTGATGTCGGCATATTTCCCTGTTTGAACCCCATCAAAAGTGATCCCCAATTTGTTATTGAAGAATTTTTTCATGTTGGGGATGATGCCGAACACACCAATAGATCCTGTGATGGTATTCGGTTGAGCAAAGATTGAATCTGCATTGCAAGCGATGTAATATCCGCCTGATGCGGCCACATCGCCCATAGAAACCATGATCGGTTTAACTTTTTTCGTTAATTCTACTTCACGCCAGATCACGTCGGAAGCTAAGGCACTGCCACCGGGAGAATTGACACGCAAAACCACAGCCTTTATTTTTTTGTCGGTTCTAGCTTTTCTAATTGCTCTGGAAATACGTTCCGATCCGATGGTTTCATCGTCTCCTTCACCGCTCATGATTTCTCCAACTGCGTAAATAACGGCAATTCTGTTAGAGGAACTTGATTTTTCATCATTGGCAACAATCGCATAATCTGCAATGGCAACTGAATTCAAATCTTTACTTTGTTTAATACCTGTTAGATTTTTCAATTCACTCAGCACTTCATCTTTGTATTTCAGGCCATCTACCAAGCGGTATTTGAGTCCATCTTGAGCAGATCTGACCAAAGCCAAATTGGAGATATTGAGTAAGCTTTCTTTAGAAATTTTTCTGCTTTCAGCAATTCTGCTGATGTAATGATCGTACAAAGAACCGATAAATGAGGTCACCTGTTCCTTGTTCGCCTTACTCATTTTATCTAAAATGAAAGGTTCGACGGCACTTTTATAAGTCCCAACTTTAATAATTTGAGGTTCAATTCCCAATTTATCCAGCGCTCCTTTAAAGAAAGTGATTTCGGTGCTGAAACCTCTAAAATCAATCATTCCTTCCGGATTGAGGTACACTTTATTGGCTGCAGAAGCTAAGTAATAAGCACTTTTGGTATAAACTTCACTGTAAGCCAGGACGAATTTGCCCGACTTTCTAAAATCAATCAGTTTATTTCTGATTTCCTCGATGCCAGCATAACCGGCTTGTATATAGGAAACATCGATGTAAATCCCTTTTATCTTTTTATCACTTTTAGCTTTCTCAATGCTGATGAGTATATCATTCAGGCCGATGTTGCGTTCGTTTTCGAAACCAAAAACACCCAAACTTTCCAGTGGGTTTTTAGAGGTCCGTTCGGCAATGGGGTAATCCAAACGAAGGTGCATCACCGATTGGTCTTCAACTTCCACTTTCGATTCTTCGCCAACAGTGCTGGCTATACCTATGATAGTGAAAACAGAAATCAGTATTAACACAAAAAAGGAAAGGATGACGCCCAGCATGGAGGCAAAAACAAACTTGAAGAACTCTTTCATTTGGCGATCAATTTTTATATCTATGCAATGATATAATAAAGATGAAAATTTGCTTCATTTGTTACACACATAATTGATAATTATTAAATGGCTACCATTTTTTTATTGCTTGGCAGCAACATGGGTGATAGTGTTCAGTTTTTGGCTGAAGCACAAAAGCAGCTAGAGCATCAAGTTGGGAAACTGATCAAATCTTCCGATTTGTACCAAACTGCTGCATGGGGCAATACCGAGCAGTCCGATTTTATCAATCAGGTAATCAAAATGGAAACCATACTGGATCCGCAAAAATTACTTGGTACGATTTTGGCAATTGAAAAAGAGATGGGGCGCTTACGGGAGGTAAAATGGGGTCCAAGAACCATAGATATCGATATTTTGTATTATGATCAAGAGGTGATCAATTTACCTGAACTGAAAATTCCACACCCAAATTTGCATCAGAGGGCATTTACCTTAGTACCTTTGTGTGAAATTGAGCCTCTTTGGTTGCATCCGGTACTCCATCGAACAAATCGCCAATTGCTCATGGCAATAGATGATGTTTTAAGTGTACATAAACTCCAGAAATGATGAATAAGCTAAAATCTGTTCAACCCGCGGAGCCAGAAATTAGTTTGGCTTATTTGAAAGATATTGCCGATGGTAGTCAGGAGTTTATGGTTGAGATGATCGATATTTTTCTACACCAAACGCCGGCATACCTGGCTGAGCTGGAAAAATCCATCGAAAACAAAGATTGGTCTACTGTTGCAGAGATTGCACACAAGGTGAGACCCACCTTTACCTTCATTGGGGTTGATCAATTGACTGAAATCATGGCTTCTATAGAGCAGAAAGCCCGCTCGGGGGAAGATTTGTCTACTATCTCCAAAGAATTTAATGAAGTGAAGCCACTCTTGAGGCGTGTTTTTGAGAAATTGGCAGAATTGAGGAAAGAATTAGCTCAATAAGCCAGATTAGGCAATGGGTTTGAGTGTGAATTCATAGCTTTCCATGATCAGGTTTGCCAGCAATTTTTTACAAGCTTCATCCACTTTTTCGCGAGCTTCGGCTTCGTTTGCAGCTTCAATTTCTAAACTGATGTGCTTGCCGATGCGCACATTTTGAATTTCAGCCAATCCCATGTTCTTCATACTGCCGGTTACCGCTTTTCCTTGTGGATCAAGGATTTCTTTTAAGGGCATTACATTGATTTCTGCGCTGAATTTCATTTGCTTGTTTTAGTTTGAATGATGGATAAAATCAAATAAAGAAAAATAATGAAAGGTATTGCTGCAAATTTAAAAATAAGTAGCAAAACTATAGCCGAACCGAGCAGGAGATAACGGAAAATGTTCTCTTTCCAATCTAATTTTTTGAATTTGAGCGAAAATAGTGGCAGCTCGGCCACTAACAATAAACTCATGATCACGCTCAGTGCCGTTAAAAATATTGGATTCAGGATAAGCTCAAAAAGAATTAGGGAGTCGCCATTTAAGATGAAAGGTAATGAACCGATGAGTAGTGCGTTTGCCGGGGTCGGTAAACCGATGAAATTTTCAGTCTGACGGGTATCGATATTGAATTTGGCCAAGCGCAAAGCCGAAAAAATCGCAATTAAAAATGCCAGATAAGGTAAGTAAGGATGAACCTGGTTTACATTTCTAAATAATTGGAAAACGATGAAAGATGGTAACACACCGAAACTCACCACATCAGCCAATGAATCTAACTCTTTTCCAATTTCGCTATATGCTTTCAGGAGTCGGGCAGCCATTCCGTCACAGAAATCGAGAATCGCAGAAATTCCAATGGCATAAGCGGCGAAAATGAGCTGATTTTCTGCAGCAAAAACCAAGCCTACACAACCGCTGAATAAGTTTAAACAGGTGAGGGTATTTGGAAGGTGCTTTCTAATCATTGGCTTTATTCCTAATTGTGAATATAAAAATTCACTTTATTAACCATTCATTGATACCAGGAACTCTTCATTGGTTTTAGTGCCTTTCATCTGTGCCAGCAAGAACTCCATCGATTCTTGTGAATTCATATCGGCCAGGTGGTTGCGTAAAATCCAGATGCGTTGTAAGCTTTCGCGATCCAACAATAGATCATCTCTGCGAGTGCTGGATGCGGTAAGATCGATTGCAGGGAAGATACGCTTGTTAGACAATTTACGATCTAACTGTAATTCCATGTTTCCGGTTCCTTTAAATTCCTCAAAGATCACTTCATCCATTTTAGAACCGGTTTCTGTCAATGCGGTGGCTAAAATGGTTAATGAGCCACCATCTTCAATGTTTCGGGCAGCACCAAAGAAACGTTTAGGCTTGTGTAATGCGTTGGCATCCACACCACCTGATAAAATTTTACCGGAAGCAGGGGCTACCGTATTGTAAGCACGGGCCAAACGGGTAATAGAGTCAAGCAAGATCACTACATCGTGACCACATTCTACCATTCTTTTCGCTTTTTCCAAAACGATATTGGCAATTTTCACGTGTCGCTCTGCTGGTTCGTCAAACGTTGAAGAGATCACTTCGGCCCTTACACTGCGTGCCATGTCGGTTACCTCTTCCGGACGTTCATCGATCAATAAAATGATCAGGTAAACTTCCGGATGATTTTTTGCAATGGCATTGGCCACATCCTTCAGTAACATGGTTTTACCAGTTTTAGGCTGGGCAACTATCAAACCACGCTGTCCTTTACCAATTGGCGTGAACAAATCCATGATCCGGGTAGAGACATTACCTACCTCTGTAAATAAGTTCAAACGTTCGGTTGGGAAGAGTGGGGTTAAAAAGTCGAAAGGCACACGGTCTCTCACCTCGGCAGGAATACGCCCATTGATGGCTTCCACCCGAACCAAAGGAAAATATTTTTCACCTTCTTTTGGTGGTCTAATGCTACCGCGAACGGTATCTCCGGTTTTTAATCCAAATAACTTGATTTGAGACTGTGAAACATAGATATCATCTGGAGATGATAAATAATTATAGTCTGATGAACGTAAAAAGCCGTAACCATCAGGCATGATCTCCAAGATACCTTCGTTGATAATGGCATTATCGAAATCAAGATTTAATTCTTCTTTTTTTACAGCGGCCGACTTGGCTGAATCTTGCGGTCGGCGTTCGAAACGTTGCGGTTGCTCTGTAGGAGGGGGTAATTCACGAAATTCAACCTCTGGACTCGGATTCAAGTTTTCTGCTGCCGGAGCTTCTTCGGTAACCGCTACCTCTGCATCGCCATTCTCAAAAAGGTTGGCATCATCCAAAGGAATTCTAGCTGGTGTAGGTTCAGATTTATTGGTCCTGATTCGTTTCCGCACTTTGCCATCATTTGAAGCCAATGAGTTTTCATCACCATTAGGCGCTGATGGATTGTTTAAGCCGATAATCTGATTAATAAGTTCTTGTTTACGCAGCGATTCAGCATCGGTTACGCCTAAGCTCATTGCTAATTCACGAAGCTCTGGCACGAGCATATCGTTCAATTTTTCTAAGTCCAGCATCAAAAATTAATATATGATATAAAAAGGATGATTTCGTGCTATGTATTTATCCGAAATGAACAGGGTTTGAGTACACCTAAATTTTGTATGAGAAATTACGATGATTTCCTGAAAACAGGGATAAATTGAGATAACGATACAATTTTAGCTAAATATTTCAATACTATCAAAAAAAATAAATATTCTTCTGGCATTCTTAATTTAATTATTTTCGTTAAAATTTCAACTCTCCATGACCAGAGCACAGCTAATTGATCAAATACGCAGTAAACGATCTTTTTTGTGTGTTGGCCTAGATACCGATCCGGAATTGATACCGGAATCGTTGAAGCACTTCCCCAATCCGGTTCTTGAATTTAATAAGAGGATCATTGAAGCAACGCATGATTTATGTGTGGCCTATAAACCGAATACTGCCTTTTATGAAAGCAGGGGTGTAAAAGGCTGGGAAGAACTTCAAAAAACATGGGAATTGATTCCCAAAACCTGCCTGAGCATTGCCGATGCCAAGCGAGGTGACATCGGGAACACCTCCACCCGGTATGCACAGGCATTTTTTGATGCCAACAGCTCCGGTATGAGTTTCGATGCCATTACGGTTGCACCTTACATGGGCAGCGACTCGGTGAAGCCATTTTTGAAGTTCAAAGATAAATGGGTCATTTTATTGGCCTTAACTTCAAATGAGGGAAGTCATGATTTCCAATTTCTCCAAGCTGATGGTCTACAAATCTTTGAACAGGTGATTCAAAAGGCAGCCAGCTGGGCCAGCCCAGAGCAGTTGATGTTTGTAGTTGGAGCTACACAAGGTGAGGCCTTCAAAACAATTAGAAAATGGGCTCCTGATCATTTTCTACTCGTTCCGGGCGTAGGAGCTCAAGGCGGGAGTTTGCAAGAAGTTTGTGAATATGGGATGAATCGCGATTGCGGATTATTAGTCAACGCTTCCAGATCCATCATTTACGCCTCCAATGGCCCCGATTTTGCCCAAAAAGCCCGAGAAGAAGCTCAAAAAATACAGCTGGAGATGGATGTTCAGCTAAATAAGATAAATTTTTAATCTGAAGTTAATTCTGTAAATTCAGTAGTGGATTTTACAGAAGATTTACTCCATTATTTCTGGAAAACAGGTTTACTTAAAACCAAGCATATTGGTACTGTTTCCGGCGAACCCTTACATATTATTCATGCTGGTTTTCATAATGCACATGCAGGCCCCGATTTTGAAAATGTACTCATTCAAATAGGAACCACTAAATGGGCCGGGAATGTGGAGATGCATTTGTGTTCATCCGATTGGTTCAAACATCGGCATGAATTGGATGATGCCTATCAAAATGTCATCCTCCATGTGGTTTATGAACACGATCGAGCTGTTTTCAGAAAAGATGGCACAGAAATTCCCGTTCTGGAGCTCAAATCGATCATCCCATCAGCACTCATCAAAACTTACAAACAATTAATGGTGGAACAGTCCTGGATTCCCTGTGCCAAGGCATTAGCCAGGGTTGACGAATGCTATCAACAGGCATTTTTAAATCGGGTGATGATGGAACGCTTGGCGGAAAAGCAACAAGAAATAACGGAACTGTTTATTCAGCAAAAGGGAAGTTGGGATGATGCTTTTTACATCTATTTGGCTAAACATTTCGGTTTTAAAACCAATGTGTTACCTTTTGAATGTCTTGCAAAATCACTTCCTCAACAAGTACTGGCGAAGCATAAAAACAAGTCGCTGCAAATTGAGGCGCTTATTTTTGGTCAGGCGGGCTCATTAGGTAGTGATTTCGTGGATGATTATCCTGCTAAACTTAAAGTTGAATATGATTTCTTGAGAAAAAAGTATGGTTTAAAACCAATTGAACCTGGTGTTTGGAAATACATGCGCTTGAGACCAGCTAATTTTCCCACCATCAGATTGGCGCAGTTTTCGGCCTTGGTGATCAAATCCATGCATTTATTTTCTAAAATTTTAGCAATGGACGATTTTAGCAGCATCAGAACCCTGTTTAGCGATTTGCCAGTTCATCTTTATTGGGAACATCATTATCGATTTGATGTATCAACGGAGAAACATACCGTACAGATTGGTAGCAGCAGCATTCAAAATTGGTTGATTAACGTGGTGGTCAATTTCTTGTTTAGTTATGGGAAATACCACGATCAGGAGATGTATTGCTCAAGGGCGATCCATTGGTTGGAGCATTTGCCAGCAGAAAACAATCTGATCACTAGGAATTACCATCAACTGGGTCTGAAAGTTCAATCGGCTTTGGGTTCACAAGCTTTACTCAGTTTGAAGAAAAATTATTGTGATCAGAAAAAATGCTTATTTTGTGGTATTGGATCACAAATCTTACAAAGAAAAACATGATGAATCAGCTGCTGACTTTTTTGGAAAAATATTCCTTCGGTGTTTGTACCTATTTGGGAGAACGAATGGGTATTTCCATATTTAAAATCAGACTCTTTTTTATTTATTCGAGTTTCTTGGCCGTTGGCTTTCCTTTAACCATTTATTTACTTGCCGCGGTGGTGCTCGACATCAGAAACTACATCCAGAAAGTAAAAAGCGTAGTTCGCGATTTTTAATCGTTCAAAATTCGGGCAATTTCTCTCCAGCCATTTTCTTCTGCCAAGTCGCCGGCGGTTTTTCCTTCCAGACTTTGCTGTTTCACCTCTGCACCTGCTTCCAAAAGTTGAATGATCAGCTCGATATTGCCTTGGCTGGCAGCCAAATGAAGCGGACTCAAACCTTCGGCTTGTGTCACATTTACCAAGGCTCCGGCCTCCAACAGCATCTTGGCAATCATATCTTGGTGGTTTAAGATGGCCAGATGGAGTGGAAAGTTCAATGAATTATTATTCATGGCCGTATTTACCTCCACATCTTTTATCAGCAAATAGCGTACGATTTCTTCTTGACCAAACTGTACAGCCAGACCCAGGGCGGTGTATCCGTGATCGGCATATTGTGACAATTGATCTGGATTTTTAAAAATTTGATGGGTCACCCAGTCGAACTTTCCGCAGGCGCAAGCCTCAAACAAGTCAAATTCTGTTTGATGTTCAACAAGGATGGCTATGATTTCCTGATTCCGGGTCTCGCAAGCATGAAGAAGTGGACTCAGGTTACGACTAGTTTTTAACTGCAGTAAGTTGGGTTCTGTGGCCAATAACTGGTTCAATGCTTGTGCATTCCCACTTTCAATGAGTTCTTCCAAGAGCTTGATCATGCTAAATTTGCATTGTCAATTAAAGATACAGTATAATTTTTTAATGCCAATTTAAGATATCATCACAAAGGTCTTATTTTATATATTTGTAACGAAGAAGCTGAATAATGCCCCTCAAAGGAAACCAATTTAGAAGAAGTAATACTTTACGCAATATGCCCCTCGATTCAGAGGAGCAAGATCCCATTGTAACAAGGCCAAAAACACGCAGCAGATCAACTTCTGCTTCCACAGAGCAAATGCCAAAGTTCGATTTGGCCGGTGGTAGATTGGTGAAGATCATCGGCTTGTTCATGCTTTTGCTTTCACTTTACTTCCTGGTGGCCTTTACTGCTTATTTATTTACTTGGCAAGATGATCAAAGCTATGTGATCGACGCTAACGGCGGTTGGTCGAATTTGCTCAAAACTCAAAAAGAATTAGCACAGCTCAACCCAGGTTCATCGGGGGTAGTGCAAAATTGGTTAGGTAAGTTTGGGGCTTTGCTCTCTCATCAGTTTATTTATGAGTGGTTTGGCATCGCATCTTTTATTTTTATTGCTGTATTCTTCATTTTAGGTTATCGATTACTATTTAAAGTACAACTCTTTCATTTGGGCAAAAGCCTTGGATATTCCTTCTTTCTACTCCTCTTCTCCTCTGTGTCTTTAGCCTTTTTTCATGGGTTTTTTAGTGATTTTCCTCATTTTTTAGAAGGTGAATTTGGATTTTGGGCAAACCGAATGCTCATGGCGCAGATTGGTAATGCCGGTACCTTTGGATTATTGGCCTTTACCGGCTTAACTGCCCTCACAATCGCTTATAATTTTGATTTTAAACTGCCTGAACGCTCTCCAAAATATGTGGTACCCGAAACTGGTCCCGATGAATTTGTGGAGGAAGTCATTTCTGAACCGGTTGAATTTCCACTGAATAATCGTTTTCAGGAAGAATTAGAAGCAGAAGACAAACGCATGGAAGCGGCAGATGATGAGCCCGCAGTGGATGATTTACCCGAACCGGAACTGATCATGGCGAACGAGTCCGGTTCAGGCCCGGAGATGAGTATTGAGAAAGGGGAAGAAGAAGCAAAGGCAGATGAATTGGTGCAACAATTTGGCACCTACGATCCGAAATTAGACTTATCTCAATACAAGCATCCGCCTTTAGATCTACTGGAAAATTATGGCTCCAATAAAATTTCGGTGAATGCCGAAGAATTAGAAGCCAATAAAAACAAAATTGTTGAAACGCTCAATCATTATAACATTGAGATCGACAAAATTAAGGCCACCATTGGTCCAACTGTAACCTTGTACGAGATCATTCCGGCTCCGGGAGTGCGTATTTCAAAGATCAAAAATTTAGAGGATGACATTGCGCTCAGCTTGGCCGCTTTGGGTATCCGTATCATTGCGCCTATGCCGGGCAAGGGAACCATTGGTATTGAAGTGCCCAACCAAAATCCGGAGATGGTTTCCATGCGTTCTGTTTTGGGTACCGAAAAATTTCAGAACACCACCATGGAATTGCCCATTGCCTTGGGTAAAACCATTTCAAATGAAGTTTATATCGCCGATTTAGCCAAAATGCCACACTTATTGGTGGCAGGTGCTACCGGTCAGGGTAAGTCGGTGGGGATCAATTGTATCCTGGCTTCTTTGCTGTATAAAATGCATCCTTCGCAGCTCAAATTTGTCTTGGTCGATCCTAAAAAAGTAGAATTGACCTTGTTCAGAAAAATTGAGCGTCATTTCCTTGCCAAACTACCCGGAGAAGAGGATGCCATCATCACCGATACCAAAAAAGTAATCAATACCCTGAATTCCTTGTGTATAGAAATGGATCAGCGATATGATTTATTGAAAAATGCACAAGTAAGGAATCTGAAAGAATACAACCAGAAATTCATCAATCGTAAACTTAATCCCGAAGAAGGTCACCGTTTCTTACCTTTCATTGTGTTGATTGTGGATGAATTTGCAGATTTAATGATGACTGCCGGAAAAGAAGTAGAGGCGCCAATTGCTCGATTGGCTCAATTGGCTCGGGCGGTAGGCATTCACTTGGTCATTGCTACGCAGCGGCCTTCTGTAAACATCATTACCGGAACCATTAAAGCGAATTTCCCAGCCCGTCTGGCCTTTAGGGTGCTATCTAAGATCGATTCACGTACCATCTTAGATTCAGGTGGTGCCGATCAGCTGATTGGTCGTGGTGATATGCTTTTATCAACCGGTAGCGACTTGATCCGGATACAGTGTGCTTTTGTGGATACGCCAGAAGTAGAACGTGTTTCTGATTTTATAGGTTCGCAGAAAGGATACGATTCGGCCTGGATGTTGCCTGAATATGTAGATGAACACGGTGAAGGCTCGAAGGATTTTGATCCTGATGATCGTGATCCGCTTTTTGAAGATGCGGCACGTTTGGTGGTGATGCACCAGCAAGGTTCTACCTCACTTATCCAGCGTAAGCTAAAATTAGGCTATAATAGGGCCGGTAGAATCATCGATCAATTAGAAGGAGCGGGGATTGTGGGACCTTTTGAGGGCAGTAAGGCACGTGAAGTTTTATTCCCCGATGAATACGCCCTGGAGCAGTTTTTGGAATCCTTTAACGGTAAAAATTAGTAAATTGCGAACATGAAAAAATTAAGCTTCATATTAAGTGTGCTGATGTTAAGTGCTGTCGCTTTGATGGCACAAACAGAAGAAAAAGCTAAATTGATATTGGCAGAAGTGAGTAAAAAATATCGTTCTTACGATGTAATTAAAACGGAGTTTAGTTTTACGCTCGATAATCCACAGGCAAAAATTAAAGAAACCCAAACCGGTACGCTTTATACCAAAACCAAGCTGAATAAATTCAAGGTGATTTTAAAAGCCCAGGAGCTGATTAGCGATGGAAAAAACCAGTGGACCTTTCTAAAAGCAGATAAAGAAGTACAACTGAGCGAAGTAGACAACTCTTCTGATGCGATGAATCCAAGCCGTATTTTTACCATCTACGAGAAAGGGTTTAAATACCTTTTTGCGGGCGATACCCGCTCCAAGACTGGTCGCTTGCTGCACAATATTGAGCTCACTCCAACGGACGGAAAAAAATCATATTTCAAAGTTAAGCTGCAGGTAGATAAGTTGAATAAGCAAATTACGCAGGCGGTTATTTTTGATAAAAACGGGAATCGCTACACTTATAACGTAAAGATATTTACGCCCAATGTGAAGGTGCCTGAAACCTTTTTTGCTTTTGATCTGAAGAAATATCCTGGTGTTGAATTAGTGGATCTTCGCTAGTTTATTCTTGATTTTTTGTTCCAGTTCAGCCATCGCCATCATAAAAAGCAGTGGGTCGAATTCGTTACTAGGTCCCAACAATCTTTTTCTCAAAGCCTGATTCTTTATTCCGGCTAAATGAAAAATGGCGTCAATGCAATGGTGCCGGTCGTGGAAATAAGCAGTACCTGTCAAGTTTTTTAAAGCCACAAACAGTGGCCAAATCAATTGCTTGCTACCGCGATCCCTGATCACATCCCAAATTCGGAAATGGCTGCCAAAAACCTGATCTTGTAGCGCTAATTGCAATTGCAGGTCGGTATACAAGCTGAAATATTGGTATTCAGCACCAGCCGCTTTTTCCCATTCATCTTGCCAGTCGAAATCATTTATCACTTCATCCATCGGTATTAAAACTATTTAACAACGATTTTATTTTGTTGATTTAATTATTTTTGAAATCATGAGCCTCAGTTTCACTAATCATACTCTTGAAAAACTTGAATCCATTCTCAAATCTGCTGGTTATAAGTTGAGGTATGAAAAAGGGAATTTCAAGACCGGAGCCTGCGTGCTGGAAAACAGCAGGGTGGTGGTAGTCAATAAATTTTCGAACCTGGAGAACAAAATTCTGGGTTTGGCCGAACTACTTGCTATTTTAGATATTTCGTCTGAATTATTGGATGATAAACAAAGGCAATTGCTACTTACGCTGAAACAAACCAATTTAAAGCTGTGAAAGTCACTTTCTTAGGTTCCGGAACTTCCCAGGGGATCCCTGTAATTGCTTGTGAATGTGAAGTTTGTACCTCAACAGATCCCCGTGATCGTAGATTGCGGAGTTCAGTGTGGATAGAGGTAGATGGCAAATCCATTGTGATCGATTCAGGTCCGGATTTTCGGTATCAGATGTTGAGAGCGGGCGTGAAGCAGTTGGATGCTTTGGTACTGACCCACGAGCATAAGGATCATATTGCCGGTTTGGACGATATCAGGGCTTTTAATTACAAGCAAGGTGCGGCGATCAATATTTATGCACACACCAGGGTACAGCAGGCTTTAAAACGGGAGTTCGCTTATATTTTTTCGGGTGATCAATATCCCGGGATTCCTCAAATTAATCTTTTTGATATCGATAAACATCCTTTTGAAGTGGCAGGTGTCCCTTTTACTCCTATTGAAGTAATGCACTACAAGATGCCTGTGTTAGGGTTTAGAATTGACGATTTTACCTATATTACCGATGCTAAAACGGTGACAGAGGAAGAAAAACAAAAGATAAAAGGAACTAAAATCCTGGTGATCAATGCTTTACAAAAAGGAGCGCATATTTCTCATTTTACTTTAGAAGAAGCCTTGGCTTTTGCAGCCGAAATAGGAGCTAAAAAAACTTACTTTACCCATATCAGCCACAAATTGGGGAAACATGAGGAAATTGCTTCAAGCCTGCCTGAAGGAATTTACTTGGCTCATGATGGTCTGATCCTGGAGATCTGAAAAGTGCCCGGAACGAGATTCGAACTCGTACGTCCTTACGAACGCCACCCCCTCAAGATGGTGCGTCTACCAATTTCGCCACCCGGGCAATCTAATTTATAAAGAACAGCGTGCCCAGGGAGAGACTCGAACTCTCAAGCCTATTACGGCAACGGCTTCTGAGACCGCAACGTTTACCAATTTCGCCACCTGGGCCACGAGGGACTGCAAATATAAAGATGCCCCCGGATAATTCTGTCTTTTTATAAAAAAACAATCAGTTGCCATCAATAATTTTCTTACAAAAGCAGCATAACGATTGATAACTTATGAACAATTTTTTTGCTTGTTCTTTACCTACTAATTAATTTTGGAATACTTATTGTACTGTTAGCA
>Ga0063231_10000167_pt1 | contig 16932 bp, 18 predicted proteins | sample LauGreSu1BDMLBSD_2_FD_56231 | JGI IMG/M metagenome (GOLD analysis project Ga0063231, IMG submission 56231) | Freshwater lake microbial communities from Lake Michigan, USA - Su13.BD.MLB.SD v2 (version 2) | ecosystem: Environmental > Aquatic > Freshwater > Lake | place: Lake Michigan, USA...
TTTTCAGCTCCAGGATTGAATGGGCCATTGCCACCAATCAATAATGCATCTGTAGGGTGAAATGGTTTAAAGTCAGGTTCTGCTTCAACCTTATTTCCACTTTCAGCACCAGGATTAAATGGGCCATTACCGCCAATCAATAAGGCATCCGTCGGATGAAAGGGTTTAAAGCCCAAATCTTCTTGAGCAAAAAGAGGAACGTTTAAGAAAGAAAGTAAAAAAACAAAAGCTAATATTTTTTTCATAATGTTTACTCCAGTAATTTTTTAAATTAAACGATCTAAATTTCAAAAAATGAAGTTTTTTTTGATCTTTAGAAAATAATCGTATTCCTGAGATATATAGATGTCAACAATGAGCATCATTTATATTAAATTAATCTGGCTGGGACGATTTAGGTCCGTGATTTTGGCAGGAGCCAAAAAGAAGTGTGTTAAGAAATGCTAATTGCCTGTTCAATTTCATTGATAAAAAAACTAGGATTCACTTTCAAGGCGTCGGCCAATTTAAATATAGTGAATAAGCTTGGATCTTTTTTGCCCATTTCTAACTCGCTGATATAAGGCCTTGATAATCCCGACTTTAGACCAAGCTGTTCTTGAGATAAGTTTGAACTGAGCCTTCTTGATTTAAGACTTTTTCCGAAAGCACCATCTAATTTAGTTAATAGTACCAAGACAGTACTATGCTCTTTATCCTGTTAATAGCTAGTAATAACTTATTTTTTTTAGGGTTAAATACAGAGCGTGCTCTAAAGCGGCAAATGCTATCACTTTAGAGGTATTTAATGATTTTTTGCTTGACAGTAAGGGCCTAAAAAATACATGCTGACAGTATTCTTTAAATTACAAGAAAATGGATTTATGAGTTTTAGAAAAAAAATCGCTCGTGTTACATTTTTGTTAGCCGTAATTTCGCTAGCATGGTTAATTTTAGGAATTTTAGAATTAGCCCCCTTATTATTTCAAATACCTGGCGAGACAAGTTTTAGAACTCATGCTTCAGCAACTGTTTTATTCTTGCTCTTTGCTTCATGGGCCTTTTGGAACGAAAAATAGTAAAAATCTTTAAATGATTAGGAGAACTTATGCTTAAAATGTCNGATATATGTATTTTGTTGTCTGTNTTTGTGGCTTTTATTACTACAGCTTACTTATGGTTTANTGGCCAACANCAGGAGGGGTTATTTACAGCTACCTGGATTCCTTCTATTTTGTCCTTCGCAATATACTTTAAAGTTATCTCGAGAAAGGGATAAACATGACTAATCCAATATTATTTGGCACAGGCTTATTCTGTTTTTTTCTTGCAATTGTTGGCGTTGTTTTAACAGTTCAAGAATTTAAAAACATGGAATTAAAAGAAAAATTAAAAAACAAAAGTAAATAATTAGCTTTTAATTAGATTTGATGTTCTAGAAGAGCATTTTTGCAAGAGTATCATAGGGGCGTGCCTCGGAGCATGCCTACTAAACTTTACTTGTTAAGAAGATGCAGCATTAAACCAAAGTATAGAAATGCAAAAATAGCGACAATCCAAAATACTTTTAGCATATTCGTATTAATGTCTGATAGCTTTTGATGAATTTTTTCTAGCAATTCCACTTGTTTTAATTTTTTTGTCATATATCCCCTTTGAATGTTTAGATATTTTCAATATTTTTGATTAAATTTTTAGCCTGTAATTTAATATCTTCAATGAGATTAGGATCCATATCTCTGATCTGTTTATTGACGATCGCTAATCTTGGGTTTTTGCTTANTTGTTGTGAGTTCGCAATAAAAAAATTCCAGTATAGGCTNTTGAACGGACATGCCTTATCACCAACCCTCTCATTTTTCGAATAATAACACCCCTCACAATAGTTACTCATTTTGTTTATATAGTTCGCTGTTGATACATAAGGTTTGCTTGCTAGCTTGCCACCATCGGCAAACTGACTCATGCCCAGTGTATTAGGCATTTCAACCCATTCAAATGCATCAATATAGATACCTAAATACCACTCATGAAGGCTTTTAGGATGAAGGCCTGCAAGTAGAGAAAAGTTACCAACAATCATCAGTCTTTGGATATGGTGCGCGTATGCTTCATCAAGAGATTGGTTGATTGTATATTTAAGACAATTCATTTTAGTTTGCCCATTCCAAAACCAATTGGGCACTGGCAATTGATGGTTGAAATAATTCTGATCGCCAAGAGCTGGCATATGAGCCCAATAATATCCCCTAATATATTCTCTCCAGCCTATGATTTGTCTGATAAAGCCCTCGGCAGTATTGATNGATAATTGATTAGATAAATATGATTTTTCGACAGCTGATACAACCTCTTTAGGAGAAAGCATTTTAGTATTCAACGCAAAAGAGATTAAAGAATGAAACATTCTTGTTTCATCTTTATGCATCGCATCTTGATAGTCGCCGAAGTAAATGAGTATATGCCCAATAAAAAAATCTAAATGCTTTAATGCTTCTTTTCTATTTAAAGGCCAACGAAATTGAGATGCATTATGATTTCCAAAGCTCTTTATTCTAGCCGTTGTAATTTCATCCCATAATTCACTATGATCATGAATAGGCCTATGATCCTCAAAGACTTTGGGTTCTCCTTTCCAAGCTTTTCTATTCTCGTGATCAAAATTCCATTTTAAGCCAACAGGTTTTCCATCTTCAGACATGAGGACACAGTGCTTTTTCCTCATAGCNCGATAGAAAGATTCCATCAGCCACTGCTTCTTTCCCGCAAACATTTCTCTAACCTCGAAACGATGTGTAAAAAAGTGTTCTGACGGAAAGCGCTCAGATTGTATAGAGACTTCATTACAAAGCTCCATTAAATCTTGATCAAGTCTATATTCGTCAGGCTCTTGATACTCAAACTTTTGAACATTGTATTGATCAAATAAATTTTTTAAATTTGCTTTAAAGGAATGAAGATTGGACTTCTCATTTATCCCAAGATAAATAACTTGATGGTTTTCTTTGGTAAGCACACTTTTAAAATCTCTCATCGCTGCAAAAATACCTAAAATCTTTTGCGCATGGTGAAGAACATAATTTGTTTCTTGCTTAACCTCCATTAAGACATATAGGATTTCATCATCTAGTTTTTTAAACCAAGAATGGTTAGGATTAAGTTGATCTCCCAGAATGAGTCTAAGGATTTTCATTTTTGAGTTCTAGTAATAGAATTGGCACGTTTAAGATTAAATGGTACTTAGATTTAAGCTGGGCTTATCTCTCAGATTCAAATATTTTACAGTATTTATAGATTTCTAGAGGGTCTGGGCAATCGTTTTTGGGAGAGAAAGAATAGAGCGGGTGGTGAGAACATAACTGAAATGGCTGAAGGGATTTAAACAAAAACCAAAACATGTGTTTGTGGTGCATGGCGAACCCACCGCCTCAATTCATTTTGTTCAAACTATTCGAGAAACTCTGAATTGGAACGATGTCATTATTCCAACACTTAATAGCACTTTTGATATTAGTTAAAGACTGAACTTTTAAACTTAAGTAAATATATAGCCACTCAAAAGTGGTTTTTTTATATTTGGTGCTTTGCATTAAGATAAAAGATATTTTTAATTATTATATTTTTTTATTATAAGCAAATAGATTAATAGTATTTCCTTTTAAATATATAAATCGATATTCTTTATCAAACTTTTTAAGGGATAGCCATGCGCATCAATCGTAACTCAGAATATTCAGGTTCTAAACAAGATAAAGAACATCTTAAGTTCGGATTACCTCCTTCCGACCTAGATACAAATATTTTGAAATTTAATCGTAAGATTTTTTTAAGCGTATTAATTTTAATTGCTATTGCTGTAGTCATTTGGTTGCTGGGGCTAAATTCAGACGAAAAAATTAATATCACTTCTTTTGCTTCAGATGTTATTGCTTCGGATTTGTTTTACCTGGCTTTGCTTGTNGGGCTATTAGCTCAATTAGTTGATGGTTCGCTAGGTATGGCCTATGGCATTACCTCGACATCATTCCTGATTGGTATTGGTGCTTCGCCAGCCGCCGCTTCTGGTGCTGTCCATATTGCTGAGATATTCACGACAGCATTTTCGGGGATTTCACATATCAAATTCGGTAATGTTCGTAAGGACCTATTTAAAAAATTAGTAGTTCCAGGTGTTTTGGGCGGTATTATTGGTGCTTACATCCTTACGTCGATTGATGGTAAATCAATAAAGCCTTACATCACAGCTTACCTTTTAATAATGGGTTTATTTATTCTTCGAAAAGCATTTGTTTTGNTTAAAAATCATGATCAAAAAATTAAACATGTTAGAAAGTTAGCTTTTTCAGGTGGATTTTTAGATGCAATTGGAGGAGGAGGGTGGGGTCCGGTAGTAACTTCAACTTTGATAGGTCAAGGGAATAGCCCAAGACACANTATTGGCACAGTTAATACAGCAGAATTTTTTGTTTCTTTTGCTACGGGAATAACATTTATGCTTCTTGGNGGTATTGACCATTGGATATTTGTAGTGGGACTCATTATAGGAGGTCTATTCAGTGCTCCTTTTGCAGCTTATCTCACAAGTAAATTATCAACAAAGCAACTTTTAATAGCTGTTGGTTTGCTAATTACCGGCGTCAGTATTTTTAATCTTTATAAGATTTTTGGTTAATANAAATTACAGGCTCTTCATTCAAATAACAACACATGTAAATTGATTATTTAAATGAAAACATTAGTCTTAAGTGAAGTTGGCAGCATTAATGTAGCATCGCAATTATTATCCGATGGAGAGCTTGTTGCTATTCCCACAGAAACTGTTTACGGATTAGCTGCAGATGCAGCAAATCGATCTGCAATTAATAAGATTTTCGCAGTTAAAGGTAGACCTAAAAATCATCCTTTAATTTTACATTTAGCAAGTATTGATCAATTGAGTGATTGGGCTATAGAGATACCAAGTAACCTTAGTATTCTAGCTACACATTTTTGGCCTGGGCCAATGTCACTTCTATTAAAAAAACACCCTAATGTTTTAAATGAAATTACTGGTGGATCAGATAAGATTTGTATTCGGATTCCTAATCACCCCATAACACTATCACTATTAAAGATACTGAATAAGGGAATTGTTGCACCTTCAGCCAATCTATTTGGTCGCGTAAGTCCTACATCAGCTAAACATGTTCTGGATGATCTCGATGGAAAAATTTCAGCTATTCTTGATGGCGGTCAGTGCGAAGTCGGTCTTGAGTCTACTATCATTGATTTAACGGAAAAAAAACCTACGATACTTCGTCCAGGCGGCTTATCCCNATTAGAAATTGAAAAAGTCTTAAATGAGAAAATTATTGTTAATTCCAATTTGAATGAGAAGGTCTCTGGTAATTTAATCAATCATTATCAACCCAAAGCATTGGTTCACTCAATCAAGACATCAGAAATTGAAAATTTAACTGAAGATCCATTAGGGGCTAAATCAGTCTTATTACTACTCAGCGATATCAATACAGACAATATTCAGACCTATTCAATGCCAAGTGATCCTTATAAATATGGCCAGATTTTATATTCAACACTGAGATTAATGGATGATAGGAATTTTGAAAAAATTATTATTGAATTGCCACCAGAAAAATCTGATTGGTATGCCATACATGACAGAATAAAAAAAGCTTCTTTTAAAGAATTATAGAAACTGCTAAAAGATGCTATTAATTAATACAACGCGGAATTATCTCGCTCTCACCGGCCAGTCAGTTTTTTATTTTTCGAAATAATTACATTTAGAATACTTTCAGAAGCTTCTTTGATATTTGTAGGTTCATACCCGCCTTCTAAAACAAACAATAGACGATTAGACGCATATTTTTCTGCAATGGTAGATAAAATATCTGTAGCTTTCCTATAGCCATTATTTGTATATTTCAATTGCCCTAGTAAATCATTTTCATGCGCATCAAACCCTGCAGATACCAATATAAATTCTGGCTTGAATTTATCCATGGCAGGAATTAATTGGCTTTTTAAGCCATGAATAAATTCTTCATCGCCGGCACCTTTTGGCAAATCAATATTTAATGTATATCCATAACCTTCACCACTCCCTTTTTCATCAGGGCGACCTGTGCCAGGATAGAAAGGATGTTGATGGATACTGAAATAGAAAACCGTATTGTCACTGTAAAAAATATCTTGGGTTCCGTTGCCGTGATGAACATCAAAATCAACAATTAATATTCGATTGATGCCATATTTGTTTTGTAGATATTTTGCTGCAATGGCGACATTATTAAAAATGCAGAATCCCATGCCTCTATCTTTAGTTGCATGATGGCCAGGTGGCCTTGAAAATACAAAGGCACTTGAAGCCTTACCCTGCATCATTTGATCAACCCCTTCAGTAATCGCTCCTACTGATTTTCTGGCAACTTGATACGAATGTTTTGATATAACAGTATCACCGGTACTAAGCTTTGTATTAGACTCAGCAAGTTTTTCAGATTCGCGCTTAACAAGATGAATATATTCTTTTGAATGTACGAGGCTTATGACTTCTGTGGATGCGTAACCAAAGGTAGGCCAAATTAAATTGGGCTGTAATTTAGAATCATTTTTGAGAAAATTAATTACACTTGAGAGTCGATCAGGGTTTTCTGGATGATTAGGGCCGGTGTTATGAAGAATAAATTCATCATCATAAAGAACTGCAATTTTTAATTTACTTCTTTCTTGATCCGCAATTAAATTAATTGGTTGAAAAAGCGATATGAGAAGTAAACAGTTAAGTATGTATTTCACTTAAAAGTGTCTTAATTAAGTATGAGTTAGTTTCATTATCTAACCGCCCTTTTTTTGTCGAGCACGGATATTTAGAACTTCGACAGCAAGAGAAAAGGCCATTGCGAAATATACATATCCTTTGGGAATATGAACATCAAGACTTTCAGCAATTAAAACAAAACCCACAATCATTAAGAAAGACAGTGCTAAAACTTTAATTGATGGATGATGGTGTACAAAATCACCAATAGGTTTTGCAGCCCACAGCATGAAAATGACAGAGATCAAAACAGCGGCAACCATAATTGAAATTTCATCGACTAAGCCAACTGCAGTAATAACACTATCGAGTGAAAAAACTATATCAAGGATACCTATTTGGAAGATAGAGCCCCAAAAAAGGTTCTGAATTGATTTAGATTTGGTACTGGAGGCATTAATTTCACTTGCGGTTTTTTCTTCTGCCTCAACCTCAAGATAAATTTCCTTGCTAGCTTTCCATAAAAGAAATAAGCCCCCGAAGAATAGGATTAAATCTCTCCCACTAATTTCTTGGTTATAAAAAGAAAAAAGTGCTTCTGTTAATCCCATTACCCAAGATAAGCTTAATAGCAATAGGATGCGTGTAACCAAAGCGAACAATAATCCAAAACGGCGGACTGATTCTCTTATTTCTATGGGTAGGCGGTTGGCAAGAACGCTAATAAAAATAATGTTATCAATGCCTAATACAATTTCAAGAGCTACAAGTGTTAAAAAAGCAATGATTGTATTTGGGTCAAGAATGAATTCAAGCATTTTGTACCTATTCTAGTTTTTAGTGATTTGTGTATGCTTATTTTATAGTTTTTAGATAAAAACTATACATTTTTTAAAAAGTATACGTGACTGTCGCTCGCGCAGTAAGAGGGTGACCATACATAATGTTGTAATTATTATGAGCCGACTGATAGTAGGTTTTATCAAGTAAATTTTCTATATTTAACTGAAGTTTAGTTTGTTTATTAATATTTGCATAAATGGCAGCATCCACTCGGGTGTAGCCAGGAAGATTTACTGCTGTTGTTGTCGTTGGTGTAGCAGCATACATATCACTGCGACTTACAACACCTAAAGCTGCGCTCCATGTTTCATTGATTTCATATTTATTCCATAATGAAAATGTGTGTTTTGGCACGTGACCTAAAGATGTACCTGATGCAATTGGAGTAGACCCACCTTGATTTTTCGTAATTTCTGCATCTTGATAAGTGTATCCCCCATACATACTGTAAGAATCAAATAATTTACCTGCAACACCTAATTCAAAACCTTTTGTTACCTGGCCGTCAACAATAATGGTATTGGAAGAATTTGAAGGGTCTGTAATTGCCATCTTCGATCTTTCTAAACGATAAATAGCAGAACTAATTGAAAAGCTTTGTAATAAGTCATACTTTATTCCTGCTTCAATATTTGTAAATTTTTCTGGGTCAAATGATTTGATAGAAGATGTAAGTGACGTTAATTGTTCTCCAGTTCGAGGGAGGTAACTTAGACTATAGTTTGTGTATAAAGAAACGGGTTCAATAGGTTTATATACCAAACCAACTCTAGGAGAGATAAATTGATCATTGATGGTGGCGCTATTTGCAGGAGCAACGCTATCATTAAATTTAGTTTTAAATTTATCATAACGTAAGCCCGCGATGATTTGAAATTGTTCATTCAAATATATTTGATCTTGAAAATATATGGCTTGGTTGTAAATATCAGTTGCAGTATTTCGACTCTTAGTTGATTGCCAATTTAATAAAGCGTATGGGTTTGAAGCTAAAGGGGTAGGGTCACTACCACTATTTACAATTCTATAATTTTGATTTTCTTGCAATCCAATTTCCAAGCCCGTTAGAAGCTTATGGGAAACTGATCCCGTCTTAAAGTTATAAGTTAAGTCTGTTTGGTTGAAAAAATTTTGTCTTTGCGTATTGTCATAATATCCATCAATAGTGACTAGCCCATTTGAGACCTGACTATTTGCATATACATTTTGATAATATTTGTCGTAATCAGAAAATCGTGTGTGATTTTTAACACTCACACCATTATCAAAAGTATGGTCAATAATTGCATAACCATTTTTAACTATCGCTTCATTTGGGCTTTGTGATGCATTTCCAAAAAATGTTGATCGACTCGTTGAATAGGGGTAGCTTTTAAGCCCATTGTCGACAGAAGGAATGCCTCGATCACTCGTTCTTTTATCATTAAAATATTCCATACCTACAACAACCTTCGTTTTGTCTGATGGCTTAAATGTAAAAGTTGGATTAATGGCTTTTCTTTCGCTTTCAACGCCTTGTCTAAAACTTCCAGAATCTTCAATCATAGCGTTGACTCTTACAGCAAGTGTTTCATCAATGCGGTTGTTAAGATCTACTGATGAGCGTTTATGGTCATATGCGCCACCTTGTATTTTTATTTCATTTTTATTTTCCCAGGCAGCTTCTTTAACAACGCGATTAATTACGCCACCAACCCCACCTCGACCGAAAATCATTCCGTTAGGACCCATTAACACCTCAACGCGATCTATATTGTAGAGATCTCGGTAATATTGAACATCATCTCTCACACCATCTACAAATAAGTCTGATGTACTTTGGTTGCCTCTAAACCAAATACTGTCTCGATTGCCCTCTCCTTGACCTGCCATGACACCAGGGGAGTATTGAATTGCATCTTTCAGGCCAAGTAGAGATTGATCTTTGATTTGTTCTTCAGTGATCACTGAAATTGATTGGGGAATATCGCGAATACGCGTATCTGTTTTTGTAGCAGTACTCGTTGTTTTTTTAAGGTATGTTTTAGCTAAATTGTCCTTAACTTCAATCTCATGTAATTCAATTCTCTTATGGTATAGATGATCTTTTGAAGATGTATCAGCCATTGACAGGCTCGGTAACATACCTCCAATAAAGAGGTAAGCCCATATCTTTTTGAAATATTGGGGTTTTTTGTGTATTTCCATATCTAAATGATAATCATTCTCATTTAAAATAGCAAGAAAAATTATGACCAAATCACTTGAGGTGACAGGGTTTTAATTGGAGAGGAGTGGGGTTGAGTAAGAAAAACAGTTATTCATACTAAAAGCCGGTATCAAAAAAAATAATCTTCAATATAATTAAAAGACTTCTTTTATTGTCTTAAGAATGGCGAGGTCTACTAAATGAAAGCATTAGTCAAAAAATACGCTAAAGAAGGTTTATGGCTAGAAGATATGCCAGAACCTGAAATGGGTAATAACGACGTACTAGTTAAAATAAAAAAGACTGCTATTTGCGGCACAGACATTCATATTTACAATTGGGATGAGTGGGCTCAAAAAACAATTCCCGTTCCCATGATTACTGGGCATGAGTATGCCGGAGAAATTGTAGATATCGGCTCTAATGTAACGGACTTAAAAGTAGGTGATATTGTCTCAGGAGAAGGTCATCTAACATGCGGCCGTTGCAGAAACTGCTTAGGTGGCAGAACGCACTTATGTCCTAATACAATAGGCGTAGGCGTAAATCGAACAGGATGTTTTGCAGAACTTTTGTCAGTTCCTGCTAAGAATATCTTTAAACCCAGTCGTGAAATTTCAACTGACTTACTTGCTATTTTTGATCCTTATGGAAATGCAGTTCACACAGCGCTCTCTTTTAATATGGTGGGCGAAGATGTTCTGATCACAGGAGCAGGTCCAATTGGTATGATGGCTGCTATGGTTTCAGACCATGCTGGCGCAAGAAATATTGTGATCACGGATGTAAACCAATATCGTTTAGACCTTATCAAAAAAATTCTTCCACGTGTGATTACAATCAATGTTGAAAAAGAATCAATAAGCCGTGACATGATGAAGTCTGTGGGTATCTTTGAAGGTTTTGATGTGGGGCTCGAAATGTCAGGCTCCCCCAAAGCCTTTAGTGGAATGTTAAGCCTTATGATTAATGGCGGCCACATTGCTATGCTAGCAATCATGCCTGCAGGTTCTGGCATAGATTGGGATATGGTGGTCTTCAAAGGCCTCACAATTAAAGGTATCTACGGCCGGGAAATTTTTGAGACTTGGTATAAAGGCACCATGATGGTTCAAAGTGGGCTGCCTTTAGAAAAAATGATTACACATCGATTCCCTTACACTGAGTTTAAAGAAGGTTTTGACATTATGCGATCAGGCAAGTCTGGCAAAATTATCTTAAATTGGGAAAATTAATGTTAAGGATCTTTAATGAGCTTTAAAAAAGCTAAAGAAAGTTTTTCGTCTGATTTAGAAGAAATTAAAAAAGCAGGACTATGGAAAACTGAGCGTATTATTAATTCTGATCAGAAAAGTAAGATTCAGCTTTCTGATAATCAAGAAGTTATTAATATGTGTGCGAATAACTATCTTGGTTTGGCTAATAATCCCGAAGTCATTCAAGCGGCAAAAGATGGTCTCGATCGATGGGGCTTTGGTCTTGCCTCTGTAAGATTTATATGTGGAACACAAACACTACATAAAACGCTAGAAGCAAAAGTGAGCGAGTTTTTAGGCACAGAAGATACGATTCTCTATGCTGCATGCTTCGATGCNAATGGTGGTTTATTTGAAACCATNCTCACAGCAGATGATGCNGTTATCTCTGACGAACTCAATCATGCGTCCATTATTGATGGCATTCGTTTATGTAAAGCGCAACGTTATCGTTATAAAAATAATGATATGAATGATTTACGTGCAAAACTAGAAGAAGCCAAGAAAAATAAAGCGAGACGTATTCTAATTACCACCGATGGCGTATTTTCTATGGATGGTACGATTGCACAATTAGATAAGATTTGTGATCTTGCAGATGAATTTGATGCCATGGTGCATCATGATGATTGCCATGCAACAGGATTCATGGGAAAAACAGGNCGCGGNATTCATGAGTATTGTAATGTCATAGATCGCGTGGATATCATCACAAGTACATTTGGCAAAGCTTTAGGTGGGGCCACTGGNGGNTTTACATCNGGNCGTAAAGAAATTATTGATATGNTAAGACAAAGATCTAGACCTTATTTATTTTCAAATACACTTGCCCCTAATATTTGCACTGCTTCNTTAAAAGTTTTTGAGATNCTAAAAAAANCAACTGCACTTCGTGATACGTTGGAAAAAAATGTNCANTACTTTAGAGCTGGAATGCAAAAAGCTGGCTTTGATGTAAGCGATGGTGATCACCCTATTGTTCCTATTATGTTAGGTGATGCNAATNTTGCCCAATCAATGAGTAAAAAATTNCTAGAAAAAGGTATTTTTGCGATTGGATTTTTTTATCCAGTTGTGCCGCAAGGAAAAGCTAGAATTAGAACGCAAATTTCAGCTGCGCATACATTTGAAGATCTAGACAAAGCAATAGATGCTTTTGCAACAACCAAAGCTCAGCTAGACTAACTGTCAGAATATTTCGTGCCTATGGCGCTAATGAATCTTTACTGAGCAAATAGGGCAGGTACATTTCCAAGAATGAACAAACCAGTCAAATGCTTCATTTTTATTTTTATATTTCATAGTTTTCTCACAAGTAATTAAACGCAATCGCCCATTGCTGACGAATATCTATGCCAGCAGTCTTTGTCATTCTGTTTACATACAAAATTATTTTCATCTGAATTTTTTGACATTTCTGAATTTTTTAAATTTTCATTTTTCTCTAAAATTTTAGATGTTTTAATTTCTTTTTTTGATTTCATTTTCATTTCCTCACAAATAGTTTCTATGAGCAAATTCTATGNCTCTTGTTTAGATAAATCCAATGAATTGTTCTTAAGTATGTGATAAGTATTACTTATCAANAGCAAAACCTATCAAGGGTAATGGTAAGTCCTAATGATAGATTTTTGGTAAGGCGGTAATAGGGCTATCTTACAAAGCGTCAAAACTTTTAGAGACTTTTAGCTTTATTATTTTTTGCTACTAAGCTTCGACAGCTTATTTTTAATCTTTATATACTCTTGTTCGGTAGGATCGCTCCAGTTGCCGCCAGAAGCATTCACCATATAAATTAAGGCCCCAGAAAAGTCTTCTAAAGTTAAATCAGGCTTCCCGCCTCTTGCCGGCATTTTTCTTACACCGTTATATGCTTCAGCAATTACATGAACCTTGCCTTCCTTAATAATAGGAGCCCAGTCGCGATTATTCTGAAATTTAGGAGCCCCATTCATACCGGCAGCATGACAAGCTATACAAACCGCTTTATAAGTAGACTCTCCATTTGCAGAAGAAGTTAATGGGACTAATGTAGTCAGTACAAAGAATGAAAAAATTATAATTTGTCGTAGCATAAGGTTTATTGATAGCACATTCGATATTTGTAAAATTTGGAGGTGTAGCTAAAAACACATTTTAGCTGGGAGTTTAAAGGGTGTGCAAGCAAAAGCTAAATTTTGTGTTAATTTCTAAGTTATGAAGAATACGAATTAACTAAATGCTACATGTCTACATCTAATCAATCACTATTGAATCAACTATTAAGTAGAGACCTTACTTATACTTACCACTGCTCACCTTTTATAAAAAGGTTATTTGAGGCAGATAAAGCGCTTGAGCAATTCTCACTTCAGCATATTAGTCATCCTTTTAGTCGGCAAGAAATGGAATCATGGCTAGATAGCCGCCGAATTTCTGACGAGATTAGTTTAAATAAATCTCTTCGTATACTTCGTCAGCAAGTGATAGCAAATATTATTCTTCGCGATCTTAATAAATTAGCTGATTTAGATGAAGTTTTAAAGTCAGTAACAGCGCTTGCTGAAATCACTCTAATTCATGCACATCAATTTCATTTCAATGCCCTGAAGTCTATCCATGGTGCTCCGATAGGATTAAGGAGAAGAGCAGCTATTAAGTATTGTCGGCATGGGAAAGTTAGGTGGAGAAGAGCTTAATGTGTCATCTGATATTGATCTAATCTTTGCTTACCCAGAAGAAGGAGATACTGAAAGTAAGGAGTCTATAAGCAATCAAAGCTTCTTTATTAAACTTTGCAAAAAAATCATATCGAGCCTTAATGATGTGACAGAAGATGGGTTTGTGTTTCGCGTAGATATGCAATTAAGACCTTTTGGTTCTGAGGGGCAGATTGTATGTAGTTATCAAATGCTAGAAGATTACTATCAAAAATACGGGCGAGAATGGGAAAGATATGCTTGGGTCAAAGGTCGGGTTATTGTAGGACCTCAAATAGAGCTTACTAAAATTATTGAGCCATTTGTTTACCGTAAATATTTAGATTACGGTGCATTGAATTCTATGCGTGATTTAAAAACTCAGATTCAAAATGATGTAAATAAAAAGGGCATCCAAGAAAATATTAAAGTTGGTCGAGGCGGTATTCGTAAGATTGAGTTTATTGCACAAGTTTATCAATTGATACGAGGTGGCCAAGATAAAACATTAAGACTTAAATCGCTTTTACCTGCATTAGCACTTCTCGAAACTAAAAATTTATTATCTAAAAATGGAGTTAAGTCATTAACTGAGGCTTATAAGTTCCTAAGAAATTTAGAGCATAGACTTCAGTATATGGAAGATATGCAAACGCAAGAGCTACCAAAAACAGATGAAGGTAAATTAAGAGTGGTTCAGTCTATGCATTACCAGGACTGGAATATGTTTTATCAAGATCTTGAAATTCACAGAGCAAACGTAGAATTCTATTTTGATGAGGTTTTTAAAGAAACAATTAAAGATGAAGATTCGCCGCAATTAAATTTAACTAAAGTGCTATGGAATAGTACTTTAACTTTAGAAGATGCATATAAGTATCTAGAGGAATTAGGATTTAAATTACCTGATGAAACCTATCAGATTCTTCAAGGATTAAAGGGTAGTTCACGTTATTTACATTTACCTGAAGTAAGTCGACAACGATTCGATCTCCTCATGCCTTTAATTATCCATGAGGTTTCTTCAGCTTCTGATCCTAATTTAGATTCAACGCTGATTAGAATCATTTCAATTTTAGAGAGTATATGTAGGCGTGCGAGTTATCTTGCCATGCTCACAGAAAATCCAAGTGCATTAAAGATACTTATTAAACTATCTAAAGCGGGNCCNTGGCTTACGCAATATCTTATTCAGCATCCGATATTGATTGATGAATTGCTTGATATTAATCATTTTTATNCAAAGCCAGATTTTGTGNCAATAAAAGAAAAGCTTCATAAAGATTTATTGGAAGCTAAAGATGATATTGAGCAGCAAATGAATATCATGCGCAATATTAAGCACGCTAACATTTTTAAGCTGGCTGCATTAGAAGTCATAGGTGATGTGTCAGTTGAAAATCTCTCTGATTACTTAACTGAGCTTGCTGACCTACTTATAGGAGAAACGCTCTTATTGGTATGGCGTCATATGTATCCAGAGCNAAATGACCCACCTAAATTTGCTGTTATTGCTTATGGGAAATTCGGAGGTAAAGAAATGAGCTATACCTCGGATTTAGACATTGTGTTTATCTATGATGACAAGCGAGATGGCATGGCAGANAAATATGCAAGATTTGCACAGAGGATTAATAGTTGGCTCAACACTTACACATCCTCAGGCNTTCTCTATGAAATAGATCTTGCATTAAGACCTGACGGAGCAAGTGGTCTATTAGTGAGTTCTATTGATGCTTTTAAAGATTATCAATCAAAGAGAGCTTGGACATGGGAACACCAAGCAATTACCCGTGCGCGCTTTTGTGCTGGAGATGAAAGTATAGGTAAGCAATTTGAAAAGGCTCGATTAGATATTCTAGAAATGCAAAGAGATATAAAGCAGCTAAAGATAGACGTATTGGATATGCGCGAAAAAATGCTCGAGAAACACAAAGTCGATCATGAGCTTTTCGATCTAAAACAAGATCGTGGTGGCATTATTGATATTGAATTTATTGTGCAATATTTTGTATTAGCTTTTGGTTCTTCAAATAAGGCACTTACTCAAAATATAGGCAATATTGGATTACTTAATCTTTTTAGTGAGCAAAATTTAATGGAGGCTCTCACAGCTAAAAAACTCATCAGCGCTTATCGATTATATAGAGAGCTTCAACATCAATTAGGTCTTGAGACTAAATTAGATGGAAAAATAAAGTATTCTGAAGTTACTAATCACCCGGCTGAGGTTGTATCTATTTGGAAAAGTATTTTCAATAGTTAATTTTTTTTACGCTTGAAAATATTTAATCTCAATAAAAGCAATAGAGAAACTATGACAGCGTAAATAAGTGGCTCAGTCAAATCCTTTTTTACAAGCCATACAAAATGAAGTACACCTAGTATAGCTATGAGGTAAATAAGGCGATGCAATCTTTTCCAATTTACTTTAAGTCTTCTCATCATCCTATCTGAAGAAGTGAAAGCTAATGGAAGTAATAAAAGCCAAGCTAAAAAACCTACAAGCACATAGCGATGTTTAATAATGTCATTTTTGATATCGAGCCATGCAAAATGGTAGTCAAGCCATATATAGCAAAGCAGATGAATTGATGCGTAGAAAAATACAAAAAGCCCTAGCATTCTTCTATATAGAATCCACTGACTAATCATTGTAATGTTTCTTAAAGGTGTCATGCTAAGTGTTAAACATAAGAAAATGAGCGTCCATTTTCCGAAGTGACGTTCAATAAACTCTATGGGATTAGCTCCAAGATTATTTTGTAATATATCTATGCCAATAGAAAGAATAGGCCAAAGACCTAAAATAAAAATAAAGCGTTTGATATAGATTGGATTTAACTTCAAGGCGAATTAAAAATTTTTATTTAAATCCATACCTTGATAAAGATGAGCTACTTCTTCTTTATAGCCATTAAACATTTGCGTTTTAAGTCTAGGAGATAAAAGGCTTTCTCCAATTCTTCTCTCGGTAGCTTGTGTCCATCGAGGATGATCTACTTCAGGATTCACATTGGAATAAAATCCATACTCTTTGGGATTGGCTTTCATCCAAGTAGATATAGGCATTTTTTCTACTAATCTAATCTTAGTAATTGCCTTGATACTTTTAAAGCCATATTTCCAAGGGACTACCAACCTAATAGGTGCGCCATTTTGTTTTGGTAAAACTTTTCCATATAAACCCACTGCCAAGATAGTGAGTGGATGCATAGCTTCATC
>Ga0063231_10000170_pt1 | contig 16728 bp, 17 predicted proteins | sample LauGreSu1BDMLBSD_2_FD_56231 | JGI IMG/M metagenome (GOLD analysis project Ga0063231, IMG submission 56231) | Freshwater lake microbial communities from Lake Michigan, USA - Su13.BD.MLB.SD v2 (version 2) | ecosystem: Environmental > Aquatic > Freshwater > Lake | place: Lake Michigan, USA...
TTGTTGGTCTGCACGAGCTCGCGCTGCATCGGGTGTGCCGGCCCTGCCCCTGACATGCACAGGGCCAGAACGAAAATCAATGTTGACCGAAGACGCCACAAACTCTTCACCCAAGACATCGGCCAAACGCTGATTCCAACCGGCCTCGCCAGGGTGACTGCGCCATTGCGCTGCGATTTTGCCTTCGTGCCAAATGGCAAAGCTCACTTCAGGGCGAACCAAGGCGTGGCGCCTCACTGCTTCAATGCAATGCGCCAGTTCGGTGTTTTCAGATTTTAAAAAATGGCGACGGGCTGGCGTGGAGAAAAACAACTCCTTTACTTCAACGGTGGTGCCAATGGCTCGAGCAGCGGGTTTCACTTCTCCCGTTTGACCGTCCAAGATGAAAGCACTGGAGGCTTCCTCAGTTCGAGACGACAGGCTCATTTCGGACACTGAATTGATGGCCGCCAGTGCCTCACCCCTGAAGCCCATGGTGGCCACAGACTCCAAGTCTTGAAGGTTCACAATTTTGCTGGTGGCGTGGCGCTTTAAAGCNTCACAATTTTGCTGGTGGCGTGGCGCTTTAAAGCCACAGCTAACTCTTCAGCGGGAATACCGCAACCATCGTCTTCAACCGAAATCAGCCTAATGCCACCCCCTAAAAGTCTGAGCGTGATCAGGCGAGCGCCTGCATCAATGGCGTTGTCAACCAACTCTCTGACCACAGAAGCAGGGCGCTCAACCACCTCACCCGCAGCGATTTGGCTGATCAGCACATCGGGTAATTCACGGATGGATCGACGGGGTAAAGGTTCAGACATTCTCAAATTGTAGGTGCTTGGAGGTGGTCATCACCTATTGGGCATCTGGAATTGCGTCAAGGGGCGCTGATAAACCGTCAAGCAAGGGATAATCTAAGGATGGACACCTTGATGCAATTGATAGACTTTGTACTGCACGTTGACCGGTATTTGGGCGCCTTTGTGGCCCAGTACGGGGCCTGGGTCTATGCCCTCTTGTTTCTGATTATTTTTGTCGAAACCGGCCTGGTGGTCATGCCATTCTTGCCAGGAGATTCCCTGCTTTTTGTAGTGGGTACCCTGTGTGGTACAGGACATTTAAGCCTTCCTTGGATCATGGGCTTGCTGGTTGTGGCGGCCATTGCCGGCGATCAATTGAATTACCGCATTGGCAGGTACTTTGGACCCAAGGTATTTCAGTGGGAAAACTCTCGGTTTTTTAACCGAGCCGCTTTTGACAGGGCGCACAACTTTTACGAAACCTATGGTGGCATCACCATTGTGTTGGCGCGCTTCATGCCGTTTGTCCGCACATTTGTTCCCTTTGTTGCGGGGGTGGCAGCCATGACACCCTCTAGGTTCGTGTTGTTCAATGTGGCGGGCGGTTTCATATGGGTGTGTGGCCTGACCGGAGCCGGCTACCTTTTTGGCGAAACTGATTTTGTGAAGACACACCTCAGTCAAATCATTTGGGCCATGATCTTTGTGCCCGGCTTGATAGCCCTTTGGGGTGCTTGGCGTGCGCAGCGAAGTTAAGTGAATGCCACTTTAAGTGGAACGTTTTCGCGCTAAAGGCGGATTGCGTTCAAAGTACTTTTGCAATCCCCTCACCAGCGCATCGGCAATGGTGTTTTGATAATGGTCATCAGACAACTTGGCCTCTTCATTGGGGTTGCTGATGAAGGCCGTTTCTACCAAGACACTGGGAATATCGGGGGCCTTTAAGACTGCGAAACCCGCTTGTTCAACCTTGGGTTTGTGCAACCTTCCAACATTGCCTATTTCTCGCAAAATGGCGCCACCCAAATTCAAGCTGTCCTTAATTTGTGCGGATGTGCTCATGTCTAGCAGGGCTTGCTGCACTTGCGAATCTTTCACGCCGAAGTTCATGCCGCCTATGAGGTCAGCTTTGTTTTCTTGAGATGCCATCCACCTCGCTGCACTGCTGGAAGCGGCACCATGACTCAAAGCAAACACACTGGCACCCTGTGCGCTGGGTGTGAAAAATGCATCGGCATGCACACTCACAAATAAGTCTGCTTGCACTTTCCTGGCTTTTTGGACGCGCACGTGAAGGGGTACAAAGTAATCGGCATCGCGCGTCAGGTAGGCGCGCATGGGGCTACCCTTGACTTGGGTGGCATTGATTCGATCTCTAAGTTTCAATGCGATTTGAAGCACCACGTCTTTTTCCTTGGTGCCATTGGGGCCGATGGCACCAGGGTCCTCGCCGCCATGACCCGCATCAATGGCCACCACAATCAACCTGTCGGTGATGGGAGGAGCTTGCACCGCAGGTTGGCCAACTGAAGGGGCTTGTCCATTTGGAGTGAGGGGGGCTTGTGCATTGGCTGAGCCTGCGTTTGAATTTTTATTCAGCCAGTCACTCAAAGCATCGCTGCTTTGAGTGCGTTCTGCAATCCAACTCTCTAAAGGGTCCACAGGTGTGCTTGGGTAAAGATCCAAGACCAATCGGTGTTGATAAGTGCCCACTGGTGTAAGTGCAAAAACTTGCGGCTGCACAGCTTGCTTCAAATCAAACACCATGCGCACCACACCGGGGCTGTTTTGAGCGACACGCACACCCGTGATGTTGGGGTCATCTGGTTTGATTTTCCCCACCCATTCTTTGATGGAAGGATTTAATTCCAAGCCTTCAATGTCAATGGCCAAGCGAGGTGGAGAGGGAACAAACGTGTACTTGGTTTTCAGCGCAACATCCGATTCCAAGGTGACCCGTGAGTAGTCTTTGGCTGGCCAAACGCGGACCGCCAGCAAGCTTGCACCTCGGCTGATGTCTGTCCAGCCTAGCATGAGGGCTAGGCCAGATGCTTTGAGCCAATCACGTCTTTGGAGGGGCATGGAGAGCGGTTTCAGAGTTTGCAAGGGCAGGGCTTAATTTGAGCAAGCCTAGCAAAATGGCAAGCCCTTTGCGTGTGTGTGTTTCACACATGACAAAACGGCCTTCTTGTTCGTTGACAGTCATGATCAATTTCAAATCTGCAACTGGCAACATGCCGCTGGCTTGTTCGGGCCATTCGGCAATTTTCAATCCAGGACTGGCAAACAATTCGCGAAAGCCGGCTTCTTCAAATTCTTGAGGGTCGTTGAAGCGGTAGAAATCAAAATGCCAAATGTTCAGAATTTGGGGGCTCATGGGAGCAGGGTTCGGCGTTGGTGCCACAAGCGGCGGGGAAAGCCTTGCCTCGTGGGGTTCCACCACTGCATAAGTAGGACTTTTGATGCGGCCTTCAACCCCAAGTGCTTTGAGCAGGTGCCTGACAAAAGTGGTCTTGCCAGCCCCTAAATCACCCTGAAGTTCGACGTAGGCATCTCTGAGTTCAACTTGCTGAGCCAGTGCTTGAGCAAATTGTTGCGCCTGGTTTTCATCCGACCATAGCCAACTGGCCGCGCCAAGGGGCTCGGGAGTTCCTACAATCTCGGTGTGAACAACACTCATCATTCTCTTTCTGGTCCTTCAAGCGCTGGCGCAATTGACACTGCTGCTTTGTGGTCTGAGTTGCAAGTAGCCGCTCAGGAACTGGGATTTTCTCAAATTGGCGTGACAGGCGTGGATTTATCCGAAGCTGAGCCAGGGCTTCAGGCTTGGCTGGCTGCCGGATTCCATGGCAGCATGAACTATATGGCAAGCCATGGCCTAAAACGTGCCAGGCCGGCAGAATTGCTGCCGGGAACCCTCAGTGTGATCACGGTTCAAATGGATTATTTGCCCGGCAATCTGCCTGAGTTGTCGGCAGAGTCTGAAGGCTTGGCTTTGAATCGGCCTTCTCACGCCGTGATTTCTGTGTATGCCAGAGGGCGGGACTATCACAAGGTCATGCGCAGCCGACTGCAAAAACTCCAGCATCGCATGGCCGAATTGATCGGCCCCTTTGGCCACAGAGTGTTTACTGATTCTGCGCCGGTCATGGAAGCCGAGTTGGCGGTTCGAAGTGGTCAGGGGTGGCGCGGTAAAAACACATTGGTTTTGCAAAGAGAGGCGGGCTCCTTTTTCTTTTTGGGGGAATTGTTTGTAGACCTTGCGTTGCCCAGCACAGAGGCCATCACATCGCATTGCGGTTCATGTACAGCCTGTATTGACCTGTGCCCAACCCAAGCCATTGTGGCGCCCTATCAATTAGATGCCCGGCGATGTATTTCTTACCTCACGATAGAACACGCCGGTGAAATACCGCATGAACTGCGCCCCCTCATTGGCAATCGAATTTATGGCTGCGACGACTGCCAATGGGCTTGTCCTTGGAACAAATACGCCAAGCGCAGTACGCTGCCAGATTTTGATGCGCGTGAGCCCTTGAAGGCCCCGCAATTGCAAGAGTTACTTCAATGGGATGAGGCTACTTTTTTAAACATGACGGAAGGGAGTGCCATTCGGCGCATTGGCCATGCCAGATGGATTCGAAACGTGGCTTTGGCTGCTGGCAATGCTTTGCGTGGTTCCGAAAAAATATCAACTGAAGATGCTGCCGCTTTGGTCAAAGCTCTGGTGCCTTGGCTGTCGCATCCTGATCCCGTTGTGCAAGAACAAGTGACTTGGTCACTTGCCTATCGCACTTAAAACTTCAAGCCGCCCAAGACGCCCAATGCAAAAGGCAAACTCAAAACGCCCAGCAGGGTGGACAAAGTCACCAAGCCCGCCACATAGCCGCCGTTGTAGCCCATTCTGGATGCCAGTACATAACATGTAGAGGCCGTAGGCAAGCCTGAAAAAATAAGCAGCACCGTGGTTTGCAGAGGTGGCAATTGAAAAAGTTGCGCCAAGGCCCAGGCCAAGCAGGGCACCACCAAGTGCTTGACCGTGAGGACCAAGCTGCCCAAAAATTTACCTTGGTTCAGTGCCTTCAGTTCCATGCCTGCGCCAGCCGACATGAGGCCCAAGGCCAAGGAGGCTGCGCCTATTCGTGACAAGCTGGGGTCTAAGACCTCAGGGATTCGCAAACCTAGAAAATTAAAAGCCAAACCGCTTGTGGTGGCCAAGATGAGGGGGTTGCGAATCAGTTCACGCAACATGCCCGATTCGCCATGACGCGCCATGGGCCAAACGGCCCCCACATTGAACATGGGCACGCAAAAGCCGATGAGGACGGCAATCAACAATAAGCCTTCGCTGCCGGTCAAGCGTTCGACCATAGCCAAGGCAATGAATGAGTTGAATCTAAAGCCTATTTGGGCGCTGGCCGCGTGATCTCTGAGGTCTATTTTGTGGCGAATCCATGGCCAATAAGGCATGCTGTTGCTGATCAAAATAGCGCTGAAACCCATGGCAAGCCCAGCCAACAAAAAACCAGACGTTGCATGGATGTCTAAGGGACTTTTCACAATGGAGTGAAACAGCAATATTGGAAACAAGAAGTAATAAACCAGGAATTCGACTTGTTGCCAAAGCGGCCGATTCAGGGGTGTGTACCGGCACAAGAAGTAACCGCACAAAATCAGGGAAAAATCAGGGAATAAAAGCTGAGCGTAGTTCACCCCAGTAGCATAACGCTTGTCTTTACGGTATCTGCCTCGCTATCTGCCTTCTAACTGGGTTAGATATTGCTTATGATACGAAGTTGTTATTTACAGGAGTTTGAATGAACCGTCGTTTAAGTTTGTTGACCGCATCAGTCTGTGTGGTCTTCAGTGTCACTGCCAGCCCTGTTTGGGCGCAAAATTACCCCAATAAAGTCATTAAGCTCCAGGTTCCTTTTGCACCTGGCGGCACCACCGACATTGTGGCTCGTGTCATTGCCGACCCTTTGGGCAAAGCATTGGGACAATCGGTCATTGTTGAAAACAAGGCTGGCGGCGGCGGCGTTGTGGGTGCTCAAGAAACAGTTCGCGCCACGCCTGATGGTTATTCTTTGGGCATGGCCACAGTTTCTACGACTGCAGCCAACCCTGCCATCAATCCAAAGAACCCGTACAACCCCATTACAGACTTTACGCCCATCATCAACATTGCGGCCACGCCCAATGTGATCGCGGTGCACCCCAGTTTCCCAGCGCGCAATTACAAAGATTTTTTGGCTGAACTGAAAAAAAATCCGGGTAAATATTCTTACTCTTCCTCAGGCACTGGCGGCATCGGCCATTTGCAAACTGAGTTGTGGAAAAGCTTGGCGGGTGTTTTTATCACTCACATTCCATACCGCGGTGCAGGTCCTGCTTTGAATGACACGGTAGCAGGTCAGGTGCTCATTATTTTTGACAACTTGCCTTCAGCATTGCCATTCATCCAGGCTGGAAAATTAATCCCCATTGTGGTGGCTGCACCGCAACGTTTGGCGCAGTTGCCCAATGTGCCCACGTTCAAAGAAGTTGGTTTGGAGCCCGTCAACCGAATGGCCTACTACGGCATTTTGGGTCCGAAGAATTTGCCTAAAGAAGTGATTGACAAAGTGAGCAGTGGCGTGAAAAAAGCCTTAGAAGACCCGGCTGTTCGCAAGCGCATTGAAGACACCGGCTCCATCGTCATTGCCAACACACCTGAGCAGTTTGCTGCTCAAATTAAAGCTGAATTTGATGTCTACAAAAATGTGGTGGACACTCAAAAACTCCGGCTCGACTAATGAGCTCTGACAGTCAAGCCGCCATCGACCGCTTTGTTGATGCGGTTTGGCTAGAAGACGGCTTGTCGGCCAATACTTTGGCCGCATACCGACGTGATTTGACGGCCTTGGCAGATTGGCTCAGTCAAAGCTCAGGCACCTCCTTCAATGCGGTCCAAGAGTTGCATTTACAAGCCTATTTTGCCGCGCGCCACAGCCTTTCCAAAGCCACCTCAGCCAATCGGCGTTTAACGGTTTTTAAACGTTATTACCGTTGGGCACTGCGTGAGCGTATTGTCGAAGTTGACCCCACTCTCAGAATGCTGGCTGCTAAGCAAGCCTTGCGAGTTCCCAAAACTTTGTCGGAAGAGCAAGTTGATGCCTTGCTGTCTGCACCCGATGCGAATACCGCCCTTGGTTTGCGCGATAAAGCCATGCTCGAGTTGTTGTACGCCAGTGGTTTGCGAGTGACCGAGTTGGTCAAACTCAAAACCTTGCATGTGTCTTTGAATGAGGGGGTGCTTCGCATCATGGGAAAAGGCAGCAAAGAGCGACTGGTGCCGTTTGGCGATATGGCCCGAGACAGTTTGACGGATTACATGCAAAACGCACGCGGTGCCTTATTGGGTGCCAAGCAAACTGACGATTTGTTTGTGACCACCAGCGGCCCCAAAGCAGGAACAGCCATGTCGCGCATCATGTTTTGGCAGTTGATTAAAAAGTACGCTGTGTTGTCTGGCATCACAGCACCCTTGTCGCCACACACCTTAAGACACGCGTTTGCCACACACCTGCTGAACCATGGTGCAGATTTAAGGTCGGTTCAGGTCTTGCTGGGGCACGCAGATATCTCGACTACCACCATCTACACGCATGTGGCCCGTGAAAGATTGAAAAATTTACACGCCAAGCACCATCCGAGGGGGTGAATCAGGATCTCCCAAACGGGTGAATCAGCATCACCCATTTGGGTGAAGTGCCGATGGCTAGAAGCGAATAGAAACAGCGCTCATGACTGCGTAGTGATCATCAACAATCGGCATCCACCGCCACTTGTCAAATGTGGTGCAAGGGTGCGAAATACCGCTGCCAATCAATTGCCCCACATGGGGCTGCTCTGATGCAGAAGCTGCTGGGTTGAATTGAAGGTAGGCGTGTTGATCGTTCAAGGCCGTGATTTCCCAATGAGATGGCACTCCTGAGACCCCTTGATCGCCCAAGTTGGCACGCCAAATGGCAACGGGTAAATCCATGTCGTAGGAAACATCCCGCTTGCCCATGGTGAGAAGGGCCAAGCCAGGTTCGGGGCAAGACTGCACACTGCTGATGACCTCTAATGCGGGTCTTAGAGTTTCAGTCAGTTGAAGTCTTTCGCCAACGCACTTGAGCATCTTGCGATATTGCACATGGTCGTGCGTGAGGTAGCAGCCAGACCTCAAAATGCCTCTGGTGGGTAAGTTAAGTTGGGGTTTGAGGTGCTGAGCTACGAGGTCAAAGATGGCAGAGCCGCCGGCCGTTAAAAGAATTTCGTCGTTTTCAAATAAATTTTCTTTTTCACAGGCTATGGCCAGTTGTTGGACCCGGCCCATGAGGGCCGTGACCGATGCTTGATCGTGTTCATGGTTGCAAGTGGCCAATGCGCCTTCATAGCATTCAATGCCACACAGCAAAAGCCCAGAGGTGGCTTTGATGATTCGGGCCAAAGCCATGGCCTGTGAGTGCTCTCGGCAACCCGTCCGTTTGCCTTCTATGCCAAGCTCAATCAATACGGTGAAAGCGATGTTGGATCGACTCGCCGATCGCCACTTTTGAATGGCATCAATTTGCTCTGCCGAGTCCACCAAAAAATAAACCCGAACGTCGGGATAAGTTGCCAGCAAAACACTCAGTGCTTCCAGATCGGCATGTTGATAAACTTGATTGGCAATGATGATGCGTTGAATGCCGTGCCGAATTCCTAAACTTGCTTGAAAGACGTTTGCAAAACTGATGCCCCAAGCGCCAGCCTCTACTTGCCGTGCGTACAACTCTGGTGACATGGTTGTTTTGCCGTGGGGCGCGATGTCCAATTGGCGTTTTTCGCAAAAATCTTTCATCCAATGCAAATTATGCTGAAGGGCTTTTTCTTTGATGACGGCCAATGGCAATGGCAAGTCACCCTTCAACACATTCCACTTTTGCAATCCAACTTCTGAAATGTCTACGGGCGTGTGATGGCCAGGAAATCCCTTGAAGCTATGGTTAATTTGCATGGATTACTTTCAGTGGGTTGGCTTACAAGCCATTGGCTGCTAAATAAATCAACTCTTCTTCCTCGAAGCCTGCCAGGCGTCTGGCTTCTAGGTTGTAAGGCGACTTCAGTTTGGGCGCGTCGTATTGTTTGATCAAGTCGCGATAAGTGCCAATCGGGTCTAGCCCTCTTTCTTGGCAGACATGTCGGTACCAGCGATTGCCCGCTGCAACATGACCAATTTCATCTTTCAAAATAATGTCCAAAATGCGACCAGCTGCCAGGTCACCTGCGCTGATTAATTTATTTCTCACGCCGGGTGAGGCATCGAGCCCGCGCGCCTCCATGGTGCGTGGCACAAGCCCTATGCGAGCCAAAATATCGGTGCGTGTTCGTTCTGCCATTTCCCAAAGGGAGTGATGAGCCGGAAAGTCGCCATAGTCAAAACCCATGCTCAANAAATGCTTTTGAAGAAGCAAAAAATGCTTGGCTTCTTCTTTGGCAATTTGAACCCAGTCTTTGTAAAAATCAGCNGGCATGCCCTNAAAGCGCCACACCACATCCAAAGCCAAATCGATGGCATTGAGTTCAATGTGGGCAATGGCNTGAAGCAAGACAGCCCTGCCTTCGGGGGTGGTCANAGGTTTTGACTTCAATGCGGTGTGCGNCACCAGCTCTGGCTTNGCAGGCCGCCCAGGAATGCCGCCGGGGTCTTGCACCACCACATCGACAAAGATGGGCATGTCTTCTTTGAGAGACAAGGTCAACTCCGCCTTTTGAACGGCATTTTGCGCCAACAAGGGGGCCAAAACAGCCTGCCTCAAGTGAGCGGGATGTGGGAGGTGTGGGGCTAATTCTGCGGTCGCCATGCGCTATTTTAGGCTTGCCTACAATGTAGGCTTTGCGCCCCAAATTGAGAGGACTCCNATGGCTATTTATTCNTTAGACGGCAAACAACCTGAATTGGCTGAGGGGGCATGGGTTGCCGACAGCGCTCAAGTCATGGGGGCAGTGACCTTGGGCGTTAATGCCAGCGTTTGGTTTGGCACCGTCATTCGGGGCGATACAGAAACCATTCACATTGGNGAAGGGTCAAATATCCAAGACTGTAGCGTGCTGCATGCAGACGTTGGCAAGCCTCTGACCGTGGGTAAACATGTCACGGTTGGCCATCAAGTCATGTTGCACGGGTGCACCATTGGCGATGAATCGCTCATTGGCATTGGTGCTGTGGTTTTGAATGGCGCCAAAATAGGCAAAAACTGTTTGGTGGGCGCAGGTTCTTTGGTGACCGAGGGCAAAGAGTTTCCCGATGGCTCCATGATCATGGGCTCGCCTGCCAAAGTGGTTCGCGAACTAACGCCTGAACAAATTCAAGGCTTGCGCATGTCTGCCAAGCATTACATCGAGAACGCGCATCGCTTTCAATCGGGTTTGAAAAAAATTGTCTGAACTTCATAAATTTTTATTCGAAGGCTTGCCTGTTCGCGGTGCCATTGTTCGATTAACCGATTCCTGGTGGGAGGTTCTTCAAAGGCGATCTGCCAACACGGAAACCGGCGCTTACCCAGAGCCCGTCTCGGAGTTGTTAGGTCAAATGTCGGCAGCCGCTGTGCTGATGCAGGCCAACATCAAATTCAATGGTGCTTTGGTGCTNCAAGTGTTTGGCGACGGGCCTGTTAAGTTGTCTGTGGTGGAAGTGCAGCCCGATTTNGGATTTCGTGCCACGGCTACGGTCCAAGGTGAGGTGTTGCCGCAGGCTTCCTTGAGTCAGATGGTCAANGTCAACAACGAAGGGCGTTGTGCCATTACCCTTGATCCTTTNGAGCGTTTGCCGGGTCAGCAGCCTTATCAGGGCGTGGTGCCCTTGTTTGGCGATCACAAAGAAAAATTAGAAAAGTTAAGTGAAGTGCTAGAGCATTACATGCTGCAGTCTGAGCAACTCGACACCACCTTGGTGTTGGCCGCCAACTCAAAAGTGGCTGCTGGTTTGCTCATTCAAAGATTGCCTTTGGAGGGGGTTGGCAATTTGGCCGGACGCTACGATTCAGTCGAGCGTGAATCGGCNTTGGGCAANGATGAAGACTACAACCGTATTTCTATCTTGTCCAAAAGTTTGAAGCCTGAAGAACTGCTAGGTTTGGATGTAGAAACGGTGTTGCACCGCTTGTTCTGGGAAGAGCCGCTGCTGCGATTTGAGCCGCTGCTTGGCGATGCAGGTCCGCGTTTTCAATGCAGTTGCAGCCGCGAAAGAGTAGGGCGCATGATCAAGAGCTTAGGNGTGGCAGAAGCCGANAGTATTTTGTCAGAGCGCGAAAACATTGAGGTGGCTTGCGAGTTCTGTGGGGCTCAGTATCAATTTGATCCTGTGGACGCTGCCAGCCTCTTTACGCAACCTGAAGCGACACCTCCCACGGGCCCTGCGCTTCACTAGCAGGCTTTATTTCAGCAGGTCACTGAACAGTCTGTGCTCGCATTCTGAGTCGCTGCACAAATCGCAGCGCCAAGCTGTTTTACCTTGGTTTAAGCCGTATTGACTTACTTCCCTTTGAGTCTGTGTGAGCTGCAAGCCGGGCACCGAAAATTTTAAATCTAGCGGCTCATTGAGATTCGAGATGCCTTGGCTGATGGCCAGCAATGCAGCATTGAGCCTTGCCTGGTCTTGACCATAAATGACTTTGAATGGCAGTTGCTTCTTTGCCATGGCCTGCCGAATGAGACTGTCCACTGGTTGCCGCACATGCTCGCCATCGCGCTGTAAACCGTCTGGCACCCAAGCCACGTCGAGTCCCATGACCAGCGTTAAATCAAATTGGGCTTGTAGCCCAAGAGCCTCCTCGTACAAAGACGGGTCTTTAAATACATAGTCGCTGTAAACGGCGGTCATCAAAGGCGTGGTGTCGGCAATGACCCAGCCTTCTTGAATCGAAAAAATTCGCTCTGCTTGTTGCTTNGCAATATCGCGTTGCTCATGAAAAGCAGGTGTTCGGCCATACATTTGGCACCACTCGCGCAGTACTTCGGGAACGTAAGTTGCCATCTGCCCTTGCGCCAACAAGGCCTCGGTGATGTACTGACTCANGCTGGTTTTNCCAGTNCTTTCTGCGCCCAGCAGCGCAACTCGAATGACNCTAGTNCTCATGGCGACGCCAAGCTTGAAGGCCGATGTAACTGAGCACGGCAAAAATGCCATACAGCACGGCNGTCAACCACAAAGACTTTTCGATCATCAGGCCAACGGTGAGAACATTGACAAGCATCCAGACCCACCAAGTTTCAATTTTTTTGCGACCCAATAAATATTGCCCCAACAAACTCAGTGCCGTGACCAAGCCATCCCAAACGGCCACATCACTGTCNGTGTAGCGATGCAGGAAATATGACAATGAAGGCCAAGCCAACAAGGTGGCAATGAAGGCAACTCGTCGCTCAGAAGCCTGTAAGCCACTCACGTAAAGCTTGGCTTTTGCCAATGGCGCTGGGCTTGCATCTGCATCAGTGCCTATCGGGGCTAATGCGCTTCCTCTAAGCCACTGTTGCCAACCCCAAGCCGCTGTCAAAACGAACATGATTTGCAAACAGGCTTCACCATAAAGTTGGCTGTTCCAGAAAACTGTTCCATACAGCAGAGAACTCAAAATGGCCAGAGGCCATCCCCAGTGAATTTCTTTGATGTTGCAATAAACCATTGCCAACGACAAAACGAAGCCGGCCAATTCGACCGGATTGATCATTTTTCGATTTGAACAAAAATCTCGTTGGCCTTGACCATGCCGAGTTCATGGCGGGCCCGCTCTTCAACCGTGTTTAAACCTTCTTTGAGGTCGTTCACTTCGGAGTTGAGTTGGCCATTGATGCGCTTGGCTTTGGCATTCAACTCGTTTTGTTCTTTAATTTTGTACTCAAGGTCGATGACTGTGGGCACACTGCCTTTGCCAAGCCAAATCTGCCCCTGCAATATAAGCAGCAGAGCGATCAAGGCGGCTGGCAGTAAGCGGTTGTCCATGAGCATCGAAAAGGGCTATCTGGAAATATTAGCGCAAATTGTAAAACGCTGAACGGCCTGGGTACTCTGCTACATCGCCCAAGTCTTCCTCAATGCGCAGCAACTGGTTGTACTTGGCCATGCGGTCGCTGCGGCTCATAGAGCCAGTTTTGATTTGGCCAGCGTTCAAACCCACCGCAATGTCGGCGATGGTGGCGTCTTCGGTTTCGCCCGAGCGGTGACTGATGACGGCGGTGTAGCCGGCGCGCTTGGCCATTTCAATGGCGGCAAAGGTTTCGGTCAGGGTGCCAATTTGGTTGATTTTGATGAGGATCGAATTGGCAATGCCTTTCTCGATGCCTTCTTTCAAAATTTTGGTGTTGGTCACAAACAAGTCGTCGCCCACGATTTGAACTTTTTGGCCCAAACGCTCGGTGAGCAGTTTCCAGCCGTCCCAGTCGCCTTCGGCCATGCCGTCTTCAATGCTGATGATGGGGTATTTGTCGACCCAAGTGGCCAACATGTCGATCCATTGCTCGCCTGTTAAGGACAAGCCTTCGCCTTCAAGTTCGTACTTGCCGTCTTTGTAAAACTCGCTGGCAGCGCAGTCTAGGCCAATGGCAATTTGCTCGCCAGCGGTGTAGCCCGCTGCGCTGATGGCGTCCAATATCATTTGAATGGCAGCTTCATGGCCGGGCACGTTGGGGGCAAAGCCACCTTCGTCACCTACAGCCACACTCATGCCTTTGTCGTGAATGATTTTCTTCAAAGCGTGAAACACTTCGGCGCCGTAACGCACGGCTTCGCGAAAGCTGGGTGCGCCCACAGGAATGATCATGAACTCTTGCAAGTCGAGGTTGTTGTTGGCGTGGGCGCCGCCGTTGATGACATTCATCATGGGCACGGGCAATTGGCAAGCGTTCATGCCGCCAAAGTAACGGTACAAAGGCAAACCAGATTCTTCAGCAGCGGCACGGGCCACAGCCATGGACACGGCCAACATGGCATTGGCGCCCAAGCGGCTTTTGTTCTCGGTGCCGTCTAAGTCGATCAGAGTCTTGTCTAGAAAAGACTGCTCGGATGCATCCAAGCCCAATACGGCTTCAGAAATTTCGGTGTTAATGTGCTCAACCGCTTTTAAGACACCTTTGCCAAGGTAGCGGCTTTGATCGCCATCTCTTAATTCAATGGCTTCGCGGCTGCCTGTAGAAGCGCCTGAAGGCACCGCAGCACGGCCCATCACGCCGGACTCTAACAACACATCGCATTCAACCGTAGGGTTGCCGCGGCTGTCTAAGATTTCGCGGCCCACAATGTCAACAATCGCACTCATTTTGACTTCTCTCTTAATTAAATATATTTTCTAAAAACGGATTTTTTTTGGTCACGGCATCGAGCTCGAGCAATGTTTCCAGCAGGGCTTTCATGTGATGCAGGGGGACGGCATTGGGGCCGTCAGACATGGCCGCGGCTGGGTTGGGGTGTGTTTCCATGAACAAGCCCGCTACGCCCACAGCCACAGCGGCCCTAGAAAGCACGGGCACCATTTCACGCATGCCGCCAGAACTGGTGCCTTGACCGCCTGGTAATTGAACGGAGTGCGTGGCGTCGAACACCACGGGAGCACCCGTTTCACGCATGATGGCCAAGCTGCGCATGTCGGACACCAAGTTGTTGTAGCCAAAGCTGGCGCCGCGCTCGCAGGCCATGAAGTTGTCTTCGGGCAGGCCAGCGTCGCGTGCTGCTGCACGTGCTTTGTCAATGACATTCTTCATGTCGTGAGGCGCTAAAAACTGCCCCTTTTTGATGTTCACTGGTTTGCCAGATTGGGCTACGGCACGAATGAAATCTGTCTGGCGGCACAAGAAGGCTGGCGTTTGAAGAACGTCGACCACGGCAGCCACTGCCGGAATATGGGCTTCTGTGTGCACATCGGTGAGGATGGGTACATGCAGTTCGCGTTTGACTTTGGCCAATATTTCTAAACCCTTGTCCATGCCAGGGCCGCGGAAGGTGCTGCCAGAAGAACGATTGGCTTTGTCGTAACTGCTTTTGAAAATGAAGGGAATGCCCAATGAGGAAGTGATTTCCTTCAAAGTGCCAGCGGTGTCCATTTGCAATTGCTCTGATTCAATGACGCAAGGGCCAGCAATCAAAAAGAAGCGCTGGTCGAGGCCAACATTAAATCCGCAAAGTTTCATGGTATTCCAGGTTTTTCTCTGAGTTGTCGACGCGACTTAAGCGACGGCTTTCAATTGCTTGGCACCTTGCTGATGATCGATCGATGCTTTGATAAAAGAATTGAACAAGGGGTGACCGTCCCAAGGTGTCGATTTGAATTCGGGGTGAAATTGAACACCCACAAACCATGGGTGAACAGAAGTAGGCAGTTCGACAATTTCAGTCAGATGCTCACGCTGTGTGAGAGCCGAGATGACCAAGCCAGCTTGGCGCAAAGTGTCCAAATAGTTCACATTGGCTTCATAGCGGTGGCGATGACGCTCGGTGACNACAGGGCCGTAAATTTGATGTGCCAAGGTGTCTGAGGACACGTCAGAGCTTTGAGCACCCAATCGCATGGTGCCGCCCAAATCGGACTGCGCATCGCGAATTTGGATGGTGCCGTCGGCATCTTTCCATTCGTTGATGAGTGCAATGACGGGGAAGGGTGTGTCGGGCTCAAACTCGGTGCTGTTGGCGTCAAGCATGCCAGCAACATTGCGCGCATATTCTATGGTGGCCACTTGCATCCCTAAGCAAATGCCAAGGTAGGGCACCTTGCCTTCACGGGCAAAACGTGAGGTTTGAATTTTGCCTTCAATGCCGCGCTTGCCAAAGCCGCCGGGCACCAAGATGCCATCAAATTTGGCCAGTTGCGCCACTGTTTCTGGGGTGATGGTTTCAGAGTCGATGTGCTCTATTTTGACGCGCACATGGTTGCGCATACCTGCATGGCGCAAAGCCTCATTGACCGACTTGTAGCTGTCAGACAGCTCCACATATTTACCCACCATGGCAATGCTCACTTCGCCTTGGGGGTGCTCGGTTTCATAAACCAAGTCGTCCCAGCGTTTGAGGTTGGCAGGCTGCGTGTTGATGTGCAAGCGATCGCAGATGAGAGCGTCAAGGCCTTGTTCGTGCAAGACGCGCGGCACTTTGTAGATGGTATCGACATCGGGCATGGAAATGACGCCCCATGTTTGGACATTGGTGAAGAGAGAAATCTTGTCTTTCTCATCGTCAGGAATCATGCGGTCTGCACGGCACAGGAGTGCATCGGGCTGAATGCCAATTTCGCGCAATTTTTGCACGGTGTGCTGTGTCGGCTTGGTCTTTAACTCGCCAGCGGCAGCAATCCAAGGCACGTACGTCAAATGAACAAAGGCTGCATTGTTGGGGCCCATGCGCAAACTCAGTTGACGCACGGCTTCCAAAAATGGCAAAGATTCGATATCACCCACAGTGCCACCGATTTCGACGATGGCGACATCTACGGCTTCTGGTGTTTCAAAGCCAGCACCACGTTTGATGAAGTCTTGTATTTCGTTGGTGATATGTGGAATGACCTGAACCGTTTTGCCCAAGTAATCGCCGCGGCGTTCTTTTTCAAGCACGCTTTTGTAAATTTGGCCCGTGGTGAAGTTGTTGGCCTTCTTCATTCGGGTGTTGATGAAACGCTCGTAGTGGCCCAAATCTAGGTCGGTCTCTGCGCCATCGTCTGTGACAAACACTTCACCGTGTTGAAACGGTGACATGGTGCCGGGGTCGACGTTGATGTAGGGATCTAGTTTGATGAGGGTGACTGAGAGGCCGCGCGATTCTAAGATTGCGGCAAGCGAGGCAGAAGCGATTCCCTTCCCGAGGGAAGACACCACACCACCAGTGACGAAGACGAATTTGGTCATGTCCAGGACGAGATGCAAAGCACCCGGGAGATGGAAAACGAGATTATAAGGT
>Ga0063231_10000173_pt1 | contig 16595 bp, 11 predicted proteins | sample LauGreSu1BDMLBSD_2_FD_56231 | JGI IMG/M metagenome (GOLD analysis project Ga0063231, IMG submission 56231) | Freshwater lake microbial communities from Lake Michigan, USA - Su13.BD.MLB.SD v2 (version 2) | ecosystem: Environmental > Aquatic > Freshwater > Lake | place: Lake Michigan, USA...
ATCAAAGCCATGGTGGCAAGGCTAGCCTGGAATGAATCAGCTTATTTCCTTGTCTTGAACCAACAGGATGAAACCTTTATCAGGGCCATGGAAGCCATCAGGAAATAAGGTCAGGAACGGATGATATAGATCTGTGAACTACAAACTCCTTTCTTAAAAATGGCGTTAAGGTTAGAAATGATGCCGGTGAACAGTGCTGGAATCAACCGCATGCTCCCTGTTTTGTATTTTTCACTCAACAGGCTTACATAAAAAGCATCGTACCACATGGGTTTTATTGCAGTGACCTTCATTGNATGCATGTGCATCAATTTTGATAGGCTGTCTGGGCTAAAATGATGCAAATGACGGGGTACATCATAAGCGGCCCAATGTTCAGCATAATGCCTGGCATCATATGACGTATGGTTGGGTACTGCTAAAACCAAAATGCCATCCTGCTTCAGGATTCTTTTTACCTGATCTAGAGTGCCGTGAAGATCATGAACATGTTCCAAAACATGCCACATGGTTACCACATTGAAAGCATTGCCTGGCAAGGAGGAAAGTTGATCGGGATGGCTGATGGTTGATGAAGTGAGTTCCGCTGCCCTGGAAGCTGCGCCAGGATCAGGTTCCATGCCCTGAACCTGCCAGCCTGCCGACTTCATTTCCATCAGAAAGGCACCAGTGCCACAGCCATAATCCAACAACTGTCCGGTACGGCAATGGCTGAATTGGGTAACGAGCTTTCTTTTGGAGGCAACAGCCTGCTTCCTGATCACCTGGTAAATGGTATTGAAAACTCCTTTCTTGCTATCGGTATGTGAGATATAAGCATCTGACTGATAATACCGACCAATCTGGTCTGGGGCTGGTGGATGGTCTGTGAACCTGAATCCGCATGCAGTGCATTCAACAAGATCAAAATTCTCTGCAGTAACGGTAAAATCCTTCACCGTCAGCAGCTTGTTATTGTCGTTTTGGTTGCAAACAGGGCAAAGCATGGTATGTTTTTTTAATTAGAGGACCCTGTATGTTGGCTGCGGGTTGATGAACTTTAGTGGATTGTACCTTGATTCCAGGAAATCAAAACTTCCAAACATGAATCGAATGGCCAGGAGCAATAGTGCAATGGAAACCAGCACCAGTGCCGCTTTTTTCCATTTGTTCTTTCCTGCATTGGCGCGCTGGTCTTCAAAAAAGACCTCCATGTCAATATTGGTTTTCTCTTCTTCCCCTACCTTGATGGTGTGTTCGGCATCAGGCCTCAAGACATGAACATAACGAACTGAAGTAAAAAATTCAGTTGTTACCGCCTTGGGAACAAATCCAATTTCACCTTCATCCGATACAGAAAAACTACCCACATCCATCCACTCAAGTTTTCGCTCAGTCATCAGTCGGGATTTTAATTCCTCTCCCAGTATCTTCAACTCATTGTCTACATGTTCTTTGCTCATTCCAGACAATCGGGCAATATAATCGGATTGTTCACCCAGAGATGGGTTAACATTGGTACTGTATTTTAAAACCTGAGCAGGTGGCAACAATTGCTTGCTTGAAAAATCATTGACTGCAGGAATCCGCTTCAAGGACAAAGCTCCCAAACCGGGGATGGATACATTCCCGCTCAATGAGAAGTACCTATACAACAGACTGGGAAGTTCAACATACTGCATGCTGAGGGTCATTTGGCTTTTGTGAATGAATACCGCAGACCTGCGATAAAATTGAAACCAAATGCATCGTATTGGTTCCATCGCTGGTATTGGATATTGGCAATATTATTCAAATCAACCCATAGTGCCCATTTTTTATTCAACTTATAATCCACACCCAGGTTAATATCTGCAGCATCTTTTAACCTTTTTTCAGGCATCCCAGGAGACNTTGAGAGGGCTCCTCGCCACAAGTCTGCATTGACGCGGGTTGTGAGACCCTTAATTGGCTTCCATGACAAACCAACCTTTAGCTCCAACGGTAGAAGACCGTATGCCGCTGAGTAGGTTTCCTGTTGTTGGAATGCATACATGTTGATAGAAGACCTGAATTCCATTTCAGGAGTGAAGATATAGTTGACCTCGCCAGCAAGATGAATCGCTGTCAATTTGGATTCATTCAAGACTTTNATCTCCTTTCCGGAACCTTCAGCATTGAGAAAAAGGGGCAGGTCATTGAAAACCGTATAGCCTCCATTGAACTTGAGTTGTAGCCCTTTTGCACTCAACCATTCAACACCAGCATAGAAATCAGTCTGTTGGAAAATGGTGAGCGAATCAGGGGAAAGAAGAAAAGGATTGACTGCATATAATTTATGCAATGAATTGATATCCAATTTGTTTACAGCAGCCAACTTTAACTTCACTCCAGTTTCACCCAAAGGATAGTCGAGCTGCAGATTGGGAACAAGATTGAATTTATTTGATTTCAATACTGGAATAATGGATCCTTTGATATTAAAGGATGAAGGACTGTATTCAAATGACAGTGGAACCTGAACCAGGGCTGCAGATTGGTTGTCTTGGATTCTTTTTTTCAGGCTGGCCATTTGGGCATCTACAGCAATTCCGGCTTTCAATGTTTCATTGATTGTGTAAGAAATGGGAAAGGCGAAGGTCAACGCAACTGCTGATTGTTCTCTGCTGGCAGTCAGAAAATCTGCCCTGAATGCCGGCATCAGGGTCATTGAACCATTTTCGCCAGAGAGGTGGTCATAGTTTGCCCCGACGTGAAAATTGTTGAAATTTTGACGAAGATCCGCAGCGGGAAAACTCGGGTTTAATGCACGATCAAACCCATACAGCCGGTAACCCTGCCTATCATAACCACCATAAACACGTACAATCCGGTTTTCTGCAAGGGTGTTTTTATAGCCCAGGTTCAGGGAAGAATGGGCATATTGCTGGTCTTCGAGTTTTCCTTTTGAAGAAATATGGTCCANGTTGGCGGTGTATTGTTCCTNGGCCTTACGAGTGGTAAAGCCCAGGGATGCAAATGGCGTGGNAAGGTTTCCAAACCCCAGTTTTGNGTAAANGTCTTCTTTGTCTTGCTGCTTTTCATCAGTATGAAAAGATAGCGGTTTGATCACAAAAGAACTCATGGGTGTAGTAAACTGTATTGGCTGTATTGGATAGCTCAACCGATAAGCTGTTGTGTCTTTTGGTGGGGCATCGGCCTGAAATTCTAACTTGCCTGTTTTAACGATACTGGGCTTGAAACTGGACGTGATGCTAATTTCTTCTTTTTTGCCACGCTTGTCTTGCGCAAAAGCATTATCAACGCTAACAATGAGCAAAAAGCAGAGAACAGGCACGAAAACCTGAAACAAATTATTTGATCTCATATTATTTTTTTAGACCTGTTTTTTCACTGACTTCAACAGCCTTCAATTTCTCTGTAGCCTCCAGTTTTAGCTCAGCAATGGAACAGTTTTCAACAACACTTTTCAAAGTGGCTTTGGCATTGAAAAAATCTTTTTGTTGCAGGAAAATATCGCCAAGCAAAATATAAGAACGGGTAATCCAAAACTCATAGGATCCTGAATTTTCAATGGAGGCCAGGGCAGCTTTTTCAGCGGCATCCCAGTTGCCCATTTTANAGGCGTTGATGGCCAATTGATGCCTGGNTTCAGCAGCCAGAGAGGATTGGTTGCTCANTACCACCTTATTGAAAGAAACGGTTGATGGCTCAAACATGCTTTCCGCTTGTGCTGCATATCCCAAAATTGTCTCTGCAAAGGATTGATCGTCTTGGTTGGCTGCTGCATTGCTTAACAGGGCATTGGCCGCATCGCGCCCCTGCACCCATTGTTTCAAATGATAATAGGACCTCACTTCTCCCCTAATCGACTCAATCAACACATCAGGCTTGGTGGTAAGCCTTGACAGTTGATTGAATTGTTTGATTGCGGCGGTATAATCTTTGAGCTCAAAAAAATAAAGCTTACCTGCCGCGCGGAATGCTTTCTCCTGGTATTTGCTGGTTCCTTTTGATGCCAACTGATCATACAACTGAGCTGCAGCTTTCCAATCCTTTTCTTTTACAAGCAGCTCTCCTTTGTAATTCAATACTTCAGCTACGAAAAGACCATTGGGAAACTTTCTCATGTATTCATCCAGTGCGTTCAGGGATGCTTGGGTGTTGCCGTCGGCATAAGTGGTTTGCACATACCTGAAGAGCAGTGAATCTTTCTGGATCTGGTCCATAGTCTTTCCTCCCGCTTCCAGAAATTGCTGGTATTCATCTATGCGTCCATTGTCTACGTAAAGACTTTGTGCACTTTCAATCGCTTCTGCTGCTTGTTCGGATGAAGGATATTCCTTGACAAGTCTCTTGTATTGAGCAATAGCCTCTTCAATTTTATCCAGGTTATAATAGGCAATGCCGAGCTTGAGCAAAGATGCTGGAATCATTTCATCATCTTTTTCCACCAGCAATGGAATGCGCTTGAGGTAAGGAATTGCCTTGTCGAACTCCTCCTCTGACATGTGCGTATCTCCAAGCTCCATGGTGATGAGTGGCAAATAAGCAGATGCTGCATATTGCTGTTCAGCGGCCTTGAGCAACTCAATTTTATTGGCCGGAGACTTGATGCCTTCTATCAGCGCAAGTTGAAAAGCCGCATAATCAGCCCCTTCGCCTTTGTTGTTCAATACACTTGTGTAAATGGACTTGGCCTTGCTGGTATTTTTTTCCATGAAAGCACAGTCTGCAGCCCTCAACATGGACTCGATTTTGATTTCGGGGCCAATATTGCGATTGCCTGAATAAAGTCTTTCGAAAAATGGAGCAGCCTTTGCATATTCTTCCATTTCAAAAAATGCATACCCTATGTTGTAATGGGCATTTTCTTCATTGGCCTCTCCCATGGGTTTGATGGGAAGTTTAAGATAATCTTGCAGGAATTTGATGGCCTTTTCATATTGCTCGTTGCGCATGGCAAGTTCACCTCTCCAGAAAAGAGAAGGGGGGTAAAAAGAAGTATTTTTGAACCCTGCAATCGATTCCATCATCTTGTCTGCTGCAGAAAATTGGAGATCATTGATCAGTTCAATTCCCCTGCCAAAAAAAATCCTAGGTGCAAGTGTTTTATAGGAAGCGCTGAAGCTGCCAATTCGATCCAGCAAAACCAGTGCCTGCCTGAAATTATTGGTACGGGCATAATATGCGAGCAAAAGATCATTGGCTTCTTTTGCATAGCTTGAGGAAGGATAATCATTGACAAAATTGCTCAGGCCTTGTAGAGCCTGGTCCTCAAATCCCATTTCCAGTGAGAGCTTGGCAATCAAGAACCGGGCAATTTCCTTTTTATCCGCGCCAATATTCCCTGAGATGCAGTACTGAAAAGCACTCCTGGCATTGGATCTTTCGTTGAGCTGCAGATAGGAATGACCAAGAATATACATGGATTGCAATGCAACCGTATCCTTTCCTGCAGAAAGTGGTTTTAGCTGCTCCACAGCCTTGGTGAATTTACCCATGAAATGATAGCCTGAACCCAGTTCGAAGCGTTGAACTGGATTGAGCAGTATACCTGAAGCAATAGCCTTTTCATACAGCAATACTGCGCGCTGCTGATCGCCTTTGTTGAAATAAATGGATGCAAGCAGTTGAGACATTTCGCTGTTGTGCAAGCCATCTCCAGCTTTCAGGTAATTTTCTCCATAGCTGATGGCCTTGGTGTCTTGACCATTTTCGTGGTATATATAAGCCAAATAGAAAGGCACGGCCAATGAATAACGTGGATCTTTTTCAATGGCCTGAAACCACTCCAGGGCATCTTTGTATTGTCTCTCTGAAAATGCCACAAAGCCTAAGTAATACTGAACATCTGCTGTGTAAGCGGAAGTTCCCGCCTCAAGCAATTGTTTAAAATAAGGTTTGGCATTATCAAATTTTTTCTGAGAGAAATAGGAAACACCTTTTTCAAAAGCCACCCTTTGATCCTCCTCTTTTGAAAGATAAAGCCTGTCTGTCATTTCAAGGAAACGGATGGACTCAGGATACATGGCCAAACTGAAATGATAGTGGCCAAGATGGTAGGCCAACTTAACGGCTGTTGAACGGTTCTCTGCTTTATTGACCATTGCAGTTGCAAGTGCTACAGCAGTTGCTTCATGCTGAATGATGCCTCCGGCAATCCTGATATAAGCCAATTCTTCTGCTTCATTTTTTGTTACAAGTTCTTTACCTTGATGTGAGGAAAGATAATCCTCAATAAAAACGGAGGCAGTTTGGTACTGACCATCATCAAAAAGTTGTCGGGCCTTGGTCAAAGCAAGATTTGGTGAAGCTGTTGATCGGGTGGCTTGACCTTGCAGGTGCAATGAAACCAGCACCAGAGAAAAAAAAGGAAGCTGCTGTATCAGTCTTGGGAATCGAAACATAAAAGGATAAGCTTTTTGTTCTGTTCAAAAATAACCTTTAAATCATGAGATCCGATCATTATTGTACATTTGCCGTGAAAGATTTAACTAAGATTTAAAGGGCTTATTCAATCTGATAAAATGAAGAAATTGCTCAGCACGCATTACAATGCATTTTCCTTTAACGCCGCCATGTTGGTGTTGCGGTTGGCCATGGGAATGCTCATGATGTCTCACGGCTATGACAAGCTTGTGCATTTCAGTGAAAAAAAGGCTATTTTTTACAATTTTTTAAACCTCGGATCCACCACTTCTTTGATGTTGTGCATTCTGGCAGAGTTCTTCTGTGCTTTGTTTGTGGCGATTGGATTGTTTACCCGGCTCGTGACAATTCCGTTGGTGATTGTGATGTCGATAGCCGTTTTTAGTGTTCATAAAATGGATTTTTTTATTACTGGAGAGACAGCCAGTTTATACCTTGCGGGATATTTAGTTTTGCTATTGTGTGGACCCGGCAGAGCCAGTGTAGATGGCATTGCCAGTAAATAAAAGCTTGATGACAAAAGGACAGCATTCAATTGCAGCGGTTATCCTGACCATTGGGGATGAGTTGTTGATTGGACAAACCATTGATACGAACAGTGCCTGGATGGCTACTGTATTGAACCAGGCAGGTATTCCTGTAAAACGGCGGGTTGCCGTGGGTGACAACTGGAATGAAATCTGGGAAGCACTTACCACAGAAGGAAAAGCGGCAGACATTGTATTGATCACTGGCGGACTTGGACCAACCTCTGATGACATCACCAAGCCCTTGTTGTGTGATTTTTTTGGAGGCAAAATGGTCAAGGATCAGGCTGCCCTTGACAATGTGATTGAGATTTTTTCAAAAAAACTCAACAGGCCCTTGCTGGAAAGAAACCTAAAGCAGGCAGAAGTGCCCGACAATTGCAGGGTGATCCAAAACAAACGGGGTACAGCACCGGGCATGTGGTTTGAAAAGGATGGCACTATCTATGTCAGTATGCCAGGCGTTCCCCATGAAATGAAGGGGATGATGGCGGAGGATGTGATCCCCAACCTGGTCAATCGTTTCAATTTATCTCCAGTTCAACACAGAACACTCCTGACTGCGGGCATTGGCGAGTCTTTTCTGGCGGAATTACTGCTGGAATTTGAAGCTTCGCTTCCCAAAGATTACAAACTGGCCTATTTGCCCAATTATGGTATGGTACGGTTGAGGCTCACAGGGCTTGATGGAACAAAAGACCCTTCAGCAATTGATGCACTTTTCGAAGAACTCAAGGCCCTGGTCAAAGAGCATCTGGTCGTAGACGAAGACCTTACCCTACAAGAAACAATAGCAAAGGTTTTGCTGGAAAAGAAAAAGACGCTCGCCATTGCAGAGAGCTGCACCGGGGGGTATATTTCTCACTTGATTACCATGCTTCCCGGTAGCAGTGCCTATTACCTGGGAGGTGTCGTTAGCTATTCCAACGAAATGAAAATAGATGTTTTGGGGGTTGATCCTGATACCATTTCANAATTTGGTTCCGTAAGTGTTGAAACNGCTACCCAGATGGCTGAAGGCATAAGGAAACAAACAGGTGCAGATTTCAGTCTTGCCACTTCTGGCATCATGGGACCAACTGGCGGAACACCTGAAAAACATGTAGGTTTTGTATGTGTTGCTTTCTGCTCCGGTGAGCGCACATCCACCACCACATTTCAGTTCCGTTTCGACAGAAAAAGAAACATAGAATTGACGGCAGCACATGCCCTTGACTTTCTGAGGAAAAATATGGGATAAGTTGGTGAATTTCAACCCGAAAAGAACCATTAAATCAGTTAACTTTACACCACAATAAACCCATTTTAGCAGATTCAATGGCTTTAGTCAACATCATAATGCCCAAGCTCGGAGAGAGCATCATGGAAGCCACTGTGCTCAAATGGCACAAAAAGGTTGGTGATGTTGTATCGGTAGATGAAACCCTGCTGGACATTGCGACAGACAAGGTTGATAGCGAAGTTCCTTCCACAGCCGCAGGTATTCTTGAGGAGATTCTTTGCAAAGAGAATGACGTGATTACCATTGGATCGGTAATTGGCAAAATTAGGACCAGTGCTCCTGAGCCATCCGTTGTGGCTGCACCTTCTATGGCTCCTTCCTCCCAATATGGAAATGCTTCAAATGGGTCTACCCAAAAACAAGAAGAGTTCAGGGTGCCTTTTCAGCCCAGCGAGATGGCGGTTCCACAGAAACAAGAGAATGGAAGATTCTTCTCCCCTTTGGTGATGAACATTGCCTCGAGAGAAGGGATCCCTTTTTCAGCGCTGGAACACATAAAAGGATCCGGCAATGATGGTAGGGTAACCAAATCAGATATCTTGTCCTACCTGGAGCAGAGAAAAAACAATCAACTGCCTGCTGACAACCAAGCAGTCTTTACGGCTCCTGTTCAGGCAACACCGTCCACTCATGCTCAGCACCATGCACCTGCTCCCCCTGTTCAACCAGATCTGACCGGCAGTGGAAATGTTGAGATCATAGAAATGGACAGGATGCGCAAATACATTTCAGATCACATGACCAGAAGCCTGGCTACCAGTGCCCATGTGACCAGTTTTGCAGAAGCAGACGTAACAAATCTTGTGGCATGGAGGGATAAATCAAAGAAAGAATTTGAAAAAAGAGAAGGCGAGAAAATCACGTTCACACCACTTTTCATTGAAGCCATTGTAAAGTGTATCAAGAAATATCCCATGCTCAACTCCAGTGTGGTGGGAGACAATATCATCATCAAAAAAGACATCAATGTTGGGATGGCCACCGCGCTTCCCAATGGAAACCTGATTGTTCCAGTGATCAAATATGCCGACCAGTTCAACATCATTGGATTGGCAAAACAAGTAAACAGGCTTGCCAACAGCGCCCGGATGGGCAAACTCCAACCTGGCGATACCCAGGATGGTACTTTCACATTCACCAATGTAGGTACATTTGGAAGCCTTATGGGAACACCCATTATCAACCAGCCACAGGTTGCTGTCCTTGCAACCGGTGCCATCAAGAAAAAACCTGTGGTCATTGAATCTGATAAAGGGGACAGCATTGCTATCAGGCACATGATGTTCGTTTCCATGTCGTATGACCATCGGATCATTGATGGTGGCATGGGTTCTCTTTTCCTTGCCGCTTTTGTGGAAGCATTGGAATCTTTTGATGTCAACCGTACATTCTAGTGAGCAGTTCCATTTTTTTGGTCACTCCCCCATTTACGCAACTCAATACCCCTTATCCGGCAACTGCCTACATCAAGGGTTTTCTGAACACAAAACAGATCAGCAGCAAACAGGCGGATCTGGGCATTGAAACCATACTAGCCATCTTCAGTAAAAATGGTTTGCATGATCTTTTCAACCATATCAAACAATCAGGCAAAACCCTTTCTGCCAATGCCAGCAGGATGGTTGCCCTTGAAAATGATTATACCGACACGATAGAACATGTTATCGGATTTTTGCAAGGCAAAAATCCGACCCTGGCCTACCACATCAGCAAACGAAAATTTCTGCCAGAGGCCTCAAGATTTGACCAGACCGATCAACTGGAGTGGGCATTTGGCACCATGGGCAACAACGACCTGTCCAAGTTCCTTTGCACCATGTACATGGAGGATCTCTCTGACCTCATCAAAGAAGTAGTGGATGAGCATTTCGGATTCAGCAGGTATGCTGAACGCTTGGGCAGGAGTGCAAACAGCTTTGATGAGCTCTATGCTTCTTTGCAAGGCGATCATACCTATATTGACAAGATCTACCTCCAATTGCTGGAGCAACATATCAATGCCATCAATCCCTGCATTGTAGCTTTTTCAGTGCCCTTTCCCGGCAATCTGTATACAGCATTCCGGTCTGCACAATGGATCAAGAAAAACCGGCCAGGAATAAAAATTGCCATGGGCGGTGGTTTCCCCAACACAGAACTTCGTTCACTGTCTGATGCGCGCGTGTTTGAATTTTTTGATTTTATCACACTAGATGATGGTGAAGCGCCAATCGAGAACATGATTGGTTTTGTTGAAGGAAGGAAAAATATTGATGATCTCAAAAGAACATTTGTTCTTGAAGATGGCGCGGTAAGCTACCGAAACAGTGCTTCCTGCAAAGATTACAAACAGGCTGAATTGGGCACGCCTGACTATTCTGATCTCTTGCTTGACCAATACATTTCTGCAGTAGAAATTGCCAACCCCATGCACCGGCTCTGGAGCGATGGAAGGTGGAACAAGCTGACCATGGCCCATGGTTGCTATTGGGGCAAGTGTACATTTTGTGACATCAGCCTTGATTATATCAAGCTGTATGAGCCTGTGGCTGCTTCTTTGCTCTGCGACAGGATGGAGCAATTGATTGAACAGACAGGAGAAAATGGTTTTCATTTTGTTGATGAGGCTGCGCCTCCTGCCTTGATGCGAGCGCTGGCCCTTGAAATACTGAAAAGAAGATTGGTGGTGAGCTGGTGGACCAATGTGCGGTTTGAAAAAAGCTTTACCAGAGACCTTTGCATCTTGCTGCGCGCTTCAGGATGCATTGCAGTGAGTGGTGGTCTTGAAGTGGCTTCAGACAGGTTGCTGGAACTGATTGACAAGGGCATCACTGTTGCTCAGGTTGCTGTGGTGAACAAGAATTTCACCGAGGCGGGCATCATGGTGCATGCCTACCTGATGTATGGTTTTCCCACACAAACCATGCAGGAAACCATTGACTCATTGGAAATGGTTCGTCAATTGTTTAAAACCGGTGTACTTCAATCTGGCTTCTGGCATCAATTTGCCATGACAGCACACAGCCCTGTGGGCCTTGATCCAGCCAAATACAAGGTAAAAAAACTCAATGAAGCAGTGGGTAGTTTTGCCAACAATGACATTGCCCATCTTGACCCAACCGGTGCAGACCATGAAATGTTCAGCTTTGGCCTGAAGAAATCGCTGTTCAACTTCATGCAGCATATTGGCCTAGATGAACCCCTTCAAAAATGGTTTGATTTCAAAGTACCCAAGACTGATGTTGAGCCTAATCATATTGAGAATATCCTTTTGCAAGATTCCTTACCCCTGTTCAAGCCTTCCACAAAAATGGTTTGGCTAGGCAAAACTGTGGGATGTGAATACTATACAAAATCCAAAAAAGGGATGCAAAGGGAAATGGCCAAGATTACCTTCATCAATAAATCTAGTTCACTGGTCATTGATATAACAAAACAGGATGCCAATTGGCTCCTGCCCATGCTTGAAAAAATATCCAATGGCGACAAGTTGTTGACCTTGCAGGAAATGAAGGAAAGCCATGAGGCTGCCGGCCTGGAAGACTTTGAGTTGTTCATTGATAACAAGCCAATGAACACCATGCATAAAGTCGGATTGCTCCGACTTTAAATGCATTATTGATTCTTTTTTTAAACCTGTCTTGCCTAATCAATTGTTAGTCTAACTTGGTTTCAAGACCCCAGCTCCTTCCTTTTTCTGTAGCAGGTACGCCATCTGTTAACCAAACAGCGGGCTTTTCACCTTTCAACAACCAGTCGAAGAACTGCTGTTCCCTGATCTGTATGTCTTTCCTGTTTTTCCTTTCAATCAAATTGTGGGCTTCTCCATTGTAGTTGAGCATCCAAACCTTCTTGTTAAGTCTGCGCATGGCAGTAAACATTTCAATACCCTGGTACCAGGGAACTGCACCATCATTGTCATTGGACATGATCACCACAGGCGTTTTGACTTTTGGCAAATGGAACAGCGGTGAATTTTCAATGTACAGTTGTGGCTTCTCCCAAAGGGTTGCACCAATCCTGCTCTGCGTTTTCTCATATTGAAACTGCCTGTTCATGCCACTCTCCCAGCGAATTCCACCATATGCACTGGTCATGTTGGCCACAGGTGCACCGGCCCAAGCAGCGGCAAACAAATTGGTTCTGGTAATGATGTGTGCTACCTGATAACCGCCCCAGCTCTGACCTTGAATGCCCATTTTGGTACTGTCTACCCAGCCTTTTTTTACCAGGGCCCTGGCACCACTGACAACATAGTCATAAGCAGCCTTTCCCGGATATCCGTCTGTATAGTGAATGTCTGGCGCCAACACGATATATCCCCTGCTGACAAAGAATGGAATGTTCAACCTGCTTGGTGTGGGCGATGGTGACTGATAGCTGAACAAACCATCAGAAAGGGTTTCATAGAAGTAGGCAATCATGGGATACTTCTTTGAAGGGTCAAAATTCTCAGGCTTGTAAACAATCCCTGTGGTCATTTTCCCATCGTATGCCTTCCAGGAAAACAACTCAGCTTTCATCCAGTTGTACTGCGCTTGTTGCGGATTGATGCTGCTGAATTTTGTTTCCTTCACCAAATCAGTGGAGAAATGGATATTGGGAGAAGAGGAGAAACTTTCTTTGGTGTAGATGAATGCACTTGCATTTTTTGCCTTGATGGGAAAGCCCATGGCATAGGCACCTTTTTGAAGGACATTGATGGTTGCATTGGGCATCAATTGCATGGTACCCATACCAGCATGTTTTGTTTTCTCATCAAAAATTCTCAGGTGAATGGTCTGCCCGACTTGAACAGCACGTTCCTCCTGATTCATGGGAATNTAGCGATAGCTTTGATGGGTCTTCCTGCCATTTCCTGCTGTGATGTTGACGGGAGGAACCAACCCTTTTGGATCCAGCTGCCAGATATCATACCTGTCGTAAACGTATAGGGCTTCATCATTTTTCTGCCAACGCATCTGTCCGTAAGGATTTGGATCGGAGGGCATGTCATATTCCTCCTCATAAAGTTTAACAGGAACCTGCTTGCTGATGTTGATGCTTTGTCCATTGTGGTAAGAAAAATAATGCCTTTGTTTTGCATCATACCAAACAAGATGATTCCCTTCTGGTGAAAATTGAGGAATGCCTGAAAGGTCCTTGACAATGATTTTTTTGGATCCGGTTGTGGGATCTACCAGATAGATATCCTTTTTTGTTCCGCCTTCCCATTGCATGGAAACCCTTTTGCCTTTGTCACTCATGCCGAGGAATTGTTTTCCATCACCTTCTGCTGCAATCATCACCTGTGGAAGGTCAAGATCAGCCAGCTGGGTGAGTTTTTTTGTAGACAGGTCTACCACGGCAAGGTAGGATTTCCTGTTTTCCATCTCTGCAGTTCGCAGTTGGTATGGCTGCAAATAATCATCGTTATAATGCCAAACGTCCAGCTTCACAAGATCCATATCGATGAGTGAGGTATCCCTGATGGGTTTGATNGGAGCAGTTCCCAGAAAAAGGCGCTTACCTGATTTGCTGAAATTGGGGGTATAGTTTTCGCTGATGGTCCAGTTGATTTTCATGCCGGGCGTAAACTTATCTACCAATACGCTAGCACCTGCATCACCGTTCTGCCAGTACCATAATTTGTGAAATTTCTGCAGCGACTTGAACGCACTATCGCGCTCTGCAACAAATGCAACCTGGTATCCATCCTGATCAATGGCAAAATTCCTGAAATCATTTCCACCCACCAACAATGTATCAAAGCGGTCTTCAACAGCTCGCCAGATGTACACCATGGGCTTGGTATTTTTATTGGATTTGCTGGAGGAAGATTCAACCAACAGAATCTTGCCGTTTTCACTCCAGAGATAATCACTTGTGAGAGGAAGTGTCTTGGAATTCTTTTGCCCAAGTCTCAATACCACAAGCTCAGTACCTTCTTGCACAGCAGATGCAGCGCCTTCATCACCTTCAGCATCTTCTAACGCATCATCATTCTCCCCGGTTGCTGTCAGTTTTCTTTTTTGTTTTTTATCGGGCACATGCTCAATGATGAGCGGAATCTGTTTCTTTGCCGTATCTTGTTTTTGGGTAACAGTATCTTTTTTGATGGACATTTTTACTGAATCGGAAGGCTTTTTGATCAGTTGATAGGCCAGCAAGCCACCTGCTTTTTCAGGCATCTTGTATGAGCTTACACCAGCAATCTTTTCCAATGATCGTTGACCTAGATCAAAAATACCGAGCGAATCTTTGGGAAATTCGTCGGGCCTTTTTTTCTTGATTTTAGCATTTCTTGTGTCCGCAAACAAAGGTTTTATTTTGAATACAAGAAAACGGCTGTCCTCTGAAAACGAGATGGAGTAACCCCTTGGAATGGTAGTAGCAAAAGAAGAATCAGTCTTTTGGAGCACCAACTGACCATCTCCCTCCTGCGGTTCTACCGTATAGGCAATCCATGTTCCATTGTTGTTGATTTTTCTTTCGCCAATTGTCTGCCATCCATCATAAACGGTATGGTCTAACGGCTTTTTTTGGCTCCAACCCAACAGGCTGAAACAAAGTAATGAGAATACAAACAGCAATGATTTTTTACAGTGGCGCATGAGGTTGGAATTTGAGTTGAAATTAACGAATTGGCCGTAAAAACAGTTCAATTCTTGTTCGATTAGCCTTTGGAGTCTCGCCAAACTTTCAAAGTTTGCAATACTACGGTCAAGATGATGATGGAAATACCTGCATAGAAGGATGGGCCCAGTGTTTTGTGTTCATTGTAGAGCAAAAAAGCCAGCAAGATGCCATATACCGGCTCGAGGTTAAAGCTGAGGTTTACGGTGAATGGAGATACTTTTGAAAGTGCTCTTACTGAAAGATTGAAGGCAAGAACGGTGCAGAAGAGGCTCATGAACAAAAGCCAAAACATGTCTTTGGCATCGGGAAGATAATTTGTTACTGGACTGAAAAGCAGGTAAACAGGAACAACAAAGTTCAGGACCATCCAACCACCTCCGATTTCATAAAAAGTAATGGTATCAGCGTCATGTTTACCGACAAACCTTTTGTTGAGGATAGGAAAAATGGTGGCCAGGAAAGCTGAGATGAGGCCGAAGAGAATCCCTGTTCTGAATTGCTGGTCAAAATGAAAAATCAGGTAAACACCGATTATGACCAAAAGTCCAAGCAATACTTCAGATACAATCATTTTCCTATTGGAAAGCAATGGATCAAGAAAAGACGAGAAGAATCCAACGGAAGAAAAACAGACCAATGCAATGGAAACATTGGCATATTTGATGGATCCATAAAAAGTTACCCAGTGAAGGGCGATAATGCCACCAATACCAATGAGCGGTAGCATTTCTTTCCAATGCAACCATTTGATTTTTTTTGTAAAAACGGAAATGGCCAATAAAATCAAAGCGGAGAAAAACATGCGGTACCAAACCAGTAAGGCTTCATTGATGGTGATCAATCGGCCCAAAACACCGGTAAATCCTGCAAGAAAAACTGCGAGGTGAAGTTGCAGGAGGGCTTTTTTCATGAAATTGGNTCAGTATTGAGGNATTAACTTCTCTTTTGTTTTTTGCCCAGGCCTCCAAACAGGTATTGCATTTGCATGGAGAGTACACCCACAATACCTTCCTGGATGATCCCTTTGGTCATTTTGGACGCGCCAAATTTTCTGTCCCTGAATGTGATGGGTACTTCCTCGATCCTGAACCCAAGTTTCCAGGCGGTAAACTTCATTTCAATTTGAAAGGCATAGCCAATGAATCGAATGGATTTGAGGTCCATGGCGGCCAGTACTTTACTTGAATAGCATACAAACCCAGCCGTGGCATCGTTCACTGGAAGCCAAGTGATGAGTTTGCTGTACAGCGCACCGGCTTTGGAAATGAGTTTTCTGCTCAGCGGCCAGTTTTCAATCTGTCCACCACGAACATACCTAGACCCTACTGCCATGTCTGCCCCACCCGTATGACAGGCATCATACAATCTTTCGAGATCTTTGGGATCGTGAGAAAAATCGGCATCCATTTCAAAAATATAATCATAGCCATTGGCCAATGCCCATTCAAAACCTGCTATATAGGCGGTTCCCAGGCCAAGTTTTCCGGCTCTCTCGATGAGATAAAGTTCGTTGGGATGAAGTTGCTGCATTGATTTTACAATATCAGCCGTGCCATCAGGTGAATTGTCATCGATGATCAATAGATGGTACTGTTGACCAAGATTGAGGACAGCATCAATGATCAATTGAATATTTTCTTTTTCCTTGTAGGTTGGTATAATGACGAGCTTCTTCAAATCAGTGGTTTCTCAAATTGACATTAGGATGTTTTGGATTTCAGCATGACGCGGTTGAAAATTTCAGTGAGCTTGAGCTTGGTATGCAGCGCGAACTCACTTTTCATGATCCAGTCGTAGTA